>LQAJ01000200.1_pt1 | contig 22100 bp, 26 predicted proteins | sample 1535811 | NCBI WGS metagenome assembly LQAJ01 (sample SAMN04331587, study PRJNA305678) | bioreactor metagenome | isolation source: bioreactor_6 inoculated with Wadden Sea sediment 2nd replicate of a... | place: Germany: Wadden Sea, Janssand Flat
AAAACTACAAAAAAACCGCTCAAACCTAAAAATCTTACACATTAGCACACTTAAAGACTCAGCAGCAGACAAGCGGGATATTCAGACACCTGAGTTTAACAGCTAGAATAATTTGAAAAGTCGACAGACTCAACAAAATGTAACAATTCAATACACGCTGTAAATTATCGATACAACACATAGAAATCGTTTGACGAATACTCTCTTTTGGGTGTTGAACGTAACAAATCGCTCAAACCTCTTTGCAAAAGGAGAGAAAATGTCAGGCACAATTACAGATTTGATTGGACGAAACATAAAAAGACTCCGGAAGGAATCCAAAATGTCTCAAGAAATTCTTGCAGAACAAATTAGTATAGCACGCCCCGTTATTTCAAACTGGGAAAACGGAAAAAGTGAGCCTTCATCTTCCCAGCTAGTCCAACTGTCCAAAATATTCGGCATTTCCATAGATGAAATCGTCGGCAACACAACACACACAAGCAAAATTGTCGTAGTAGATACGTCAGCACTCATTAAACGCCCTTCGATCATTGAGGAATTACCGTCATTTTTTGATGAGATCATTATCCCAGAAGTTGTCATCTCAGAGATCAACAACCTAAAGGACAACGGAAATTCATCGACGAAGCAAAGAGCTTGGCTCGTGATGAAATCAATCAATGATAAGGGGATGTCTTCACTATCTCACAAAACGTAGATTGCTCAGGCAAAAACGATGAGAAGATCGCAGCTATTGCTAAACACAAAAGCAAAAAGCAAACCTTTTGATGATGTTTACATGCTAGCAGATGATATCTGGTTCCCCTTTCTGACAAAACACCAAAAAATTTGCAGTCATTAACGCCTGATAAGTATGCAGAGAAATTTCTCCATTCAGGAAGGAACTCAGACCCAATTAAAACAATTGAATTTGGAAAACTTATAAAGGAGCGAAAACTTAATCAGGTGAAACGATACGAGATCACAGATGTAGATATCAACTTTGCCAATCCAGAAGATGGATTGCCACCATTAATAATGGCCGTAAGAAATAGAGATTACAGCATGCTTGAACACTTACTCTCGCTCAAAGACATAGATCTCAACACAAAAGACAAGCACAAATACAATTTCACAGCTGTTCATCATGCAACGCAGCTAAAAGATATGAAATCAATAAAATTGCTTGTGGAGGCAGGAGCAGACTTCGACTTGGGTAGCGATGGAAAAAACAAAGGAAACACTCCACTAATGGTAGCATCATGGAGTGGTTTCTATGATGCGGTTGACTATTATCTCTCTCAAGGAGCATGTGCAAATCAACAAGACAGCAATGGGTTCACCCCGCTAATAAAAGGCCTGCATTAAGCATGATTTAAAAGCAATTAAACGCCTCATCCCTATCACAGATATGAAGATTCGTTGCCGTAAGAACAAAAGCGCAATGGCATACATCGACCCCAAGAACAAAAAAAAGCGATGCCATCATTAGATTGTTTAAGGAGTCTGCTGATGATTGATAGAGCATGTATCTCTCTAGGGGAAAGATGTAATCTAAAGTGCAGTTATTGCCACTTTAAAAACCGCTTAAGCGGTCACTTGCAGGAATTCGAGTCCAAAGAGCTTATTACAATAGTTGACAACATCTTATCTTATTGCACCAGCAACAATATTCATAACTTTAAAATTGGAATTGTCGGCTCTGGAGAGCCTTTGCTAGAGTATAATAAGATAAGAGAATTAATAGACTATATTCAGGAAAAGCCCAGTTCTCCCCTCAGTTTCTACACAATCACAAATGGGACACTTATAAATGAGGAAATCGTCCGTTTTTTCTATCAAAACCGAGAACTGATCACGCTTTGCTTTTCTCTAGACGGCTATGAAGAGCTGCACAACATCGGCAGGCAAAATTATCAAATGACTTATGATGGAATATCTCAATACGAAGCCATGTTCTCCCAAAAGCCGCCTATAAATTGCACCGTACATAAAAAGACAATTCTGAACGCAGATTTAGTCAGAAAATTCTTTGTAGATGAAGGCTTTAGCAATGTGACTTTTTCAAAGCTTGAAGACTCCACACAAAGCGATCTCACCATTTCAAAATTGGAATATTCAAAATTCATCGCTGATTGTAATGGATTTCCGTTCTCAGTTCGCCAGCTAAGACCTGAGAACAGCAAGAAATATGATTGCACCATGTATGGAAAACTTTGTGGAGTTGGAAGAAGCAACATTTTCATAACAAAACTTGGAATCTATCCATGCGGACGATTCTATGGAAACAGCAAATACAATTACGGTCCATACGATACCGATTTGCATAAAATTGAGAATGAGCTTTCAAAGATGCAAAAACTTAATGATGGCGAATGCTACTATAATAAATATGTTCGGAGACAATCATGAAAATTGCCATATATGGGGTTTCTCGTTCAGGGAAAAACTACTTAATAGAAAATCTCATTAATCGGCTGAACGCGGACAACCATAAAGCAGCATACCACCTAGAAGGGTCTGTTACTTTAAATCATCTGTCAGCCTTAGAATACAAGCTACCATTAAATCACTAAATGAAGCAAAGAAGAATAAACTCAGGGGAATATTTACTGATCTAATCAGGCAGAAAGAAAGCGAGTACGATCTCGTCTTCGTTGATGGGCATTACGCATTCATTAAAGAAGAAGGGTATAATGTCGTTTTTACAGAAAGTGACAGAACAGCTTATGATGCTTTTTTCTACCTAGACACCCCCTCAGAAATGATTCTTCAATTTTCAAGAGCCAGCAACGGTGACAAAAGGAATACATCAATAAATATAGAGGAAATTCGAAAGTGGAAGTCATTTGAGAAAGAACAAATGGCTACAATATGCCAAAATATGGGCAAAGAACTCATCATTCTTGATGAAGACACTTTCTCGTGTGTTGATTTTATAGAGTCATATACAAATGACCAACTTCAACAACGATACAACCCTCGTCACATCGCAAAAATTATTGTCAACAGCATTTCTCAAGAACTAAAGGAGCATAACGAAGTTCTACTCTTAGATTGCGACAAAACAATATCTGAAAATGATGTAACATATATCTTTTGCCAACATTTGGGCATCGATGGCGCTGAATTAAAAAGAATCTTTCACAATGACAGGTATACGACTTATCAATTTTATAAAATGATCAAGCTCTATGCTTCTAAATCCATTGTCGACATTAAATTTGCTGCCCAAAAAGCTCAACAGAACATAATACTAAATCCAGATATTTTAACCGATATAAGCAATACTTCGTGTGACTATTTCAAAATTGGGATCACTTCTGGTGTATACTCAATATGGCAATTACTTGAAGAACAGCTATTTGATTCTTTGATCGGCTGTTCTGACATTCACAACACAAACAGATTAGTTACTCCTCTAGTAAAAAAAGAAGTAACTTCACTACTCAGAGAAATGGGAAAGACGGTTGTTGCTATTGGAGATTCAATAATCGACATCCCCATGCTTGAAGCCGCTAACACTGGATTGATCATCGCTCATAAGAAGCATAGCACTGCGGTCGTCCGCTATTTTAAACACACTCCAAATTCAAAAATCAAGCAACTACACTATTCTAAACACCAATATACTGACGTTGAAATTGCGGAGAGCATCTAATGAGCACTTTTGTCCTGTCTCAGCACACCCCTCTAAAAAGCTAATAGAACTGATAAATATTTGTAAAAGTTCCTCTATGACAATGGGTAGACAATTACGCCAAGCACATTATGAGCTTGGCAAAATAATTGCCACAGAGATCGCCACCAATTCACAAAGAACAGATTATGCGGTCTTAGTTATGATGCGCGCAGGACTCTTCTATGCCTCTGGAATAGCTGACCAACTAGAGGAACTTGGTTACTCTGCAACGTTGATTTTGATTGATGAGGATGAGATTAAACCCGACGATCTGACCTACATCCATAGTAAAAAAGTTCTAATAGTTGATGCAGTTGTTAACACAGGAAAAACCATTCTCAAGCTGACTAAACAACTGCAAAAAAGTAACTCCGTAACAGTCACAACGACTGTGATACCAAAGAATTCAGTCCACCTATTCAATGAGGTTGACCTATACGCCATAAGGACATCGGAGAATCAGTACATCGGAGCCAAAGTTAAAGTCATTTCTAATGGCAAAGGTCCAGACACTGGGGACAGGCTATTCAACACTATGTAATATCATTTTATAGCTAGGGAGAGGCTCCTTTCAGCTTCTCCCTAATTTTATAGCCATTCGTATTTCTCAATGGCTCAAAAAGGGGCTCATGATTTGCAGAAGAAACATAGACAATATAAACGGCACCCATGAAAGACGAAACACCGCCCTACGAATTTCGTCTAATCGAGGGCCCCAACATAGAAGCGTGGATGGAGGGAGTTGAGCCGATATTAGCAGACGTTGCACTCCACTTGGCTTGTGATGCTGAACCGCTGTTCCACAAAATCAAGCATCTCCGTAAGGGTAACATCTCATTGGATGCAGCGAACATTCCTGATTTCGACATTTGGTTTTCATATTATCGAGATAGCGAGAAGGTAATAAATCAACTCGTTGAATCACTTGCGCCTTACCTTCCATCAACGAGAGAAGACCAACCCACCATCAGCGAAATAATTACAACCAACGCCCCTCTTCCCGAAGAGATAAATGTTCGCTCACTATTTAGAAGCGTTACCCCTCAGGAAAACAAAGCCTTGGAGGATATGGATTTAGATTGGGAGACCGCTCCCTCTGCTGTCCTATTCTTCATACTCATCTGGGTGCCCTGCTACTGTTTGCATGGGGAGCTTCCGACTCAACTTTTCCCACAAGCTCAGGAGGGGAACCTCAAAGCGGCACGCAAACTTCTACAGCTAGATAAAAGCCTGATCGCAGAGCCGGGAATTGCAAAGCTCATTCAACGATGGTCCGCAGATGGCGAAACAGAGAAAGTAGCAAAGCTTGGTTCCTACCTTGGGGAAACCGTTGCAGACGTTTCATTAAAGCAAGTCAAAATAACATGGGCTCGCTTTATTCTCGAAACATCTGAACGAAGAGGCCAAAAGCTTTCTGCCCCAAAGGTTCAGGAGCTTTTCAATGCCATTGCTCAGGACTCAGGGCGGAGCATCCAAGACCCAGATATTGGCGAAATGAGCCCTGAATCATTCGCCAAGGCTCTCAAAAGACGAGAGGGATTCTGGAAGCCCATTCACAAGTCTGATTCTTAGCTCCCCTCAGCCCTCCCCTTTCTGAAAAATCTTCCACAATAGCATTCTTACCCCTTCTTCACTCGGACACATTTTTTCTTTTTTTGTGTCCAAGTGTTTCGCCGTGCACTTCCATATTTTCGCCACATGGCAAAATCACAGACGAAGCACACACAATCGAGCAAGGCACACACTAAGCGGGGGCTGATGACTATCAGCCCCCCTTCTAAGGTGAACACGGGGCTTCCGTTAGAACCTAAGGTTCTCGCATCTGGAATTGATTCCTTCAATATGGCGTTGGATATCATCTGGCCCGACGACGTTTTTTTCAAAATTCTGGATATGTATAAATCCGAAGCCCAGAAATTCGGAAGCTCGTATCCGTTTTTCATTTCGGTTCCCGAATTGGATGATCGAGTTTTATTCAACGTTCTTCCAAATGGAACCAAAGGATATAACTGGATAATTTCTGGGAATGAATACTCGGTTCGGTTTCTGAATTCGGTGGTTCCAAATTCGAGGCCGAATGCGATGGTAGAAATCCGATCTGAAACCATATGGCGGCGCGGAATTCGGGAAGCAACCAATTTGATTCTCACCGCTCTTGAGAAACACAATGCTGAAATTGTAGCTGTCAAACCAAGCCGAATTGATCTGTGCATGGATTTGTATATGCCCAGCTACGAATGGGACGTCGATCTATTCAAAAATCTGGTTTCTCGTTCCCGTTCAGTGAACCACTATTTTAAGAACAACCAACTTACAGGTGTTCATATCGGAAAAGGGAAACTCTCTTGTCGCATGTATGACAAGGATTTAGAAATTAGAACCATTTCAAAGAAACTCTGGATGTACGAAGTATGGGGAACTTCCAGAAATTCCAGCCAACAAAAAATCATCCGTATTGAATTTCAGCTTCTCCGAGAAGCCATCAAAGAACTCGGAATTGAAACCCTGTATGAAACACTGAGGGTCTTCGACAATATCTGGGGATACTGCACACAACAATGGCTCAAATTCGAATCGAATCCCGGAAAGCATCATACTCAAAGAAAGACGCTTCCTTGGTGGAAAACGGTGCAAAGCTCATTTCAAGGAGTCATTGAATCAACGCCTGCTATCAGGGCCAAAGCAATTCGTACAGACCAGAAACAATTGGCTAGCCAAATACTAGGGCTAACAACCTCCTATGCCGCCACGAAACCGACTATGGGAAACGACCCTTTCCCCACAGGCTTCACGAAAGAAGACTTGGTGAAAATCTTTCAAGAGGTGTTGGATATAGCTAATAAAACAGACAGAGAGCTTGGTAATGCCGTTAATAAAAAGCGGGTTAGATATTACCATGGAAAACAAAAATACTTAGACGCTAACCAAAAGCGTTTGGAAAAAGAACTCCCTGCCGACGAACTCACTTTTGTTGTTCAACAAAATCTAGAATGGGAGGCTCCCGATGATGCTTCCTAATCTCGGTCAAAAGATCAGTTCCGTAGAAACCGCAAATTATTTCGAGGTTGCCGAGTCAACCATATTGCGGCATCCTTCCCGGTACGGTGGGGTAAAGCTAGGCCGCCGTGTCCTGTTCTTTGAAAATCTCATAGGCGAAGCGATTAGGAGGCAATATGCCTTACAAGCTGAAGAAGAACGGGAAGACCGTTTGGATGGCGCAAGTCAAAATACAAGGCAAGAAACACCGAAAGCAGTTCATCAAGAAGGAAGACGCAAAGATTTGGGAAGTCGAGCAAAAGGAACTGGCAAAACTGCCGCCAGAGCCGACGATCCCCACGACCTCCTTTCTTGAATGGGCAACTCTCTATCTGGACCACTCCGTTAAATACAGCCCGAAGACATACAGCGAAAAGAAGAATGCCCTTAAGCGGCTTCTGAAAACTGTGAACCCTGATGGCGATGTATTGGAATTCCGCAAAGTGGATGCCCTGAAATATCTTCAAGACTATTTCAAGGAGCACAGCGGCTATTCAACAAACAAGGAACGCAAAAACCTTGCAGCCGCGTGGAACTTCGGAATCAAGTTCATTGAAGGGTTTCCTGAAAGGAATGCTTTTCTGGCTGTTCCCCGATTCCCTGAGGTGAGACAAAACAGATATGTCCCGCCTGAAAAGGATTTCTGGGAAGTCCATAAGATTGCCGAAGGTCGGCACAAAGTCCTTCTTCTCACCTTTCTGCACACAGCGGCGAGGCGCGGAGAGTTATACAGACTTCAATGGAAGGATGTAGACTTTGGAAGCAAGCGTATTCGACTTGGCACCAAGAAAAGGCAGGACGGCTCTATGGAATATGAATGGCTCCCCATGACGGACGAGCTTTTCAATGTCCTGCTTGCCCACAGGCAAAAGGCCGTCAATGAATGGGTCTTCACACAGCCTTCAGGCCGTCGAAAAGGCGAGCCGTACACAGAAAACCGGGGATTCCCTCAAAAACTCTGTGAGGAGGCGGGAGTGAAGCCCTTTGGATGCCACGCCATCCGACACCTCACTGCATCCATACTCGCAAACAACAACGTGCCCATGATCGCTATTCAGCAAATCCTGAGGCACAAGAAGCTTGCGACTACCGAAAGGTATGTTCGCGGCATGGAACCTATCAGGCCCCATCTGAAAATATTGGAAGGTGGCTTGAAAATCGGGCCCACTAGCAGGCCCACCAAGCTGGCTGATGAATCACAAAAGAAAAAGGATATCAAACTAACAGCTTGATATCCTTGGTCTTTAGTGGCGGAGCCGACGAGACTCGAACTCGCGGCCTCCGGCGTGACAGGCCGGCGTTATAACCAGCTTAACTACGGCTCCGCACTATTATATAATGGGGTGTTAAGCAAATCCCCAATATTTCAAATATGGTGGGCGCTACAGGGCTCGAACCTGTGACCCTCGCCTTGTAAGGGCGATGCTCTCCCAACTGAGCTAAGCGCCCGCAGGAAGCGTTTATTTAATAGGAGTTGGGGTCGTTGTCAATTCTCTTTTTTCCAAATCATCACATTTTGTTTCATCCATCACTCCCGCCATGTTCAAATCAGACACTTTTCCATATCCACGGCGGAATAAGGATTGATACCACGGCACATACGATCTCGCAGGACATAGGCCTTTCAAAGAGGAAACCGCGGGATTCTATCAGCATGCCGTTGATGTAGACTGAGGGATAACTCCCATGGACCTCTATATCATTCTAAAAAGGGTATTGAACGACATTGGCAACCAGACAACAGGCGTCACCATCAAAACAAAAAGAAAAAGGACCTTAATCTAAAAAGATTAAGATCCTTGTTCTTTAACTGGCGGAGCCGACGAGACTCGAACTCGCGGCCTCCGGCGTGACAGGCCGGCGTTATAACCAGCTTAACTACGGCTCCGCACTATAATAATGGGGTGTTAAGCTATCCCCAATATTTCAAAGATGGTGGGCGCTACAGGGCTCGAACCTGTGACCCTCGCCTTGTAAGGGCGATGCTCTCCCAGCTGAGCTAAGCGCCCGCAGGAAGAGTTTTCTGCCCGACTTGCGTTTTGTTGTCAACCCCTTTTTTTCACTGAGGTGTTGACCGCATCGTCGGAACTCATCCGCGTTCAGCGAAAGGCATACTGCCCACGAGCAAGGCTTTTGTCAACGCTTTTCATAAATATTTTTCTTCCACACAACCAATTGAAAAAACTACTATTTTGTTGCCATCAAAAGACGCCGTCCTTTGCGGGACAGCCAGCAAAGGGGGAGACCTTCATAAAACAGGCCCACAGATCCCTTGCCGGGATGAAAACTCAGGCTCTGTCCGGACAGCAGTTTCTCAAGCGGACCCAAATCCTCCAGGTCGAGCACGTCCTGATTTTTGCGATTCAACAACACACGCGCCATGGAAGAAGGACGAAACACCGCATTCTTCCCCCGCCCGGATATCTTTCCTATATTATGCCCCTGCCAGCGAAGGCCGGCCGGGACCCGCTCCAACGCCTCTTCATGAAGAAAAAATGCCTTTCCGCCAAACTCATACACTTCCCCCGGCGGCAAGCGATCCACGGCACATCCCTCCGTACCCGCCATTCGAGAAAAGTTGAGAGGTGTTCCCGGCAGTGACCTTTCTTGCACTTCCTTTTCAGGATTTGCACACCCCGCGCCCTTCTTTCGGAACCGGGCGAGGAAAAAGCCCTGTCCTGCAGAATCTTCTGCGACACGTAGGACGCCAGCCATGCCGGACAGCAGCGGCTCGCCAAAAACAAAACCCTCCGGCTCATCAAGCGGCTCCAGCTCTAGATCCAGATGCTCAAGCGCCCACGCGACCTGCTCTTCGTTTTCCTTCACGTTGGTCGTGCAGGTCGAGTACAGAACCACGCCTTCAGGCGTCAGCATGTCCGCCGCCTTTTCCAGGAGCGTTCTTTGCAACGCAACCAAGGGGCCGGTCTTGGATTCAGACCAGACCTCCATCACCTTGGGATTCTTGTCCACGGTTCCCCAACCGCTGCATGGGGGGTCAAGCTGGATATAATCCCATGAACAGTCCGGGAACGGCAGGTCCTGCGCTTTTGCCTTGGCTGTGGCCGTGTTCACGGAACCTGTCCGCCGGAGATTGGCCCGCAACGTTCCAAGCCGGTCCGCAGACGGCTCCGAGGCAAACACGAACCCACGGGGTCCGACCAGACGGGACAGCAGACTGGTCTTGCTGCCCGGAGCGGAACACATGTCCAGAACGCTTGCTCCTTCCGGCGGCGCAAGCATGAGCGGCGGCAGCATGGAGGATCTATCTTGTATGTATATACGTCCGAAGCGCGCAGCGAAACTTTCTCCGAGCGGAAACGGCTCGGCGGTCAGCCTGCGGGCCAGCGGATAAAAAGGCTCTGGTTCAAAAGCAAAACCCTGCGCTTTGAGAAGCCGCTCCACAATGGGAGCTTCCTCCTCGCTGCACACGAGTCGAAATGTCCGAAAATCATTTGCCATTACAGGTATCTCCATCCGGCGCAGCCCCTGTGGAATTTGGTGTCGGTTTCGTGCGCCGTCACGCATCAATACAGGCTTGCCCCCGACGAGGCAACCGCTCGCAACCTTTGCATCCCGGCGCGGAAACTGGTACAAGACCTTCCCTTGTGGCAACACTGCCCCGGGCTTTCATATAGAACAGACAACCCCCTCATCAGGAGGAACAATGCAACATCGACGTTTGCCGTCCCTGTATCGCCATGATTGCGGTCCTGCTTCTTGCGGCTCCCGTTCTGGCGCAAAACGCGAAAAAATATGCGGTCCTGCCTTTTTCCTACAATGGACCCAAGAAATACAGCTACTTCCCCAAGGCTTTTCAGGCCAGCCTGAACAGCGATCTGGAGTGGACAGGCCACGCAGAACCCGCAGCCGACTCCACGGTTGAGGGCCTTGCGGCCCCCAAAAGCAAGGCGGACGCTGCCAACACCCTGCGCGGCGCTAGCCTTGACTATCTCATCACCGGCTCCATCTCCATTCTGGATAAAAAAGCCACGCTCAAGATGACCTCCTACGATGTCAACGGCAATACGTGGGAACAGAAAGGTCAAATGGGGATTGATGAAATCACCCCATGGCTTGAGGAACAGAGCAAGGCCATCATGGGCGACGTCTTCCAGCGTCCCGGCTACAGCACTGCGGAAAAATCAGTGGACAAGCAGGACCTCAAGGATGAAGTCTCCGGCCCGATCAATGCGGAATTTGTCGGCGGCACATCCGGAAGCTATCAGGCCAGTACCTTGAACCCGCAATTCCGCTACGAAGGCGGCTCCAACAATATCGGCCGCTGGCGCAGCCAGACCCTGCGTTTCTTCTCCACCAGCATGGTGGTTTCCGACGCGGATGGCGACGGCAAGAACGAAGTGTTCATCCTGCACAAGACAGGCATCTCTGCATATCGTTTTCAGGATGGCAAACTTGCCCATCTGGACACTCTGGCACTGACTCCCAGCACCCAGTACATCCGGCTGGAGGCCATGGATGTGAACAAGGACAACCTGCCGGATCTCATTATCGGCACATATCAGTCCCAATACCGCAACGTGACCATGGCTCCCGAGGGATGGCCGAAATCGCATATTCTTTCCTTCAAAGGCGGAAAGTTCAGCTACCTCGTTAAGAACTACAACAAATTCCTTGGCGTCCTGCGAGTTCCGCCGACCTTTGCCCCGGTCCTCGTGGCTCAGCGCAAGGGTGAGCGTCATCTCTTCCACAAGAGAATTTACGAGGCCTACCTGAAAGGCGATTCCGTCGAGACCGGCTCAACCATTCCCTGCCCGCCCTACGGCAACGTCTACAACATGACCTACCTGCCGGAGGAATTCGGCTACCGATATGTCATTATTGACGATTTCCATCGCCTCAGGGTCTACAGCCAAGCCATGGAACGTCTGTACACGACCGAAGAGGACCATTACAACAGTTCCGGCATCGGCATCACCACTCCCGACCGCCCCGCAGGCATGGGAGCCGGCATCGCAGACATCAAGGTATCCACCTTCAACGTACCGTTCAGAATGCTTGCCGCTTCCTTCCACAAGAAGGGCAAGTATGAACTGCTGGTCAACAAGGACCTTTCAGTCGCCGCTCAGGTTTTCGAAAAATTCCGCTACTTCTCACAGGGAGAAATTCACGCCCTGTCATGGGATGGCGTGGGCCTGAATCTGGCGTGGAAAACCCGCCGCATCAAGGGACAGGTTTCTGACATAGCCCTTGCCGATCTGAACAATGACGGCAAGAAACAGTTGGTCGTCCTGCTCAACACCTTCCCCGGCTCCATGGGCTTTTCCAAGAGAAAAACAGTCGTGACCGCATACGACCTGAACATGCCTTAGAAATACGGGGCGGCTCGAAAGGGCCGCCCTTCATTGTATCCCCGCCGGAAGTTGAGAGGTCCGCCGGGGATCATGCATCATCCAAGAGGAGAGAGACCGATGCGTAAACTGATTACCGTGCTGGCTGCGGCCATCACCCTTGCCGCGCTCATGACGGCGACAGCCATGGCCGGAGCCGTGCTGACATACGCCAATTTCCCGCCCGCCAAGACCTTCCCATGCGTCCAGATGGAACGCTGGAAAACCGAAGTGGAAAAACGGACCAATGGTGAAATCACCGTCCAGACCTTCCCCGGCTCCACCCTGCTCGGTGCCAAGAACATGCTCCGCGGCGTCCAGACAGGACAGGCCGACATAGGCTGCATTTCCATCGCCTATTACCCCGGCGTTTTCCCGGCCATGTCCGTATTGAACCTGCCCGTGGCATTCTCGTCCACCAAGGTCGCCAGCCTGACCATGTGGGACATGTTCCAAAAGTATCAACCCAAGGAATTCAAGGGCGTCAAGGTGCTGACCATGTTCACGTCGGCCCCGTCCCAGATCATGAGCAAGACGCCTGTCAGACAGCTTGCCGATCTCAAGGGTATGGAACTGAGGGCATCCGGCTCCATCCTGAAAGTCCTCAGCGGCCTCGGCGCGCAGGGTGTGGGCATGCCCATGTCCCAGACGCCTGAAGCGCTCCAAAAAGGCGTGGTCAAAGGGCTCGTTTCTTCCTTTGACGTACTCAAGGACTTCAACTTCGCGGAAATCTGCCGCTACGAGACCATCACCAACCTGCCGGTCTATCCTTGCCGTGATCATGAACAAGGCGCGCTGGAACAGCCTGCCCGCAGACATGAAAAAGGCTCTCGACGACCTCGGTCGCGAACAGGCCGCATGGACCGGCGAGTATCTGGACAACCACATCAGGGAATCGCTCGCGTGGTCGAAAGACAAGTATCAGGTGGAAGTCTTTGAACTGACCGCAGCCGAACACGCCGAGATCAAAACGCAAGGCGACGGTCTGGTTCAGGCCTGGAGGGCTGATGCCGCCAAGGCCGGGTACGACGCCGACGCACTCCTGAGCGACATGCTCACTCTCAAGAAGAAGTACGAAGCCGAACTCGGCAAGTAACCCTGTACGCACAGCGCCCTTCGTTCAAACGGAGGGCGCTTTTTTCGAACACCATGATCGACACACTCGACAAGATAAGCGGCTTCATAGCCAAGTGCCTGACCATGCTGGCAGGCCTGTTCCTCGTAGCCATGATGCTTCTGGCCTGCGCCAACATGGTGCTGCGCGCCGTATGGGTACCGGTTCAGGGCACATTCGAACTCATGGGATTCATGGGCGCGGTTGTAGCGGCCTTTCCTGGCGTTCGCACAACGCCAAAATCGCATATTGCCGTGGGCATTCTGCTGAAACGCTTCCCCATGTTCATCCGCCGAACAGCAGACGCAGCCACCAGCCTCGTCTCCTGCGGCTTCTTCGCACTGGCTGGGCTTGAAACGTGGAAATGGGCCGCCTACCTCGTGGAAACCGGCGAGGTGTCCGAAACCCTCATGATCATCTACCACCCGTTCGTCTTTGCCACGTCCGCCGGATGTCTGGCCCTCGCGTTCGTGCTCCTCGTGGACACGCTCAAAACCCTGACCGCTGAGAAGGTGCTGTAATGGATCCGATCACAGCCGGTATACTCGGCACCATCCTTCTGCTCGTCGCTATCTTTTCCTCCGCATCCCTGTCGGATTTGCCATGGCCATCATAGGCTTCGGCGGATTTGCCTATGTCCTGAACTGGAATGCGGCCACCGGCATGCTCGGAACCGAACTCTGGAACGTCTTTTCCAAGTACGGCCTGACTGTCATCCCGCTGTTCATTCTCATGGGCCAGATATGTTTCTATTCCGGCGTCAACGAACGGTTGTACAAATCAGCCTACGCATGGATGGGTGAAATCAAGGGCGGCATCGCCATGACCACCATCCTCGCCTGCGCCGGATTCTCTGCCATCTGCGGCTCCAACTCGGCCACTGCGGCAACCATGTCCACCGTGGCCCTGCCGGAAATGAAGAAATTCCGATACAACCCGATCCTGTCCACAGGCGCGGTTGCAGCAGGCGCGACGCTCGGCGTGGTCATCCCGCCCTCGGTCGTGCTTATCATCATCGGCCTCCAGACCAGCCAGTCCATCGCCATGCTGTTCATGGGCGGCATGGTCCCCGGCATTCTGCTGACGCTGCTGTTCCTCGGAACGGTCTGGTATCTCTGCCGTCGCCATCCCGACTGGGGTCCGGCCGGTCCCAAGACAACCTTCAAGGAAAAGCTCGCATCCCTGCCCGGTTCCATCGAGATGATCATCATCTTCATACTCGTCATGGGCGGCCTGTTCCTCGGCCTGTTCACCCCCACCGAGGCCGGTGCAGCCGGTGCCGCGCTGTCGCTCATCATCGCCGTGGCCTCGCGCCAGATGACATTCCGGAAAATTCTGGATGGCCGTGAACGACTCCCTCAAAATCTCCTGCATGATCATGGTCATCATCCTCGGCGCAGTGCTGTTCGGACGATTCCTCGCCATCACGCGCCTGCCTTTCGAAGCCGCAGGCTGGGTCGCAGGACTGCCCATCCCGCCCATCGTCATCATCGCGGTGATCTGCCTCATCTACGCCGTGGGCGGCATGGTCATGGACGCACTCGCCCTGCTGCTGGTGACCATCCCGATCTTCTTCCCGGTCGTGACAGCTATGGGCTACGATCCGCTCTGGTTCGGCGTGCTGATCACTGTCGTCACCACACTCGGAGCCATTACCCCGCCCGTAGGCGTCAACACGTTCATCGTGGCTTCCATGGCCAAAGACGTGCCCATGACGGACGTCTTCAAAGGCGTAAGCTACTTCATGATCGCCTACGGCCTCTGCGTCGCCCTGCTCATGGCCTGCCCCGCACTCGTGACCTTTGTTCCGGGGTTGATGAAATAAGTCGATGAATGAAGCCGCCTTTGGCGGTATTGTCAGGTGATTTCGCCTCCGGCGGCTCAAGGCCGACGGCCTTGAGAATCCCGATGCGCCTTCGGCGAGTCTGGTAATTAAGAATAAGAAGCCCCGGCAGAATCATCTGCCGGGGCTTCTCTCTTACATTTCAACTTTACTAGAACAGCCACTTGAGGCGCAGCCATGCACCGTGCTCGACCGTTGTTTTGCCGGTCTCCCCGGCATACCCGAGCTGAACAGTCCAATCATCCTTGATAAACGACGCGAACATTTCCAGGTTGGCGACTGTGAGGTCGCTTCTGGACTTCACACTGGCCGAAGGGGCACCCTGCACCGCCTGTGTCGTCGAGGTCGAACCGTCGGTCAGAGTCTGGCGCACACCTGCATAAATGGAAGGGACGAAAGTACAACTGTCCAAAGCCACATTACGCATCCAGCGCAGACCACCGGTTGCCTGCAATTCATGGTCGTCCAATGTCGAATACGAAGTGTCCCATGCTCCATTGGCCTTGGTGGTATAGCTGTCCCGATGTATCCACATATGCGTCAACCCGGCCGTGGGCATAAAAACGTCATCCCCGAAAACCATGCGGTACCCGGCCAGCGCACGATCAACCGTACCGAAGCTGGAAAAATCCGCCTTCTCATCAATCGTGAGTGCGGCTCCGGTTTTACCTTCAAATTCATGCAGGGTCAGGTACGGGGTCACACTCATCCCAAGCACCCAGTCACCAATGACCGTACCGCCGTGCATGCCCAGATTGAACATGTTCTGGACTTCACTGTTATCCTTGTACCCGCTGCCGGTGAATGCGATGGACGCCCGACCGTATCCACCATGCACGCCAAGGACAGAGCCGTCCTTCTGCCACTCCCACCCGGCCGACAAGCCGCCGACGAGTGCTTCATATCCCATGGGAGAACGAGTGCTTCTGGACCACGAACCGTAGGGCATGGCAAAGACGTCGTCGTCGCTTCATTCTCTGAACGGAACAGCCCGCCTCCCACATCAGAAACTGTACTTCCGGCATCGGCAACCATCACGGGCACATCGGCCTGTGCAAACATCACCTGCCCCAGCGACTGCATCATGGCATTGGAAGCCATGCGGTTGTGAACGACATTAACCGAACTCATAATTGAGAGTTCGGCAACCTCGGCGGAAACATTGGCGGGAGAAGCAGGCGGCGTATACTCAAGCTTGACCGTATCATCGTCGTGTGTGGCACCGGGAGTATAAACAGCGGTCATGTTCGGGTTCAAAGCCTGCACGGATGAGAAGGCACCGGTCACTTTATTGTTGGGATCCTTGAACAACTTGTAATCCGTATTCCAGATGGTTTCGCCATCCACCTCGGAAACAGTCAGTTTCGCATCATTGATATCCAGAGTGGATGTTCCATACATGTCAATGGAGGCATGGGCCGGATCGCCATCCAGACTCACGTTGTATGTATCCACGAACTGCATATCGCAATTCACGACTTGCACTTCATACGCATGTCCGGTCGTGAGAATCTTGCCGGTATTGGTCAGCTTGACAGTTTTATGGGCGTATATTCCCGCCCCCGGTTCAGCTGCTGTATCCCACGTAGAGGGACCCTCCACAAAAATGGTTCCCGTATTTCGAACAGTGGAAGACGCGCCTTCCAGTATAATCCCCCGAAATGCCCCATTACCGAGCGCCGCAGGATGTTGCCGCATGTAGATAAAACCGGTGTTGACGACTTCGGCATTTGCGCCCCCGGCAGCCAACGCCTCCGACAACCGGTCACTGCTTGTTATATCGATAACGCCATTGTTGACAGTCTTGCAGTTGTCAGCATAAGCGGCAATCCCGATCCCGGTTACGGGCAGCACTACCTTGATATTCCCGTTGTTGATAAACGTACCACCGGCTCCCCCGGGATTGACAGATAACACCTGAAATGAATGGTTCGTCGTAAAAGTAGCCGTAATGTCGCCATCCAACGAAATTTTGAGTGCCGGGGTATCGAGATAGTAGTCATTATGAGGCGTCCATATTAACCCGCCTGAAAAATCACCATCCCCCAAGACCTCATCCCCGGTCACGGTCGTGTCGGAATTGAGAACATGAAGGTCAGTGGCGGCATGAACAACAGGACAGGAAATGGCTACAAAAAAAGCAACAGCCAAGGCAGATAACAACAGAAGGAAACGCGGAAAGCGGACGAGGAGAACGTGCATGAATATCACCGTACGAATTGCAAGCAAGTGTTTCAAACTCATGTATCAATAAACGTTCATACGACCTATACCCTTGTTACTTTTTTGTAAAGACAGACATTAAAAAAACATCAACGATACCGAGAGTTGTCGAAATCAGAGGCTTCAACAAAAAAGAACCGCAGCCCTCAAGAGGACTGCGGTTCGCTGAGAATTCCATTCGGTCTCTTGACCGATATTCTACAATTTCACTCCGCCTAATTGAATATCTTTCCGATACGGCCAAAGCGGATGTCGGTGACGGAACCCCAGGACCAGTAAATGATGAGGGCCTTGCCCACGATCTTCTGGCGCTTGACCGGCCCCCACCAGCGGGAGTCGTAGGAACCTTCACGGTTGTCGCCCATCATGAAGAATTCGTCTTCCGGGACGGTGTACGGTCCAAAGTTGTCACGAATCGGATTCATTTCGGCCTTGGTGTGCATCACGTACGGTTCGTCGAGCGGAGTACCGTCGATGTACACGACCTTCTTTTTAATCTCGATGGTCTCGCCGGGCAGGCCGATGACGCGCTTGATGAAATCCTTGCTCTCGTCCTCCGGGAACTTGAACACGATAATGTCACCACGCTCCGGATCGCCAGTCCTATAGAGCACTTTACCATCAGTAGTATCAAGAAAGACATTGGACGGAAGACGAACGTCATAGGCAAACTTGCTCACAAGCAGGTGGTCGCCGATCTGAAGCGTCTCCAACATGGAGCCGGACGGGATTTTGAACGCCTGAACAATGAAGGCACGAATAACAAAAGCGAGCAGCAGGGCAATTGCGACGGCTTCAAGTGTGTCGCGAAACGATTTCATGGATTTATGAGTCATGTATATTCCTTGGATAATGGGCGTATTGCGGCCCTATTACATTCTTTTTCGGGCAGCTCGCTAGTCTTCATCCGTCTTGAGAACGGAGAGGAATGCTTCCTGCGGAATTTCAACGTTGCCCATGCGGCGCATGCGCTTTTTGCCTTCCTTCTGTTTTTCAAGCAGCTTGCGCTTTCGGGTGATGTCACCGCCGTAGCATTTGGCCGTGACGTCCTTGCGGAAGGGAGCATTGCGTTCCTTGGCGATGATCTTGTTGCCGATGGCGGCCTGAATGACCACCTCGAACATCTGGCGCGGAATGGAACGCTTGAGTTTGAGAGCCAGGGACCGACCGATGCGGGCCGAGTTCTCACGGTGAACGATGCAGGAAAAGGCATCCACGGGATCGCCGTTGATGAGAATATCGAGACGCACGAGGTCGGCATCACGATAGTCGATGATTTCGTAATCAAGGCTCGCGTAGCCCTTGGTGGACGATTTCAGCTTGTCGAAAAAGTCGTACATGACCTCGGCAAACGGCATCTCGTAGGTAATGACCACACGCTTTCCGTGATGTAGGCCATGTCCTTCTGAATACCGCGCTTTTCCTCGCACAGGGCGAGCACCGCACCGACATAATCGTTCGGGACATGGACTTCCAACCGCACGAAAGGCTCGCTGATACGACCGATCTTGGTCGGGTCCGGCAGCTTGCTCGGGTTGTCGATGGTCATGACTTCGCCGTTGACGTCCTCCACTTCGTAGATGACCGACGGAGCCGTGGTGATGAGCTTGGCCTCGAACTCACGCTCAAGCCGCTCCTGAATGATTTCGATATGCAGCAGACCGAGGAAACCGCAGCGGAAACCGAATCCGAGAGCCTGCGAGGTCTCCGGTTCATAGCTGAACGCCGCATCATTGAGTTGCAGCTTCTCCAGCGCGGCCTTGAGATTTTCGTACTCGGACGGCTCAATGGGATACAGGCCGGAGAACACCATGGGCTTGACCGGCTTGAATCCGGGATACGGTTTGGTCACCGGATTGTCGGCCAGCGTGATGGTATCGCCCACAGGCGCATCACCGAGTTCCTTCATGGACGCACACAGGAACCCGACCTCGCCCGGCCCCATGTTCCTTGATATCCACGGCTTCGGGCATGAACGCACCGAGGCGGGTGACTTCAAAATCCTTGCCGGTGGAGAAAATTTTGATGTTCATTCCCTTTTTGAGCGTTCCGTCGAGAATACGGAAGAGCACGACAACTCCCTGATAGGAATCGTACCAGGAATCAAAGATCAACGCCTTGAGCGGTGCCTCAGGATCACCATCAGGCGACGGCAACAGATCCACCACAGCCTCGACAACCTTGTCGACGTTCACCCAGTCTTGGCCGAGACGTCAGCGGATCGGTGCAGTCAGTCCGATGACTTCCTCGATCTCGTGAGCGATACGCTCCGGCTCCGCACTGGGCAGGTCAATCTTGTTGAGCACGGGAATGACTTCGAGGTCATTGTCCATGGCAAGATAGACATTGGCCAGCGTCTGCGCCTCGACCCCCTGCGTGGCATCCACCACAAGCAGCGCGCCTTCGCACGACGACAGCGAACGGGAAACTTCATAACTGAAGTCCACGTGGCCGGGCGTGTCGATCAGGTTGAGGATATACTCCTCTCCGTCACTGGCGGTATAGGGAATACGCACGGTCTGCGCCTTGATGGTGATACCGCGTTCGCGCTCCAGCTCCATCTTGTCGAGATACTGATCTTTCTTCTCTCGATCACCGACCATGCCGGTTATTTCGAGGATACGGTCAGCCAAAGTCGACTTTCCATGATCAATATGCGCGATGATGCTGAAATTTCTTATTTTATCAATTTTGCTCATAATTCTCTGTTCAAAAGAGTTCATAGCCGACCACGGAAAAAGACCCCACGATTCGGGCGTATCGGAATGCTCTTGTAAGGCATTTGAGTGAGGTTGTCTATTTTATATGGGCGAGGTCGCTCGAAACAAACAAAGTCAATCTGGCTTACAGCCAGCTCTCCATGCCGCACAGTCGGCAGGATTCGCATCCTTTGGGCGAGCAACCGGGCGTGACTTTTGCCTCTTTTGAACGAAGCCATTCCTTGTAGAGGTATTCCCGCTTAACCCCTATATCAATGACTTCCCATGGGAAGACTTCGTCTTCACCGCGTTCCCGGTCCAGTATCTCGGAAGGGTCGCCGTCCCAGTATTTGAGCGCCTTTTTCCAACCGCCCTTTTCCGCCGCAAGCAGGATGAAGTCCGCCATTTCCTCGCCGCCTCGGGCAAGCATGCCCTGCAAACGGGCCTGAAACGGTGCGTCATGGTGCAGTTTGATGCCCTTGAGCGGTTTGACGATCTTTCGAAGCTGTGCCATGCGCGACTCAAGCTCTTTCTCGGTCGCCATGGGAGCCCATTGAAATGGAGTGAACGGCTTCGGAACAAGCGAACTCACGCCGATGGTAATACGCATGAAATGTTTCTTTCGACCACCCGGCTCTTCGGATCGGATACGAATGATCTCCGCAAGAAACTCTTTCAGTTCTGCGTAGTCTTCGTCCGTCTCTCCCGGCCATCCGGCAATGAGATACAGCTTCAGATGATTGACGCCATACCGCGCGCACAAACGGACGGCATTAAGAAAATCCTTGGGATCGAGCTTCTTGCTCATCATACGCCGCAGCCGCTCACTCGCTCCCTCAAGGGCGAGGGTCACGGTACGAATTCCACGCTCACGCAGATAGACAAGCAGCTCTTCCGTAATGCCGTCGGCCCGCATGGATGAAAGGGAGAATTTCTTCTTTTTGCCATGCAGCCATTTCAGGAACGGCAGCAGGTCCGGCCAGTCTGTCAGAGCAGTACCCACAAGGCCGACCTTGGGCGGGTCGGCCAGTTCCACGATACGCTTGAGTTCGTCCATGTCCGAATGCCTCGGTGGACGGTAGATGTATCCGGCAGCGCAGAAACGGCAGGCATAGGGGGCAACCACGGTTGACTTCGAGCAACAGGGTGTCACGGAAGGCGGCACGGCCTGAAATGAAACAGGAAAAAGCAGGGTCGCACAACGTACCGGGAGGCCCTGAGACGGTGCGCTTTACCGGCGTCTTGGATTTACCGGGAACATAGACACCGGGTAAATTCTTTATGGCGTCAAGGATGGTTTCCTTGTCCGCTCCGTCAAAGACAAGCTCTCTGATTTTTTCAAAAAACGGAACAAAATGTTCATCCGCCTCTCCAACCCAGAAAAGATCGACAAAAGGCGCGATAGGCGCAGGGTTGAGAAAGGCAGGTGGGCCTCCCACCATAACAAGAGGAAGGCACGAGCGTTCCGCCGCAAGGGGCGGAACGCCCGCTGCCTGGAGCGTTCGAGGAAGGATGAGGAAATCCTCCTCGAACGTCATGCTCCAGGCCAGTACAGGGAATGAGGATAGTGGGCTATCTGATTCGCGCGTTCTTGGGGCCTCGCCATCGGTCAGTCCCAGCTTGTCCGGGAAGACACGTTCTACGGCCAAGCCGGGTTCCTCGGCGAGACTCCGATATACGGACTGCCAACCGAGGGTCGAGATGGCGGCTTTTTCGCCTCCGGGGACGACTATCGCAACCGGCAGTCGTCCGCCGAGCACCGGAGCTCCGGCTCCGACACGCCATGGTACAGGGTTCGTCTAGCGATGACGGCACCTCACGCGCAGGTAGAATTCATATGAATTCTCCTTGGTTGTTACTTCTCCCATCCCGCGTGCTGCGCGAGTTGGGAGTGCCGGAAATACAAGGCGCCGGCAACGCCGCTGTAGTCACTACTGCAAGTTGACGGGAACGCCGAAGATTCGGTGCTCCCGGCTCGCACAGTCCGCGGGCTAGTCGACATTCTTGCGAATGAAGGCCGGGACATCGAGATTATCTTCTTCGAAGATGAATTCCTCTTCACCGGGACCGGCAACGGCACGCTGGCTGACCTGCGGCTGCACCGGTTCATTGGTGGCGAGATCACCGCCCGCCTTGCGCAGGTAGGCAGGGATATTACGGTCCGTGTTGATAA
>LQAJ01000201.1_pt1 | contig 21957 bp, 25 predicted proteins | sample 1535811 | NCBI WGS metagenome assembly LQAJ01 (sample SAMN04331587, study PRJNA305678) | bioreactor metagenome | isolation source: bioreactor_6 inoculated with Wadden Sea sediment 2nd replicate of a... | place: Germany: Wadden Sea, Janssand Flat
GTTCCTTAATACTATTTGGATAGCTATCATACTTGCTTTGGACTTCTAGTTTCATGATAAACTTCTTCATATTAAAATGCTAGTTTCTTACTTTATATTGACTAGCTTTCAAGTTTTACATAACGTTCCCGCCGTTCCCGATGGACGCCCTCTGATTACAAAACATAAAGTTCATAAATAACTCTAGTTTCATAACAACTTTAAACTTTGTAACCGCAAGGCGTCTTTTGGGAACGGACGTGTTAGGTGATGATTTTCGCGTTTCTATTTATCCTTCTTATTTATTGATTCAATTCTATTGATTTCTGAACTTCCAAATCCTTCTTGTTTCAGGATTTCTGTCAGTAAATCTGTTTTCCCATCAATATACAAATCTATATCATCTGAAAATTCTTCTGCTAGTTTGCGTTTCAGTTCACTATAAGCTTCTACTGAATCCTTATTGTTTCTTAAATGATCTCTGACCAGTAGGTGACTTTTTAAATTTTCACAATCATTTAAACACACGTATAGGTGATGATCCATCCACTGAATAAATTGGTTATTTTCTTTATATTTAAGCACTTCTCTTCCTTCTATGCCTAAGTTACCTTCATGTGTATAGCCTACATTTTCTAATAAATCAATTACCCTTTTGCTGTCTAAGTCATTTTCCACAATGATATCAATGTCTAATATCGGCTTAGCCCATAGTCCCTCTACAGATGTGCTTCCAACATGTTCAACTTTAACTTCAATCTCTGATAGCAAATCTAAATAACTTACTTTAGCTTTTTCAAATTCTAGTTTCCAATTTTGGATTATATTCTACGACTACTATTTTTCTCATATTACCTCCATGATTTATATCTATTGAATTCTTAGTCAACACATATACTAAGCTAAAAATTTTCACCTAACGTTCCTGCAATTCCCGACGTGCCCCACTTTGTATATACTCTTCTATATTTTAACATTCGAAAGCTAATAAAAACACGCCCCCATTTTGTATAATTCTGGGGCGTGTTGGGAATTGACATGTTATAAGAAGTATTTTACGATTTCTATATTTTAATACTATCTTTCAAATAAACTTCTTAAGAGATCAACAACTGTCTTAGCATCTGTTTCACTATTTCCACTTAGACCTGAAAACTCAGTTACTACCAATCCTAATACTCTTGAATCTGAAACTATTCCTTTTAATAACTCTCTAACTATTGAAATCTTCATACCATTGGGACTAGGCATATAGACACTTTTTAAATCAAGTTCATTTATTACGTCTAAATCTAAGTGAACTATAATTTTATCCTCAGAGTTCAAGCTACTTAGGCTTTCTCTTATTACATTCTTCGCACCTATGTTCAAAATTTCTTCTTTACTGTAACCTGTTATTCCACTAATATCATATCCTTCCGTTATAGTGTCTTCACTATAACCTAAGGCAATAATCCCTTCTTTAGTAAAATCAGACGGTTTCTCAAACCACTCATTCTTTGAAGTTAGAAACCAATGTGTATAAGCTGTTGCACCCATACAAATCTCTGAACTAGGCTCTTTTATATCTATGTGATGATCTATTGATATAATTTTAGATCGATCACCGTACATTTGATGAAACTTCCCAAAAATGCCTGTGAATATACTACAACCTCCACCAACAACAATTGTAAAGTCATGCTCTTCAAAACATAATGATAATTGGTTTATTGTCTCTTCCCACATAATTTTAGGCGATGGCCAATTTCGAACAGGTGAGTCATTATGTCTTATTAAATTTTTCGGTAACTCTACATCGCCTAAATCGACAACCTCATGATATAAGCTAAGTTTACTTACTATTTCAGCTTCCCTAAGTAGCTTTGGGGCCATTTCTGTTCCGTAATTTAATGCCCCAATATTTGAAGGTACACCTTTTAATACTATTCTCATTCTAACCTCCGTAACCACCATTTTGAGCTTTTGCATGCTATAATAATACTATAACACTAACAACCGTAACTATCAATACTCTATTAGGAGGTTACACAATGCAATGCAATTTAATTTTAAACCTTGCCAACTCGATTTGGTTCACTAAACATAAAGATATTGATGTATTAAGTGATATCAAATGGATCAATGAAAATCTTAACAACTCAGATAATTTACTCGTTAGTTATCCAAGTTCTGAATTTGTAGCTACAATAAATGTTGTTCGTAATATTGTAATAAGTATTTTTGAAGGATACTTAATAAAACGACCAAATAGATTTTCTAAACAACTGTCTCAAAAAAGCTACATTCTATAATCAACTATCTGTTATGGAAAACAAACCCAAAATTCAAATGATATCTACCTCTTCTATGGAAGATAGAATTATCGCAATGATTATTATTGAACTCACAAAATCTATCAACAATGACCTTATTCCTAAAATACGAAAGTGTGGTGTTGAAGATTGTCAGTTTTACTTCCTTGACAAAAGTAAAAATCAAAACAAAAAAATATTGTTCAATCAAATGTAATAATGTTGCCAAGGTAAGACGATTCAGAGAGAAAAATAGATAGTACAAAAAGGAGTGCATCCCTTTAGTAGAATGCACTCTTAAATTTTCAGATTATCAATTTTTTTGAAATGATACTAAGTCTCTGTCGAAAAGTAAGTAAAATATTTCTTATAACGTTCCCACGGTTCACGCTCGTTCGCCTTCTATTTCAATACCTTCAGCTATTTTCAGAACATAAACTGTGCAATACCACAAACTTCGTCACCACCCGGCGAATGGCGGGACACCGCTGTGTTATGTATAGTTTTCTACGACGTCTTTGATATAAGCTTCCTACTAACCCTACACTCTTCTACCTTTATCAATTTGGCAAATAAAATCTTGAGATTCACACTATTTTTGAAGATCAGCGATTACTCTCTCTGTTCTTTCTGAGGACAGTCCAATACTTTCAGGCCAGAATATGATAGTTTTCTCTTTGCAAGGAGCAGACTCGCAAATTAATTCATAACGCTCTTCACCATAAGTGCAAATAAGCAGATGATTATACATCTGAATATTTCTAATTAGCTCAAAAGTATACTTCATGAAATTCCTCCACTATTTCGAACATATTAAATACCAAGTAGAAAATTTTACATAACGTTCCCACGGTTCACGACGTGCCACTCTACTTATTACTTCTAAGCTATATTTTACCATATTCTCTGTATAACAATACCACTCTGTATCAACAAAGTGGCATGTTCTTGAACCGCTGTGTTATGGGATGGTTTTGTCGTTTGGTGAGATACATTAGAGTTTTATGAATCCATTCCAAATTGAGCAATTAATATCATGAAGATTTTTATGCTGAGTCTGATTAATTCTATGGAATCCATATTTATCTAATAGTACTACTTCTTTGCTAACTCTCTTTCAATTCTTTCTATAGCTGAACTCATTCTTCGAACTTCCTTAATCATATCACTCATAAATGTCAGAATAGCTTCATCCTTTTCTAACTCCACAGCTTTCTTCTCTTTATAAGATGCTATACCATATGGATCTTTCGTTTTCACATTGGTCCCCCCTTAACGCTGATTCACATAATCGTGATATCTCTATTTACACTACATTGTAACTTCCCCTCGTTAATCATCGATCATATTTACAATTACTTCAATTTGATATATTGACGTTTAACTCAACATTATAACCAAAGACGCCTAAACAGATTTAAACCAATGTCGGCTACTATTTGCAAATTTCACCAGCATAAGCATAACTGGTACTTCTACAAGAACACCAACTATAGTTGCTAAAGCAACAGGACTTTCTGCTCCAAACAATGCAATAGCAACCGCTACAGCTAATTCAAAGAAGTTTGATGCTCCTATCATTCCCGCTGGCGCTGCTATATTATGTGGCAATTTAATCACTCTGCTTGTTAAATATGCAATAAAAAATATAAAGACGGTCTGTATAGTCAAAGGTATTGATATTAGTACAATATGAAGTGGATTCTCTAATATAACTTTTCCTTGGAATGAAAAAATAATCACAAGAGTTAACAACAATCCACCTATTGTTATGTTGTTAAATTTTGGTATAAACTGATTTGTAAAATAATTTAGCCCATAATTTTTAATGACAGAGTTCCTAGTTAGCACTCCGCCAGTAAGTGGAATAACCACAAATAAAAATACTGAGAGAAGAAGTGTATCCCAAGGTATTTGAACACCACTTACACCAAGCAAAAATGCTACTATAGGCGTAAATGCTACTAAAATAATCAAATCATTTGTAGCAACTTGAACTACAGTATAGGCTGGATTTCCCTTAGTTAAATGACTCCATACAAACACCATTGCTGTACAAGGTGCAGCACCTAGCAGGATTGCACCTGCCAAATAGTCTTTTGCAAGCTCCTCAGGAATAATGCTTTTAAACACTATGAAAAAGAAGAAATACGCAATTCCAAACATTGTGAATGGCTTTATTAACCAGTTCGTTACCCATGTTACAAATAATCCTTTTGGATTCTTGCCTACATTCTTTACACTGCGAAAATCGACTTTAAGCATCATAGGGTAAATCATCAACCATATTAAAATTGCAATTGGAATTGACACATTTGCATATTCAAATCGCCCTAAAAATTCAGGTATAACGGGTATATACTTACCGATTAAAACACCAATAACCATACATAATGCAACCCAAACAGTTAGATACTTCTCAAAAAAACTAATACCTTCTAACTTTTCCTTACTCATACCTATTTCCTCCAACATGCATTAATCACAAATACACTTGCTTTTGTAATCCTCTGACCTTGTAAGTAACTCATGTAGCATTGATTTTGCTGATTCACAATCCTCAACTGACAATCTATAATAAGTCCATTTTCCATCCCTGCGACTCTCAACTATGCTACTATCAACTAATATTTTCATATGATGAGAAAGTGTTGGTTGTGATATTTCAAGTTCATCAAGCAATGTACACGCACACGCTTCTCCATTTTTTAATACTTGAATTACTTTTAATCTGTTTTCATCACTAAGAGCCTTAAAAACTTTTGTTATAGATGAATAGTCAACGTCCATCGAGCGCCTCCTTCGTCACATAGATAAGTGTCGATATGATACTAACACATATATTGATGTCTAACAAGTATGTACTTTATAAAATTTCATATTTTTTCACATAAGTTCCTTTTGAAAATCGACTTGATCTACAGCATATATCTCGAATCATAAATTTATAAACAGTTTCAGGTAAACTATGGTCTCATATTTTCTAGCTTTTCCATCAAGATCTCTACTAAGCTAGTTGAATCAGATAAAGTAATTAACTAATTTAAACCCATGGTTCTTATAACAATGTTCATAGAAGATTCTATAACCTCATGTAATGTCCAAAATGAACATTTTAAACCAACAATTATATATTACATTCTCTTTTTAACTTTGCTTTAGTATTAACTTACGACAAAACTTTCCCATAACTAACCTATTCCCGCCAGTCATTAAACAGTCATACTTACCTAATATACGACTAAGTAAAAAAGTCCTGTGTCGTCTATACTAAAATATCTTTGTAATTTACGTATGTCGGGAATATTTCTCATTATATGTATAAATTATACACTATTGCTAATATCATTTTAACCTGTTTATAATCTCATCATTAAAATTTTTAAAGTATCCAAGTTGGTTTACAAAAATATACTTTCTTATACTCAAATCATCAAATAGAATATAATTTAATACCCACGTCTTGTAATCCAAGATGCAATCAACAAAACTAGAACTCAATCAGTTATTATCACTAAGATTAAATTCTCTATGCCGTGAAGGACAACGTCTACCTAAATAGACATGAATCGATGAGAGCGTTCTTTTACACCAATTTACAGCAAGGCACAATACATAGACTTAAAATCAAAAATTCATCCCAAAATCAATTCACTAAAAAGGACTAAAAAACAAGATCATACTATAGCATTTTTTCAAATCCAAGAAAATATGTGTAAAATGGTTCAGATACGAATACATATTCTCCAAAATACTTAAATAAAAAAACTTGGACATACACATGGGTTATTGTCATTTTACAAGAAATCAGCATTACACAAATAAGGGGTTACAGTATAATATTAAAAACCTTCAGAATGAGTAAAATGTAAAGACCGACATCTATTATAATCCAAGTCGATCAAGTGGATTCACAATGGCCTGTAGAGCCGTATTACTAACATGAGTATATACTTGAGTTGTCTTTGGTGATTTATGACCAAGTAATTCCTGTATGTACCTTAAATCTGTACCCGCTTCCAACAGGTGGGTCGCAAAGGAGTGTCTTAGTGAATGTATGCTCACATTCTTTTTAACATTTGCTTTCTCGCAAGCCCTCTTAAAAATACGCTGCACACTGCGAACTGTAATCGGCATCTCTGCTTTGGCTCCTTCAAATAGCCAGACACTTGGCTTGTATTCTACATAGTAGTCTCGAAGCATTTCAAGGGCTTTTCTTGACAACAGCGTATACCGATCTTTTCTTCCTTTCCCAGCCTTGACCGTAATCATCATTCTATCTCCATCAATATGCTCTGGTTTTAGAGCGCACACTTCGCTCACCCTTAACCCAGCACTGTAAGTCAAATACAAGATAGCCTTGTGTTTCTTATTTTCATGAGCATTAAGTATTTTGGCAACGTCCGATTGACTCAGCACCTTAGGCAATGTTCGATCGCCCCTAGGACGTATCATTTTATGATTTATATAGAGCCCTGGTCTATGAACTTTGAAAAAAAAGTTTGACTGCTGATATAGCCTGATTCACAAAGCTATGCGAAAGTTCTTGAATGGCAATAAGATCATAGATATAATCACTGGCCACGTTCATATCAAGGGGATCCTTCCTACCAACAATTTTTAAATACCTATCGATATGCTTCTTATAAACAGTAATGGTTTTTGTACTCATCCCTTTACGTTGCATGTGCATATGAAAAAGCTCAATTTCTTTTGCATACTTTTCTCTATGATTAAAAGGGGCTTCTTTTAATTCATCTATATCACCAATTAAAGAATGGTTGATATACCCCTCCCAGCCACTACGTTCTTGTATATACCAAGTACACGTCTCAAAGGTATCCAGCCTATATAAGTCCTTTTCCTTGCCACAGCAAACACCAAAACTCGAATTTGTCAGGTTTGACTGATCCACGGACAAAAAGTCCTCGCTGAAATATGGTCGCCCTAAATGAAAAATTGACATTTTACACCTCCAAAAAAGATAGCATCATTTAATACACAAACATTAAAGCATTTCTAGCCCCCAGGGCCAGTTTAAATACGAATACTTATTGATAAAATGGACAATCCTAAAAACAGATTGACAGCAAAAATAGTCTTGCAATCAAATTTTAAATACTGATCAAATCCTGTACTCAAATGGAATAACTTTCTTAAACAATCTATATAAAGATACAAACAGCCGAGTTCCTCACTAATTATGATCCCAAAACAATTTCACGATCACAAAATTAGTGCCCATTTTGAATCTTACTTCGTCCGAAATAGCCTCGATCTAAAATCAATCAGTGTCAGACACAAACTAATAATCAAAGTCTGAACAAAATAAGCATTTACATTTTATTTAGTTTGAAATCGTATTGATTTCCCCAGCATATACGCCACTCATAATTACATAATTTTACACAAATCATAACATAATCATACTCTATTGTAAAATTTTGTATTTTAGTCATTAAATTTATCTGCGCTTCTCCCTCCTTGATGCTATAATAGTAAACGAGTATTGAAAGGAGCTGAACAGTTTGACAACAGCAAGAGACTGGATTGAAAAATTAGACATGGTTCCCCATCCAGAAGGTGGATTCTATACACGACCTTTTGTATCGAATGAGAAGTATATTCGCCATGATATCCCAGGTGTATCTTCATCAGAGCGTAAACTGTGGACAAGTGAATACATGCTTTTTGAACCCAATATGATCATGACTTTCCATACATTGAGGTCCGAATCGGTCTGGTATTTTCATGATGGTGATCCCATTAAGTTCTATATGATCTCTCCCGAAGGAGACATACATATTAAAACCCTAGGTATTGATATTGAAAAAGAGAATGACCCCCAAATTCAAATACCTAAAAATTATGCTATTGCCATCGAAGCCAGCACGAGTAAATATACACTTATCGGAACAATGATCTCGCCGGGCTTTGACATAGACGACCTAAAAGTCTTTAAAAGAGAAGATCTTCTAAGTAGACACCCATACCACAAAGATCTCATTATGAAATACACTGTTGAATCTTTGTATTAAAAAAAATATCAAGTCTATTTAGCAGGATATTCAAGATTTATTAACATTTCTTTGCTATCCTGATGTAGAACACAATTGATACAGGAGGAAGAATATGAGTAAAAAAATCTCACTATTAATCGCTTTAATGGTTGCTCTGACAGGTGTTTTGGTTACAGGATGCACTGCTGCAGTCGAAACAAGCGACTCAGACTCTGTTCAAGATACATCGGCATCAGAACAATCAACTGAGACAAAAAATAGCAATTCAGAAGAAACAACAAGTACAGCTGGGCTCCCAAACCCCGACCTTGATCATCCCGTGGTGACAATGACAATTGCTGATTACGGTGATTTAAAAATTGAGCTCTATCCAGAAGTTGCACCGAACACAGTCAACAATTTCATATCTCTGGCAAATTCAGGTTATTATGATGGCGTAACCTTCCACAGAATTATAAAAGGCTTTATGATTCAGGGTGGAGATCCTGATGGAACCGGTGCAGGTGGTCCGGGATATGCTATTACTGGTGAATTCACAGATAATGGATTTGAAAATAACATTAAGCATACACCTGGTGTTATTTCTATGGCAAGAACCAATAATCCCAATAGTGCAGGGTCACAGTTTTTCATAATGCATAAGACCTCATCACATCTCGATGGCGCGTATGCAGCCTTTGGTAAAGTTATTGAAGGCTATGACTATGTTGACAAGATCGCACAAGTAGAAACTGGTCTTGGAGATAAACCCACACAGCCCGTTATCATGGAAAAGCTAACTGTAGAATTAAATGGTTATGAACCATCTGAACCTGTAAAGGTTGAATAAAAAATAGACAAATGCATCAGATGACATAATTAGATCACATCATATGAAAGGACGAATGAATATGGAAATGAGTATGTTTATTAAATCAATTGCCCTTGATGAAGAGCGTCGAATAGTTATTACAGGTCAGCCTCATTTGGCTGAATACCTTAAAGACCAGGAAACTCGAAAAATGCTTAAAGGTGCTGCACAAAAGGTTTTAGCAGATGATTTTATACAAATGGAAGTTGGTAAGACCAGTTGCAGAATTACGGTAACATCAGAAAAAGCGGAAGAGTGTATGAAGCTCGTTGAAGAGGAGCTTGTAAAAGGCATTGAAATGGCCCTAGCTTTTATGAGCCAAATGAACAATAGCGATCAAAATGCGTAATTTCTAAAATCAAAAGGAGCTGCTATAATAGGTAAACATCCTATTTATAGCAGCTCCTTTTCTGTGTATTTTATTGTTGAAATAGACTCCTTACACACGCAATCTTTTAAGAATTAGTTTTATCTTAAGAGGCTGTCTATATCAATGATGCTTTTCATTTCAAAACTTCAGTTCACCCTTTTTTATCCGAAGTGTTGGACGCGTTTTCCCTTCTAGTCCTCCATGGGTGTATCCAATAACATTGAAGTCTTTAGAAAGGGCCTGTCCAAGTCTCACGTAATCATCATGCTTTGATCGCATGCAACTTGATAAGTGAATGGTATCCACATCATTTTTCTTAAAGCGTTCAATTTTTCGCTCTAAATCTCCACCAGAATGTGTGAATCCAACTAATTCAGTTTCTTCAGGATAATCGCCAAAGGCATCCACTTTATTAATGAAAGCTTTTAGGCACCCAGACCCCGTACAGCGCATAGCTGTATCTTCATTTACAATCACTGCAATTTTCATTATATATCTCCGTTATTGATCCTATCTACTGGTTGAAAAACCTGTATCTAAAGATGATTTGCATGGTCCATCTTAAATCACTATTGAATTTTACATTGAGTCTAGCATCAGGGCCTATAGTTTTAGGCTCTTGTGTTATGACTTTAAATCTGATTTATATCTATTCTCTAAGTCATCAGTTTAGACTCAATCTATAATCTTTGATTTTCGATTTGTTTTTATGTTAGAATTTAAGCTTTAACTCTGGCTTTTGTCTTTTCTTTTGCTTTAGATTTTTGCTTTTGTCTTTGCCTTTGTCTTTGTCTTTTGTCTTTGTCTTTGCCTTTGACTTTGACTTTGATCTTGACTTTATCTTTGATCTTGCCTTTTGACTTTGCATTTTGACTTTGACTTTTGACTTTGATCTTGACTTTGTCTTTGTTCTTTGCCTTTGCCTTTTGACTTTTGACTTTGACTTTGACTTTTGACTTTGTCTTTTGACTTTGTCTTTTGACTTTGTCTTTGTCTTTTGTCTTTGTCTTTGACTTTGTCTTTGACTTTGTCTTTGACTTTGTCTTTGACTTTGTCTTTGACTTTGTCTTTGACTTTTGTCTTTGACTTTGTCTTTGACTTTGTCTTTGACTTTGCCTTTGATCTTGACTTTATCTTTGATCTTGCCTTTTGACTTTGCCTTTTGTCTTTGGCTTTTGTCTTTGCTTTTTGACTTTGACTTTGACTTAGATCTTGGCTTTGTCTTTAACTTTGTCTTTGACTTTTTGACTTTTTGACTTTGATCTTGACTTTGACTTTGCATTTGACTTTGTCTTTTACCTTTGCATTTGACTTTGTCTTTTAACTTTGCATTTGGCTTTAGCCCTTACTTAAATCCCACGAACTATCTTTAAACCTTGCACATTATTTTTAGCACTATCTTGTCCTTAAATTGTGGTTTTTCATTGATATTAAAATTTAGGTCTGAGCCTCTCGTATTATGATAAATGACTGACTTTGAGTCGAGTCAGTCATTTATTAACGATAAGGCACTTACAACCTTTTCTAAGTTTAGTCTATATCAAAACGGAGCGATACACTGTGTTAATCGTCACAGTTTGAGATATTAATCACTTGATTCGAATGCTCAACGCGCCATCCTCTACATCAACAACAAGATCATCTTGATCCTTTACGTGACCTTTAATGATTTCTCGTCCAAGCATGGTTTCTAACTTTTGCTGAAGGTAGCGCTTCAGTGGCCTTGCGCCGAAATGAACATCGTATGATGATTCAATAATCAGATCTTTTGCAGCTTCCGTCAACTCCAGATTGATGTGTCGATCTTCCAGCCTTCGCTCAATATCCACAACAAGTAAGTCAATTATATCCTTAACTTCATGTTTTGCTAAAGGTGTATAGAACACAATCTCATCCAGCCTGTTCAAGAATTCCGGTCTAAAGTGACCATGGAGCAAAGCCCGAATAGAAGCCTTAGTTTTTTCACTTATAAGCCCATCTTGACCTACATCCTTTAACAAAAGCTCCGATCCAATATTCGAAGTCATAATGATAATGGTATTCTTAAAGTCGACTGTACGACCTTGAGCATCCGTGATACGTCCATCATCTAGCACTTGAAGCAAGACATTGAACACATCGTGATGGGCCTTTTCAACCTCATCAAAAAGTATAACACTATAGGGTTGTCGCCTTACAGCCTCAGTCAGCTGACCTCCTTCTTCGAAACCTACATATCCAGGAGGCGCACCAATCATACGGGCCACAGAGTGTCTTTCCATGTACTCACTCATATCAATCCGAATCATATTGGCTTCACTGTCAAATAATACTTCTGCCAGAGATTTGGCGAGTTCTGTCTTTCCGACACCGGTTGGACCAAGGAACAAGAAAGATCCAATCGGTTTTGATGGGTCTTTTATGCCTGCTCTTGACCGAATAATTGCATCGGTAACCTTCTGAACAGCTTCATCTTGTCCAATCACCCGCTTGTGAAGCTCTTTGTCTAAGTGAAGGAGTTTTTCCCTTTCGCCTTCCACGAGTTTTTCAAGCGGAATCCCCGTCCATCTAGACACAATGCCTGCAATTTCCTCTGCCGTAACAGTTTCACGAATAAGCTTGCTGTCATTGTTATTAGAAGATGGTGCATCCAAAAGGGCCTGCAACTCTTTTTCAAGTTCAGGTTTCTTTCCATACTTGAGCTCCGCCGCTCGGTCAAGGTCATATGACCGCTCGGCCATCTCAATCTCATGGGTGACTTTGTCAATGTCCTCTTTAAGGGCACTGATTTTATCAACAGACCGCTTTTCAAGGTCCCACTTTGACTTTTTACTCTTGAACATGTCTCTGAGTTCTGCTAAATCCTTTTGCAAGGCCTCAAGACGGGTTTTTGAAAAATCATCCTTTTCCTTTTTAAGAGCAGCTTCTTCTATTTCCATTGTCATAATACGTCGTGATATTTCATCCATCTCAGTAGGCATGGACTCCATTTCCGTTTTGATAAGCGCACACGCTTCGTCTACAAGGTCTATCGCCTTGTCAGGCAAGAAGCGATCTGCAATGTAGCGGTCAGATAACATAGCCGCCTGTATTAGCGCACGATCACTAATATTGACCTTGTGGTAGAGCTCATAACGCTCCCTCAAACCACGTAAAATCGTTATTGTGCTTTCCACAGAAGGCTCATCCACTTTTACCGGTTGGAAACGTCTTTCCAGAGCCGAGTCCTTTTCAATATATTTTTTATACTCCGAAAGGGTCGTTGCTCCTATGCAAACAGCTCTCCACGGGCAAGCATAGGCTTTAACATGTTGCCTGCATCCATTGCCCCTTCTGTTTTACCGGCACCCACTATATTATGAAGTTCATCAATAAACAGTAGAATCTTTCCATCACTTTTTTTAATTTCCTCAAGAACAGCCTTTAAGCGTTCTTCAAATTCACCTCTAAATTTTGCGCCCGCAATCAAGGCCCCCATATCAAGGGCAAAAATACGTTTTTCTTTCAAACTCTCTGGGACATCCCCCTTAACAATTCGGTGGGCTAGTCCTTCAGCAATGGCAGTTTTTCCAACCCCGGGTTCACCAATGAGAACTGGATTATTCTTGGTTTTACGAGATAAAATCTGAATGGTTCTTCTAATTTCCTCATCTCGTCCAATCACAGGATCCAGCTTATTCGTCTTTGCAAGCTCAACCAAATCAGAGCCATACTTAGAAAGAACATCATATGTGGATTCAGGATCACTTGATGTCACCCTTTGATTGCCTCGTATATCTTTCAGTATAACCATGACCTTATCTTCAGTAATATCCAGCCTTTTGAATAAAGCCTTTTAGAGCCCCTTCGCTATTTTGCAGTAGGGACATAAATATATGCTCCACACTCACGTACTGGTCATTCATTTTTTGTGCCAACTTCTCAGCCTTCATGAGCACTTTATTGCTGACCGATGACAAATATACTTGTTGTGTTCCGGCAACCTTGGGCTTTTTCTCAATTAAACTTGTAACTTCTTTAACAAGGGTTTCATACATTATTTGATTGGATCCATCTGCCATTCTCGCAATAATCTGAGATACAAGGCCTTCTCGCGAGTCTAAAAGTCCAAGAAGAATATGCTCCGGATCTATCACACTGTTCCCGTACTCATCAGCGATCATTTGAGCGCGGTTTAGGCCCTCCGCAGAGCCCTTTGTCAACTTATTCATATCCATTCAATATTCACCTCATCTTTTGTTAGCAGTCTAAGTTATTGAGTGCTAATTCTTAATTTTAGAATATCACTTTTATCTTGTTTTTCAAGTCTTTGTACCTATATTTCAATTATATTCACCAATTGTTTACAAGACATTCATATTTGTCACATTGATCCCATTTTCATAAACCTAGCCAAATTAACACGAATGCCATTCTATTTCTAAACGAAATTCGTGTCCTGTAGAAAAATATATTAATATCATCACAAAAAAGCTTATAAAACCACCTAAGCCTTTCCCAGCGGTTTTATAAACTTTCCTGCTACTTGAGCCCCAAACACCGTCTTCATGATGATATGCTTAAGCGACGCCTTGTCCCCTAATATATGCCTATAACATTTTCAGATGCACTAGGTCTGCACTGGTAATGACCACCGAAAGTTAATCGATCTATGTGCTGTTCTCACGAAGAGACACTTGTCCTTCACTATAATGAATTTTGTTTTTTCCACTCATCTTTGCTTCATACAATTTCTCATCGGCTTCATTTATAAGACAGGAAGCGTCTGTAGTATCTTGACTTTGTCCACTAAAAGTGACACCACCACTTATGGTTACTTTTAAAGAGTCTTCAGAAAACCTTAAAGCTTCAATTGCTTTTCGAATATCATGACCTATCTCTTTAGCCTCTAGTAAAGTGGCATCAGGAAGAACCACTAAGAACTCTTCACCACCGTATCGACCGACTATCCCACGCTCATTAAGCGTTTGTTCCATGCAACGGGCCAATTCAAACAAGACCTCATCTCCAACTTGGTGGCCATAAGTGTCATTCACGTGTTTGAAATTATCAATATCAAGAAGTAGAAGAGAAAATACCCCCTGACTGACCACAGCCTGACTCGCATGGTCTTTAACTAGACCGACAATGTGCTTATGGTTATAAATCTTCGTTAAACCATCGGTAATAGCGGCGATGGCAAGGTCTTCATTGGCCTTCTCTAGTTCTTTACGGAGCATATAGTTTCTGCAGTGGGCTTTGACTCGAGCCATAAACACACTGGCATCAAAGGGCTTCATAATAAAAATCATCTGCTCCAGAGTTTAAAATATTAGACACTGTTTTATAATTAGAAACAGAAGACATGAGCATGATCACACTGTTTCTAGATTTTTGACGCAGTTTCAAAAGCACTTCCTCCCCCGACATACCTGGAAGGACTAAGTCAAGAATATATATAGAATACCTCTGATTTGATTCAAAAGATCTTCTGCATTTTCATAGGTGTCCACATTTCGCACACCATGGAGTTCAAAAATATTTTTCACCATGACTGTGGTTAAAAGACTGTCATCTAATACTGCAATGGACATTTCTTTTATTCTCTGCAACACCTCATCTTGCGACTGAAATGTTTCAATATATGTCCTCAGCTTGGAGTCTGTTTTCGTGTCTTTGACAATATAGTCCACAACACCCATGTCAAATAGCTTTTCACGAATATCCATATTATCAGTTGATGTGAGAACTATAACAGGCACATCTTTATGGCTGGATGCCATTAGATCATCCATCAAAGTGTCCCTTGTTGAATCTGCCAATTCGAGTCCCGTGACAATAAAATCCACATCCACATTATCAAGAATATGAAATGCATCCTTATAGCTATTTGAACAGTAATAATCATGCCCAAGTTTTTCAACAACATCATGGATCATCTCTCGTATTAACTTGCTTCTTTCTATATGAAGAATATTCAAAAGAAAACCTCCAGTTATTCTATATACACTCTTTCACCGAGTTCAACTTCATTTATCATGATGCTTATGTTCCAATTTTTCTTCTTCCTTCGATTTTGCACGAATCATTCTAAGCTGACTTTTAAATTTATGTGACTGCATTTTCCGGAAAAGATTTTATAAATCGATTACGAGACAATTTTCCTGTTAATTTATGAAAATGGTTATACAAGTCATGGATATTGGTTTTAAATGGGCGCTTTAGTCTTTTTTCTAAGTCTAGGCGCTTGTTTAGAAAGTCCCGCATGGCTCCATTAGGGAAAAACTCATTTTTTTGAAGTGACACCTTCTGATGATTTAAGCGGTTCTTAATGCCACTCAAGTCTTCTCCTAATTTTCCAAACTCTTCCTTGAACTTATCTTTTGAGGCATGAACCCCTATGTTCAGTTTGTTGATTTCAGCCCTAAACTTTGTGACTGGCTCTTCCAGCTCCTGAATTCTGTTTTCAAGCTCTGTAAGCAGCTTTTCTTTAGCCTGTCGGTAGTCCTTCATAACTTTTTCAAGTTCGTACAGCAAGTTCCTAAAGTCGATTAATGCCTTGACGGTGAAAGCTATATCCACTAGAAACATAAAGGTCATCCCCACCACAAGAAGAAGGCCTACCTGTAAAGGAACCTTATTGACAGTCATTATAACCAAAGGGTGTAGGGTCTTTAATACAAGCATGCCAATAAGCCCCCACAGCAGAGAAAATTTAAGGCAAATATACCCCTTATAATTGAAAGGATTGGAACTGTAGTCCCACCACTTTGTCATAAATAAAACCTCAAGACTTCTACCTGTAATAAGTTCTAACCCTGTTGTGACAAAGACAACCAAAGTAAAATCTAGGATATGGTTCGTCATCCCCACGACACTTTCAATCCCCGTCACCAAAGACACAATAAGCAAGATGCCAAATCCATATATAGGACATAGAGGGGCCTTTAAAAAACCTCTATTAATCAATTCCCCTCTTTTAAAATATGTGTAAATCACTTCAAGACACCACCCTAAAAATGAATAGATGAAAAAATATAAAAGCATACTGTATACGGTCATGTCCACCAACCCCCGGTAAAAATATATTCTTGATACATTCATACCATTTTTTAAGTAAAACATTTAGAAAAATAAGCATTTAAGCATTCAATCTTTCAATCCATGACATTGTATTATTTCAACAGGTCCAGTGTCATACACAAAAATTAATACAGTCACATCCCACTTGTGATTCATGTTATCACAAGGTCATCAACTGCCAGTTTGGCTTTATAAATGATTATTGAAATTCTCCTCATCCATAGGGTATATGTACCACATCAATATAAAAGGAGGACATGCATGGGAAAGCAAGCCAACAGCAACCATAAAGAAATCACACAGGATATACTCTCTCATCCTGAGTTTTTAAAGTTAAAAACACTCCGACACCACAAACAGGACATCTATCACCATGTCTACCAGGTTTCTGTACTATCATACAAGCTTGCAAAAACACTTAGACTAGATTATAAATCAGCCGCTCGCGGTGGTCTTCTCCATGACTTTTTTATATATGACTGGCGCAAAGATGGCCAAATACGAAAGAAAAAACTCTTTGAAAAGCATGGGTTCACCCACTCTAAACAGGCGCTCAAAAATGCCCGTATGTATTTTACACTTAACAAGATAGAAGAGGACATTATCATAAAGCACATGTTCCCCCTCACCCCTCAACCCCCAAGATATGCGGAGAGCTGGCTTGTTTCACTTGTTGATAAGTACGTCACTGTTTCGGAATACTTGGTGTCTGTTTTTAAGAAGAGAACTGATCCAAAATAAATGATATCTAATCCCTCACAGCCTGACCCTTCAAACATAGAACCACTATCAAATAAACTGATTCATATCTATTTTTGCCATTTGACACTGAAAATTTTCATTTCACATTGTAATTCATTTAAAAACAAAGTATTATGTTTCCTGTATGACTATATAGGAGACATTTTTATGACTAAATTTAAAACAAATTATATGATATTCGCCACATTTTTCTCAATGCTTATTATGGCGATTACAGACAGCACCAAGGGCATTTTAATTCCTTCTTTTAAAGATATTTTCAGCGTGTCTGACACCACAATTGGTACATTCTTACTGCTCGGATCCCTTTCTTACGTGGCATCTACCTATCTTGGTAGTATTCTTTGCTCAAAACTGGGTCAAAAATCAATTATAATGCTTGGAATGACCATCGCTGGTACGGCTTTTTTAATAACATCCTTTTCAAAATCATTCACACATATCATGGTGGGATACGTGGTTATAACCATTGGTATAGCCTTTATAGCTATTGGTCTTAACACCCTCATTCCACTCGTAAAAGTCACTTATCTTGGGCTTTTAATGAATCTACTCCACTTCTTCTACGGGGCTGGTTCAACAATTACCCAGCGTGTGACAGGCTATTTGGTTTTTGAAGGTATATCATGGCGTTACATCTTCATTGCATATTTTGGACTTTATCTCTTAAGCTTTATTGTTTATGCCTTTGTCCAGACGCCAGAAGACCAGTCAACACATAGCGGCAGAAGCAAAGGTCCCATTAACAACAAGGTCATGCTTGTGCTGTTTTGCGCATCACTGGGCTTTTATGTGGCCGCAGAAATTCAAACAGCCAACTGGCTTCTCAATTATTTAAAAGAAGTTTTATTAATTAACATAAATGAAGGCTCATTCTATGTGGCATTCTTCTTTGGTATATTCTCAGTGGGCCGCCTCCTTGGAGGTCTTGTTGTGGAACGCTTCGGCTATTTAAAATCCGTTATTATATCATTGAGTATGGCCCTGGGTCTATACACAGCTGGTCTTATACTTGGTGGAAAGGCTCTGATCCTTGTGTCCGTTTCTGGCCTCTTTTTTGCAATCACCTTCCCGACGATGTTACTAGTGATTCAGAAGACTTTTTCGGAAAATGCAACTCAAATTGCTGGGATCGCTACAATGTCAGCCTCTCTGACATCAATGATCGTCGGCTTTTTCATGGGTGTGCTCAACGATATAATCGGCCCAGCCACAACAATTTATATGATCCCGCTTTCTCTTTTAATTTCTCTTGGACTCGCGGTGGTCATCAATGTTAAAATAAAATCTGGAACGTCTATAACGCAGTCTGAAACCATAGCACTAGAATCATAAAATCCATTAAGACCTTTAAATAAGAAATCTTAAAACACTTATAATATAACAAACATCCAACTGGATATAGAAAGGATTGAACAAAATGCGAATTGGTATAATTGGTGCCATGCAAGAAGAGGTAGAAGTTCTAAAGAATGAGATGAATGTGGAAATGAAAAAATCTAAAGCCCAGATGGAGTTCCTTTCAGGAGAGCTTTTAGGAAAAGACATTGTGATCGTAACAAGTGGCATTGGTAAAGTAAACGCAGCAGTGTGCACACAAATTCTAGTCAATGACTTTGATGTGGATTGTGTCATAAACGTTGGTATTGCAGGTGGACTCCACAAGGACATTTATCCTGGTGATATTGTCGTTGCTGAAAACCTTGTTCAACATGACATGGACACAACATTTTTTGGAGACACACTCGGTCAGATTCCAAGACTTGAAACCTTTGATTTCAAATGTGATGACAAGCTTGTGCATCTAGCAAAATCATCTTGCGAGAAGGTTTCTTCAATCAACACATTTAGCGGTCGTATTGTCTCTGGAGACCAGTTTATTTCCAAGTCTGAAAAGCTTCAAGAACTCCATGCCAACTTTGATGCATTTGCATGCGAAATGGAAGGGGCCAGCATTGGACAAGTTTGCTATTTGAACAAGCTGCCATTTGTTGTTATTCGTTCAATTTCTGACAACGCGATAAATGGCTCGCACATGGACTATTCCACATTCTCGGAAATGGCCATTAAAAACTCTGTTTACATCTTAAAAGACATGCTTCAAGCCATGTAAAACTGTGAACATCTGATATATGAACACCCAATGTCGCCAGTCTATGATTGGCGGCTTTTATTTTTGTCTCCTTCTCATGGCATCCTCTCACAAATATTTCAATTTATATTATCTTTATTTTTTATCAATAGGGGTATATGAAATATACATGATCCTTTGGAGGTGTCTTATGAAAAGATCATTTCAAAGAAAATTCATAATAACAAACACACTACTCATGGTCTTATTTGTTGCTAGCATCACATTCCTATTTATCTATGATCAAACGCAGGCTCTCAGTAAGATAACAATCGCCCACTCAATGGCAGCCAACGAGCTCTTTGCCCAGCGCATAGGTAAAAATATATCCCAACATATCAACCAGTTAAAATACATAGCCAGTGGCTCGAATCAAGAGACCACCAAGACAAGTTCTATCCTTAAAGACCTCAAAGATATGCAAAAAACGCCGGCACTGAATTTATTGATATATTTTATGCAGACCATCATATGAATTATCAAGCCCTCAGTGGAAACAGCGGTGTTATCAATGACAGAGACTTTATTCAACAATTAAGCCATGGTCATTTAGACCATATCATCAGCCAGCCCCTTCTTGAACAGTATGACAACATGCCTGCTGTTCTAATTGTCGTGCCAATAAAAAATACTCAAAAGGAAGTCACAGGCTTGTTGGGAGGGCTTGTGAGTCTTGACACCCTGGCTGGAGATTTTAAGTCAATTAAACACTCTGGTAATAGTTACGGTTGGCTCATTGACGGTGAAGGTCTTGTGCTTGGTCATCCCAACTCAAAATATCCATTAAAAATAATGATTCAAGACACAGATGACGCCGGCTACCCTGGACTGAGTGCCATCGGTAGAGAGATGCTACAAAGCGACTTTGGATATGGTGAATACCACGACACCCTTTTGGATGTGCAAAAAATTGTAACCTATGTAAAAATCCCTTATACCAACAACTGGAAACTGGCTATAACCACATTTAAAAGCGACATCTACGCCCCTCTACATGCTGTCATTTATAGAGCTCTTATCTTCAGCTTGATTGCCCTTGTTCTATTCAACTTTATCATCACAAAGGCAGCCAAGCAAAACTTGCAGCCCCTAGACAAGCTTGTAAACGTCATGGACTTAGCCTCTCGTCTTGAGTTTCGAACAGTTCAAGCCCAAACCGATGATGACATCGTAAAAAATGTCTATAAGGCCTACAATGAAATGATTGAAAAAACAAAGAAATACACCCTCCAGCTTGAGAAGACCCTGGATGAACGAACAGAAGAACTTAAAACAATAAGTGGCCATCTCAATGAGAGAACCAAACGCATTCTGGTGGATAGTGACGCACTTGATGGGGACACAAGCCGTGACCCACTCACAAGGCTACTTAAGCCTGGGCAGATATTAAATGAAATAGAAAGTTCTATTCGTGATGTGCGCATGAATCTCTCCCCTTATTTTTCAGTGACACTTATTGAACTTAGCAACTATGGTTTCTGCTACGAGGCCTACGGCACAAAGTCTGGTGATGAGATGGTTAAAGCCTTTGCAAGTCATCTTAAAAGAACTTTTAGGAGCACAGATATCATAGGCCGATATAGCGAAAACCAATTTGTTGTCATTCTGACAAACACATCAGAAAAAAATGCTTCGTTTGCACTTCACAACTTGAATGTTTCCCTAAAAGAGACGGGACCCTATATTGACCAGCATGTGGAATCTTGTCCTGAAAGTCTATCCATTGCAATTGGTTTGGCATCATTTTCACCTGGAGATGATCGGAACAGCAATGACTTGATTCATGAAGCTCAAACAAATCTTAATGAAATGAAGCAAATAAAAAAATCACGAGATGCCCACTAGCATTTCGTGATTCTTTCTTTTCACTATACAGGTCTCCATAAATTATAGTCAAAAAAATCAGGTCTAAGACCGAAATATTTTCTTCAAAGACACCTTCAAATAATTCCCCTTCTTGGCCACTGACACATTCAACCACGGTATCACTAGAAAAAAAACTCCGAACAACTGAAATATAGGATTTCCAGATAAAAACATTGCACCTGCCAATACCGCATTAAGCGCCACCAGTCCATATAAGAGCTTCAGTTTGCTGCTTATTGGGTGGACATCCCCCTCCAGATAAACCCCCTCTGAGCGCTTAATGACTTGGCCTTCAAACTGTGAAAAGGCAGCGCCTCTAGCCCGACTGGTCAAATTGAAATGACCCTGCTTGTCTATCTTTCCCTTGAGCGTGTTCAAGGCGAGCACTCCCCCCTTGTCTTTTTCAAGACGGTTCTTAACAAGAGATACACCCTCATCGACTGTATCAGCATTTATCTTAAGTTCAAATGTTGACATATGGTCTCCTTTCATGCTCTCGAAACACAGAGACTGTGTATTTACTCTAATCATACCACTCTAGAGGGGACATCAATAAAAAGTTTGAAGTCAATTATCCAGCTATATTTACATGAGCGACTTGCAAAATATCATTCAATCCCCCCTTGCTATACCATATATAGATA
>LQAJ01000203.1_pt1 | contig 21801 bp, 38 predicted proteins | sample 1535811 | NCBI WGS metagenome assembly LQAJ01 (sample SAMN04331587, study PRJNA305678) | bioreactor metagenome | isolation source: bioreactor_6 inoculated with Wadden Sea sediment 2nd replicate of a... | place: Germany: Wadden Sea, Janssand Flat
AATAATAATTTAGGAAGAAAACATGGCTAAACAAAAGATTCGTATTCGTCTGAAGGCTTATGATCACCGAGTGATCGACCAATCCGCCAAGCGGATTGTGGAAACGGCTGAACGCAGCGGCGCTCAGGTTGTTGGACCGGTCCCGTTACCGACCAAAATCGAACGCTTCACAGTGACTCGTTCACCGTTCATTGATAAAGACTCGCAGGAGCATTTCGAGATGCGTACACACAATCGTCTGATTGATGTGATGGATCCCGACTCAAAGACCATTGACATGCTCATGCGTCTGAATCTGCCTGCTGGCGTTGATATTGAAATCAAGATTTAGCATCTGACCTGGTTGCTGGCAGATGGTGGGTTGATCCCGGAAGAGAATCATCTCTACCCTACGGAGAACCTCCTTCTGCCAGGAATCAATCAAAATTGAGTCTTGGCAAATTTGCCATGTGATGGTAGAATCATCAGGTTTCGGCTTAAAAGCCGGACTTTTAAGGTGGCATAAGAACTTGTCTGTGTGTAGGCCTAAAAAGAGGCCGCGCAAGAGAAGTTGACTGTGCTACGTTCGGAGATGATGCAGCCGTGCCCAGGCTGACAGTCTTGACGAAATCGAATGTTACAGGAGAATAGAAATTATGTTAAAAGGGCTTATTGGACGAAAAGTTGGTATGACCCAGATTTTCGATGATGACGGACTTTCGATCCCCGTTACACTTATCGAAGCTGGGCCTTGCTATGTCACCCAGGTGAAGACGGTTGAGAATGATGGTTATTCCGCTGTCCAACTCGGGTTCGCCGAGGTTAAACCCAAACGTCTGACCGGGGGTCAGAAGGGGCACCTCGAACGCAATGATTTGCCACCATTAAAAGTTTTACGTGAATTCAGAATAAGTAAACCGGACGTTTCCGAAGGCGATACGCTTAAAGCTGATGTCTTCGAAGCGGGTGAACTGGTTGATGTGATCGGGACCAGCAAAGGTCGTGGTTTCGCCGGTGTGGTGAAGCGCTACCATTTCAATGGTGGCCCCAAGACCCACGGTCAATCTGACCGCCAGCGTCGTCCTGGTTCCCTGGCAGCAGGCACGACCCCTGGTCGTGTGTTCAAGGGGAAACGCGGCCCCGGACGGATGGGGAACGATCGCGTAACATCCGCAAATGTGCGTGTTGTTTTAGTTGACCCGGAACGCAATCTTATTGCAGTTGATGGCTCCGTGCCCGGCCCAAAAGGCGGCATGGTTGTGATCAAAGCTGCCCGGAAACAATAGACGCCCGGTTGGGCGATAGCCACTAATGGGAGTTGAGTAATCATGGAAGTTGATGTCTTCAACATGAAGGGTAAGAAAGTCAGCAAGGCAGAATTGCCTGCAGCGATTTTCGAAGCCCCCGTAAAAGTTGATCTAATGCATCAGGCTTATGTCAGGCAGATGGCCAACAGCCGCCTGGGCACCCACTCGACCAAAGGTCGCAGTGAGGTATCCGGTGGTGGCCGCAAACCCTGGCGCCAAAAAGGAACCGGTCGTGCCCGGCAAGGCTCTATTCGAGCTGCGCAATGGGTCGGTGGTGGTAAGATCTTCACCCCCAAGCCGCGTTCTTATGACAAGGCAATGCCTAAAAAGATGCGCAGGGCGGCCCTACGGTCTGCCTTATCGGTAAAAGCCTCTGAAGGCCAAATCGTCCTGGTGGATGAATTTAAGCTGGATGAAGCTAAGACTCGGAACATGGCAGAAGCACTGCGTTCTCTGGCTGGTGAAGGCAACGTTTTGGTGCTGATCCCGGAAAACGCCCCGGAATATGCTGATGTGAAGCGGGCTTGCGCCAATATTGGCGATGCCAAGACCCTGAACGCCAGCTATCTCAACATTCGTGACCTCCTGGGTCACAAAAAAGTTGTGATGCCGGTTGCTGCTTTGGATGTCATCGCGAGTTATCTCGGATAGGTAGGAATGAAATCATGAAGAAAACTGTATTTGACATCATCCGCCGCCCGATCATCACTGAGAAATCGAACTATCAGTCTTCGATGCTGAATCAGTATGTATTTGAGGTGGATGCCAAAGCCTCAAAAACTGAGATCAAAGAAGCGATCGAAACGATTTTTGATGTGAAAGTGCAAAACGTAAACGTAATGAACGTGCCCGCTAAGCAATCACGAAGCCTGCAAAGCCGCCGAATGCGAACCCGCTCAAGCGCTTATAAAAAGGCGATCGTGACCCTGACTGAAGGCGAGCGCATCCCGATATTTGAAGGGGTGGAGTAATGGCTGTAAAAGTATATAAACCAAAGACACCCGGTACTCGTCATAAAACGAGTTATACGTTTGAAGAGATCACAAAAACGACACCTGAAAAGTCGTTGATCATTCCCTTGAAGAAGAGCTCTGGCCGCAATATGTACGGTCGAGTCACCGTTCGCCATCGAGGCGGCGGACACAAGCGGTATATCCGTATTGTGGACTTCAAACGCGATAAAGTTGATGTTCCTGCCACCGTTGCGGCGATTGAATATGACCCCAACCGAACTGCCCGTCTGGCACTGTTACACTATGCTGACGGCGTGAAGGCCTACATTGTGGCCCCAGTTGGTTTGATGGTCGGCGACAAAGTGCTTTCCGGCACTGAAGCTGAAATTCGCCCTGGCAACAGCCTCCCGATGGCGAGCATTCCCGTAGGTACCACGATCCACAATGTGGAACTGCACCCCGGCAACGGCGGCCAGATGGTTCGCTCAGCTGGGACTTCCGCCCAATTGCTGGCTAAAGAAGGCAAGTACGCCCATGTGCGCCTCCCCTCGGGTGAGGTTCGCCTGGTCCTGCAAGAGTGCCGTGCTTCCATTGGTCAGGTTGGCAATGTGGAACACTCCAACATTAAGTTGGGTAAGGCTGGCCGGAAACGGAATATGGGCTGGCGGCCTGCGGTTCGTGGTTCTGCGATGACCCCCGAGACCATCCGCATGGAGGTGGTGAAGGTCGGTCACCGATTGGTATGCCTGGTCCGAAGAGCCCCTGGGGTAAACCCACTCTGGGCAAGAAGACCCGCCATAACAAACGTACTGATAAATACATCGTTCGCCATCGCTCCCAAGCGAAGCGACGTCGTAAGTAATCGGATTTTATAGCGAGAAAGAGGACGAAATCATGTCGCGATCGCTGAAAAAGGGTCCCTATATTGACCCGAAATTATTGAAAAAGATTGAAAACATGAATGACAAGGGTGAGAAGAAAGTGATCCGCACCTGGAGTCGGGCAAGTGTTATCTTCCCCCAGATGGTAGGACACACCATTGCCGTTCATGATGGACGCCGCCATGTGCCGATTTATATTACTGAGAATATGGTAGGCCATCGACTGGGTGAATTTGCGCCCACTCGGTTCTTCCGCGGCCACGTTGTCTCCGGTCGGGATTAATAGGATCGAGAGAGAGAGGTTATAACAATGGCTACTGATATTCGAGCGAAATTGAGCAATCTTGATACGTCTGCCCAAAAGGCACGTCTTGTGTTGATCTGGTTCGCGGTAAGCCTGCCCTGGAAGCGGTGACCATTTTGCAGTTCACACCGAACAAGGCGGCTCTGCCCGTTCAGAAACTGATCAAATCGGCAATTGCCAACGCAGAAGAGAACTTTGGTGTTTCCCGTGAAGACCTGTATGTTCATCAGATCTTCGCTGATGAGGCCCCCGACCCGTAAATGGCGCCGTTTTGGTGCCCGCGGCCGGTTCAAACCGCTGTTGCGGCGTAAGTCCCACGTTACCGTCGTCCTTCGTGAGATGGATTAACGGGGCATCTGTAGAAAGATTATTGAAAGGAACCAGGAGCAAATATGGGTCGTAAAATTCATCCTACAGGATTTCGACTGAAAATTAACAAACCTTGGTTGGGCCGTTGGTACGCCGAAGGTATGGATTATCAGGATCAATTGCATGAGGACCTCGCTGTCCGTGATCTGATCCGGAAATCAAATGACCGGGCCGGTATCTCGCAGATTGAAATTGAACGCTTCCCTGGGAAGATCAAGGTCTATGTGCACACTGCCAAACCAGGTATTTTGATTGGCCGCAGCGGTGAGAACGTTAAAAAAAGTGCGCAGCAGCCTCGAAGCTTTGACTGGCGAGAAGATTGACCTCGAGGTCAAGGAGATCAAATCCCCTGACCTGGATGCCTATTTGGTTGCTGAGAACGTTGCCGGTCAGTTGACCCGCCGGATCAGCTATCGCCGTGCCATGCAGCGTGCTATTCAACAGGGCATGCGCCAGGGCGCCGAAGGTGTCAAGGTGATGGTGTCTGGTCGGTTGGGTGGCGCTGAAATGTCCCGCAGCGTTTGGCTGCGTGAAGGACGGGTGCCGTTGCAGACCTTGCGTGCCGATATTGATTATGCCAAGACCGAAGCATTGACCACCTATGGTCAGATCGGTGTCAAGGTTTGGATTTATAAAGGCGAGATCATGCCCCAGGTGGAAGAAGAATCAGCCTCCACTGAAGGCGTTTACGTCAGCGAATAACAACGACGCCGGCAAGGCGACCGGCTGTTAGTGAGGTAGTCATTATGTTAATGCCAAAACGAGTTAAGTATCGCAAGCAAATGCGTGGCCGCATGCGGGGCAAAGCCTATCGTGGCTCCGATGTGTCCTTTGGCGAATTTGGCTTGCAATCTTTGGAACCGGGTTGGGTCAGCGCTCGACAGATCGAAGCCGCCCGGCGTGCCATCGTGCACGAAATGAAAAGGCGTGGTAAGGTCTGGATCCGGATTTTCCCGGACAAGCCCTACACAAAGCGCGCTGCTGAAACCCGCATGGGTAAAGGTAAAGGCCCAGTGGAATACTGGGTAGCCGTGGTCAAGCCTGGCCGCATCATGTTTGAGGTCGGCGGGACTGATCCCGAAACAGCAAAACGGGCGCTCCTTCGCGCGAAATATAAGATGTCCGTGAAAACCAAAATCGTTTCACGTGATGTCCCAGGAGAGGCGTAACCATGAAGGCATTAGATATTCGTAAAATGAGTGTCGCCGAAATTGAAAAGGCAATCACTGAGACCCGGCATGCGTTGATGAACATGCGGTTCCAAACCATTACCGGTCAGTTGACTGATACCAGCCAGGTCCGGAATGTCCGTCGGGATATTGCCCGGCTGGAGACCATTTTGAAAGAAAAACAAATGGCTGAGGAGAGTGAAGCATGAATGATCGACGTCGTTTGGTAGGGACTGTCATCAGCAATAAGATGAGCAAGACCGCTGTTGTGGAAGTGGTTCGCGTTTTTCGCCACCCGCTTTATCGCAAGGTTGTTCGCTCTGCAAAGACCTACAAAGCACATGACGAAATTGGTGTGAATCCTGGCGATAAAGTCAGGATCGTTGAAAGCAAGCCGATTTCTCGCACAAAGCATTGGGTTGTTGAAGAAGTGATCAGCGTTGAAGAACGGTCTGAAGATGACGCAGTGGAAGAATTGGGAGTCTGAGTCATGATCCAACAAGAAACACGATTAAAAGTTGCCGATAACACCGGCGCTCGCGAACTCCTGGTGATCCATATCTATGGTGGTTCAAGACGGCTCTATGGCTATGTTGGTGACATCGTTGTGGGCACAGTCAAATCTGCGACCCCGCAGGCGACCGTGAAAAAGAGCGAGATTGTCAAGGCCGTAATCGTTCGGGCAGCCAAAGAATGGCGCCGATCAGATGGCTCCTGCATCCGCTTTGATGACAACGCCGCTGTGATTTTGGATAACGATGGTGTCAACCCCCGTGGTTCACGTATCTTTGGTCCTGTTGCCCGTGAGCTTCGTGAAAAAGGCTTCATGAAGATTGTTTCACTGGCCCCAGAAGTACTGTAGTCGGTGAGATAGGAGTAAAGATATGAAAACCAAAATTAAAAAAGGTGATCGGGTTATGGTGATCAGTGGCAAAGGCAAGGGCACTGTTGGTGAAGTGATCCGTGTGCTGCCTACTGAAGACCGTGTCGTGGTGCAAGGCGTCAATATTCGCATCAAGCACCAGGCTCAGACCCAGTCCCGCGGGAAGACCATCCCAGCTGGCAAGATTGAGTTTGAAGCGCCGATTAGTATTTCAAACGTGCAGATTGTAGATCCGAAGGACAACAAGCCCACTCGGGTCTCAATCAAGCGAAAAGATGGCAAGCCGGTGCGTGTCGCAAAACGCAGCGGTAGTGCGATCGACAAATAAGGCGCGATTGGGAGTAAGTATGAATAGACTACGAGAGCAATTTACAGAAGAGATCGCACCTGCCCTTTTCAAGGAATTATCCCTCGAAAATGTGATGCAGATTCCGAAGATCCAGAAGGTTGTGGTGAATATCGGCGTTGGCGAAGCATTGGATAATCCCAAGGCACTGGACGAGGCGGTCAAGGACTTGACCACCATCACCGGCCAGAAACCGATCGTTACGAAGGCAAAGAAATCAATTGCGAACTTCAAATTACGTGAAGGGCGTGCAATTGGCACAAAAGTCACCTTGCGCGGTGACAAGATGTGGGCATTTCTTGATCGTCTGATCAACGTGGCCCTACCCCGTGTCCGCGACTTCCGCGGTATCTCGGCTGACTCATTTGACGGCCGTGGGAACTACACACTGGGTTGGATGAACAACTGATCTTCCTGAGATCAATTACGACGAAGTCGATTCGATCCGGGGTATGGAGATCACAATTGTGACCACAGCAGAAAATGATGATCAGGCACGTGCGCTGCTGAGCAAATTCAAGATGCCGTTCAGGAAAGGATAGTATGGCTAGTAAATGTATGAAGTATCGCGAACAACGGCGGAAATATCCCACTCAGGTCGTTAACCGTTGCCGACGCTGTGGGCGCCCACGTGGTTATATCCGCAAGTTTGGTTTGTGCCGTATTTGTTTTCGGGAATTAGCGCTGCAGGGAAAAATTCCTGGCGTAACCAAGTCGTCGTGGTAGATCGGCGGAGGTATTATCGATGAGTATTTCAGATCCAATTGGCGACATGCTGACTCGAATCCGCAATGTTGCTATCAGCAATGGTACAGTTGCAAGCATGCCCAGCTCCAAGATCAAGGCTGAAATAGCCCGGATTTTGACTGAAGAAGGCTATGTAGATAGCTACGAAGTGGTTGAAGGCAGTAAGCCATATCAAAAGATTTTGCGCATTCGGTTGAAATATATCGGTGAACGGCGGAACCGCCGCCCGTTGATAACGGGCCTGGAGCGTGTCAGTCGTCCCGGTCGCCGGGTGTATTCACAGAAAACAGACATCCCGTGGGTGCTTTCGGGTATTGGTGTGGCCATTGTGTCCACCCCCAAGGGTGTTATGACTGGCCAACGCGCCCGCAAGATGGGCGTCGGTGGCGAGATTTTATGTAAAGTTTGGTAGCGCCTGGCGCTATAGGAGGTAAAAGACGTGTCTCGAGTAGGACGTTTACCGATTGATGTGCCAGCGGGTGTTGAAGTCAAGATTAAAGGCTCCTACGTCCATGTTAAAGGCCCCAAAGGTGAATTGGATTGGACCTTTTCACCTGATATCACCATCAAAATAGAAGATGGCGTGATCTTCATTGATCGCCCATCCGATGAGCCCACCCTCCGTGCCTTGCATGGTACAACCCGGGCTTTGATCAACAATATGGTGACCGGCGTTAGCAAAGGATATGAACGGATCCTTGAAATCGAAGGCGTGGGTTACCGCGCTGAGTTGGATGGCAAGAATTTGATTGTCAATGTGGGCTTTTCACATCCGGTGGTTGTTGAACCCCCAGTGGGTATTGACTTTGATGTGGATACGAAAGCTCGCCAAATCAAAGTGATTGGTTATGACAAACAGGTTGTCGGGCAAGTTGCAGCAAATATTCGCAAACTGCGACCCCCAGAGCCTTACAAGGGCAAAGGTATTCGCTATCAGGGCGAATATGTGCGCCGTAAACCGGGTAAGGCCGGCAAGACAGTATAAGTGTGAAGGTGAAAAAATATGGCTAAAAAATCACGCAACCAGGCACGTTTACGCCGACACCTGCGGGTGAGAAAAAAGATTTTTGGCACGCCCGAACGGCCGCGCATGAACGTTTTTCGTAGTTCGAATCAGATCTACGTTCAGATTATTGACGATTACCAGGGACACACCTTGGCTTCAGCTTCAAGCATCGATGCCGAATTGGTTACCTCAATGAAGGGTTTGAGCAATTTGGAACAGGCCAAGAAGGTTGGCGAGGCGATTGCTGAACGTGCTAAGAATGCTGGAATCGACAGTGTGGTCTTTGACCGTGGCGGATACAAGTACATCGGTCGAGTGAAAGCGTTGGCTGATGCTGCCCGTGAAGGCGGGCTGGATTTCTAGGAAAGAGGCGATTATGACAGACTACCAAGTCGAGAACCAATTTGATGAGCGCGTAATTGATATTGCGCGTGTTGCAAAAGTTGTGAAGGGTGGTCGCCGCTTTTCCTTTCGAGTGACCATGGTGATTGGCGACAATAACGGGCGTGTTGGCTTGGGTATTGGTAAAGCCAACGCTGTTCCGGATGCTATTCGGAAAGCCAGTGAACGTGCTCGCAAGGATATGCACAAGGTGAACCTCAACGGCACCACGATTTCCCATGAAGTTCTTGGGAAACAAAGCGGCGCCAAGGTTCTGCTCCGTCCGGCCGCTGCCGGTACCGGCGTTATCGCTGGTGGTGGCGTTCGTGCCGTGTTGGAAGCAGTTGGCGTCCACGATATTCTCACCAAGTCATTGGGCAGTAACAACATTTTGAATGTTGTTCGGGCGACCTTTGATGCGCTTGACCAGTTGAAATCGGTCAAGGATCAGGCAGCCTATCGCGGAAAACCCCTTGACCAGGTGAAACCATATTGGGAGCGCGAATCCAATGGCTAAGAAAAAACAAGCTCAATTAACAATTACATTAGTCCGCAGTCCCATTGGCTATCCTCAACGACAGAAAGATACGTTGAAGGCATTGGGCCTGAGAAGGATCAATCAGACAGTCACCCGGGTTGATAACGAAGCTGTGCGCGGCATGGTGAATGCAGTTATCCATCTGGTTACTGTGGATGAAGCATAAGGTGTCATTATGGAATTACATGATCTAAAGCCAAACAAAGGCGCAACCAAGAACCGAAAGCGCGTTGGCCGTGGCCCCGGTGCGGGTCAGGGCAAAACTGCAGGCCGCGGTATGAAGGGCCAAAATCTCGTTCAAGCGGTGGCGTGGCTCTTTACCACCAGGGTGGTAATCTTCCGTTCTTCCGGAAGCTGCCCTTTATGCGTGGTGAAGGTTTTACTGTCCGCAATCGTGTGGAATATGAAGAAGTCAACCTGGAAGCTTTGGCAGATTTAGCCGCAGGTACAGAAGTTACACCTGAACTGATGGTCGAGAAGGGCCTGGTTAAGAAACTGGGTCTTCCTGTGAAGATCCTCGGTCGGGGTGATGTCTCTGTTGCTCTGAAGGTAAAAGCCAACAAGATTTCCAAGAGCGCTAAGGAAAAGATTGAAAGCGCTGGCGGAAGTGTTGAGTTGATCCAGGATTAATGACTGTCCTTGAAAAGATAAAGGAGCCTGACAAATGAAACGGTCCGCATGGCGCTACCTTTGGAAATCGCAAGACATTCGTCGGAAGTTGTTGATCACCCTGTTATTGCTGGTGATCTATCGTCTGGCGTCCAATATCCCTGTTCCTGGTATTGATAAAAACCTGGTGGCACAACTGACCCAAACAGGTGGGGCAGCCGGCGGTTTGATTAACATGCTGGATATGCTCTCCGGTGGTTCAGTTTCCACCTTCTCAATCCTGGCAATGGGTGTTTATCCCTACATTACTGCCCAGATTATCCTTCAGCTCCTCGTTCCGATCATTCCTGCTCTTGAACGCAAAATGCAGGACGATCCCCGTGAGGGTCGGGCTTGGATGGAGCGCTGGACTATCATTCTGACTGTTCCTATGGCTGCTTTATCAGCAATTGGTCAGATCAACATTTTCTCCGCAATGCTTGGGACGTCGGTGATGGCAGGCTTTGGGTTTACAGGGGCAAGCCTGATCCCCACACTGGCAACGATCCTTTCCATGATGGCAGGGACAATGTTCGGTGTCTGGTTGGGTGAATTGATCTCCGAATATGGTATTCGGGGACAGGGCCTTTCTCTAATCATTTTCTCCGGTATTGTCGCAAAGATCCCGGATCATATGGTCGCACTGCTCAGCAACAGCACCTATTGGTGGCTGATCTTCATCGTGATTGCACTGCTGATTGTGACCATCTTCGCTGTTGTCCATGTGCAGCAGGGCCGCCGGTACGTTCCGGTTATGTTCCCTGGCCGCCGAGTGGGCAGCCGAATGTCCATGCCTGTCAAAGCAGTGTGCCCTTGATGGTGAACATGGCCGGCATGATCCCGATCATCTTCGCACAATCCATTTTGACATTCCCGACCATTTTGGCCAGCTTCTTCAATAATGCCAATGCCGAATGGTTGAAGAATTTCGCAGCCTGGATTAACAACACTCTCAGTGGTGAAGGCGCAGTTTACCCGATCTTGTTCTTCCTGATGGTTGTTGGTTTCACCTTCTTCTATACCGATGTTCTTTTTACCCAGCAGAATTACGGTGATAACCTCAAGAAGCAAGGCGCCCAGATCCCTGGCGTTGCCCGGGGTGCTGCGACCCAACGTTATCTGAGCAAGGTTCAGCGCCGGATAACCTTCCCAGGTGCTTTGTTCCTGGGTGTGGTTGCTGCTCTGCCTTACATCCTCGGCCTTTTCCTGCCTTCGGATCTTTCTTCAACGAATATCTTCCTCGTTTCTTCCTCTGGTCTTCTGATCGTCGTGGGTGTTGTTCGTGACACCTTCCAGATCATTGAAACCGACCTGAAGATGCACGGGTACGATGACCGTCTGATTAGCTGATAAGGCAATAGAGGCAATTGATGACACCGATGTATATTGTGATGCTGGGGCCTCCGGGAGCCGGAAAGGGCACCCAGGCCAAAAAACTTGCTGAGGCGCTCAACCTCGTGCATGTTTCCACCGGGGATCTCTTTCGGGAGAACCTTAAGCAGGTAACCCCGTTGGGCCAACTGGCACAGCAATATATGAACAAAGGGGAGCTTGTCCCCGATGATGTAACGGTGGCAATGGTTGAAGAACGGTTTGCCCGACCGGATTGTGATAAGGGCGCGGTTTTGGATGGTTTCCCCCGGACACCTGCTCAGGCGGAAGCACTCGAAAACCTATTAGGAAAATCGAACAGTGACGTTACTGTCGTACCTTTTATCAAGGTTCCAGACGATGTCCTGGTTGAACGACTGAGTGGGCGTTGGATGAGCCCCTCAGGTCGGGTCTATCACGAGAAATACAATCCACCGGTAGTGAAGTGGATTGACGATATCGATGGCTCGCAGCTTTACCAGCGCGAGGATGATCGCCCGGCAACAGTGCGCCATCGGATCGAAGTCTATAACCGAACAAACTGCACCTTTAATAAACTATTACCGAGATAAAGGACTGCTTGCGGAAATTGACGGCACCCAGCCCATCGATGATGTTTTCGATGCAATTATGAAATCAGTAAAGGAAGCATAAAGTGATTTCCTGGGAACGTTCGATCAATATCAAGACCCCATACGAGGTCAAGATCATGCGCGAGGCAGGTCGGATCAATGCGGAAGCTTTGGCGGCTGCGATTGATTTGGTGAAACCTGGTGTGACCACGGGTGAATTGAACGAAGCTTTTGAGGCCGTTCAAAAGAAATACGGTGTGATTTCACCCTTCAAGAATTACCCAGGCCCTTATCCATACCCAACGAGCATTTGCACCAGCGTTAATGACGAATTGGTGCATGGCATCCCAGGTAAACGGGTGCTCAATGAAGGCGATATCGTCAGCATTGATTGCGGCACCATTTATGAAGGTTTCGTTGGCGATATGGCACGGACCATCGCTGTTGGACAGGTCAGTAAGTCCACTAAACATTTGATGGAAGTGACCAATAAAGCTTTGGAGATCGCCATTTCGAATATGGTCCCCGGCAACACAATTGGTGACATTGGCTATGCGGTGCAGACCTATGTTGAAGAACAAGGGTTCTTCATCACCAAGACTTACACCGGTCATGGTGTGGGCCGCAAGATGCACGAAGGTCCCCAGGTGCCGAATTATGGTCGACCTGGCCGCGGGATGAAACTGCGGGAGGGGATGACCATTGCCCTGGAGCCGATGGTGTTGGTCGGTACGCCGGAAACAATCGTCAAAGACGATGAGTGGACAGTGGCTTCGGCCGATGGCTCACTGACAGCACATTATGAAAATACGGTAGCTATTACCGCTGATGGGCCCCAGGTCCTGACAGCGTTATAGAAAAGTTGGACTAGACGAAAAAAAGCTCAGCAAGTATAATCATTACTTTGCTGAAAATCGTAGCAAAATGATTAAGGAGTTTGAAAGTGAAAGTATCAGCATCGATCAAGAAACGCTGCGCTAAATGTAAGATTGTAAAACGACAGGGTCGTTTGTATGTGATTTGTGAAAACCCGAAGCATAAACAGCGACAAGGATAAGGATTTTATACTATGGCACGTATTGAAGGCGTTGACCTCCCACGTGATAAACGTGTAGAGATTGGTCTGAGGTATATTTACGGGATTGGCCCAACACGGGCAAATGAAATTATTGAAGCCACCGGTGTGGATCCGGATCTTCGCGTGAAGGACTTGACAGATGCTGATGTTTCTAAGATGCGCGAATACATTTCCGGTAACTTTTCGGTAGAAGGCGATTTGCGCCGCCAGGTGCAAATGAACATCAAACGCTTGATTGAAATTGGCACATATCGCGGCCTGCGTCATCGCCGTGGTCTGCCGGTTCATGGGCAGCGCACAAAACAAACGCCCGGACTCGTAAGGGTCCCAAGAAGACGGTTGCCGGTCGCGGTCGCCGCCGGGGTGTTGGTAAGAAATAATCGGAAAAAGTCATCCGTTCGAGATGTCCGTCTGGGGTTCTCCTTCCTTTCTGCCCCGCGGCAAGACAGCATTTCGGTTGGGTGAGGATATGAGTTAGTGAGGTACAATGGCAACTAAAGCAACACGATCGCGGCGAACTACAAGCTCGCGCAAAGTCAAGCGCCAGATGTCATCAGCTCAGGTGCATGTTTATGCTACATTCAACAATACCATCGTGACTGTTACTGATCATCAGGGTAACACGGTTTGTTGGGGTAGCGCTGGATCAGCCGGTTTCAAAGGCTCCCGGAAAAGCACACCCTTTGCTGCTCGTTTGGCAACTGAACAAGTGATGAAGACTGCACAATCCTTTGGGATCCAGGAAGTTGATATTATTGTGAAAGGCCCTGGTCCAGGTCGTGAGTCTGCGATCCGCGCCGTGCAAGGTATGGGCATCACGGTTAAGTCTATTTCGGACATTACGCCAGTTCCGCATAATGGCTGCCGACCGCCCAAGCGACGCCGCGTCTAAGTAGGATAAGAGAGGAATTCAATGGCAAGATATACTGGTCCGGCGTGTAAACTCTGCCGGCGTGAAGGTGAGAAATTATTCTTAAAGGGTGAACGATGCTTCACCCCTAAATGCGCGATGGAAAAACGTGCTTATCCCCAGGAGAACACGGACGTTACGGCGGACGACGGGGTGGTAATCGGCAATCCGATTATTCTTTGCAGCTCCGTGCCAAGCAGAAAACCAAGCGCATTTACGGCGTTTACGAACGCCAATTCCGTCGCTATTTTGGTGATGCTCAAAAACGCACGGGTCTGACAGGTTTGAACCTGCTTCAGATCCTTGAATCCCGCCTGGACAATGTTGTCTACCGGCTGGGTTTTGCGGATAGCCGCAGCCAGGCTCGCCAATTGGTGAATCATGGTCATTTCTTGTTGAATGGTCGCCGCAACGATATTGCCTCTACCATCCTTAAGGCCGGCGATACCATCACTGTACGGACGCAATCCAAGCAGAACGAGTACTTCAAGACCCTCAAGGCGAGTGACGAAACACGAACACCTCCCGCCTGGGTTGAACAGGATGTAAACAACCTGTCTGGCCGGGTTTTACGTTTGCCCGAACGTGCTGAAATTGATGGTAATCTGAACGAACAGCTGATCGTTGAGTACTACTCACGATAAACCTGTTCAATGGTAGTGCAAAGGATGCACTGGTAAGGGGTATGACGTGACTGGAACTATGAGTATGGTAAAACCGAAAGTCGAACGGGTTGCAGAAGCTCGAAATTATGGAAAATTTGCAATCAGCCCGCTGGAGCGCGGATTTGGCACTACAGTTGGTAACGCCTTACGCCGTGTCCTGCTTTCCTCGCTGGAAGGCGCTGCAATCACATCCATTCATGTTACGGATGTGCTGCACGAGTTCAGCGATATTGAAGGTGTCCGGGAAGATGTAATCCAGGTGATTCTCCAGTTGAAGCAGCTGCGCATGATCCTCTTTGATGTGGATGTGGCGCACATTCATCTGGAAGTCAGCGGTGAGGGTACCGTAACTGCGGCTGACATCATTTGTCCGCCCGAAGTTGAAATCGTGAACCCTGACCTGTACCTGTTTACCGTGGATAGCAAGAAAGCCAGCCTAGAAATTGACATGACTGTAGAACGTGGCCGTGGGTATTCCCCCGCCAGCGAACGCAGTGACCGCCTTCCAATTGGTGAATTACCGGTGGATGCGATCTTCACTCCTGTCATGAAAGTCAATTGGACTGTTGGCTTAGCTCGTGTTGGTCAGAGCACGGATTATGACCGATTGATTTTGGAAATCTGGACCGATGGGACTATTTCCCCCGAACAGTCCATGAGCGATTCCTCCAAGATCCTAATCGATCACCTGCGCTTCATCGCTGGGATCAGCGAAGAAATGCTCTCGGTCCCGATTGAGCAAGCTGAACCGGTAGGAACGATCAACAGCGAGGCTGCTGAAATGCCGATTGAGAACCTTGACCTAACTGTCCGGGTCTTCAATTCCCTCAAGCGCACTGGGATCACCACTGTGGGTGATGTCCTGGAGCTGCTGGATAAAGGTGAAGAAGCAATCCTTTCGATCCGCAACTTTGGTGAGAAGAGTCTGACCGAGTTGAAGGAAAAGATGGCTGAAAAGGGCTTCCTGGACGAGGAAGAAGAAATAACGGAGAGTTAATACAATGCGACATAAGATAAAAGGTTACCGGCTGAATCGCTCTACCGGCCATCGCACAGCGATGCGCCGTACGATGATCCGGCAACTTCTGGAAAATGAACGGATCAAGACTACACTGCCTAAAGCAAAATCTATTCAGGCAGATGCTGAAAAATTGATCACCCTGGCCCGCAATAACCAGGATGTGGATGAAACCAAAATCATGAATGCCCGCCGTTTGGCTGTTGCCAAACTCGGTACTGGCAGCCGTGATGTTGTTCAGAAATTATTCAATGACATTGCCCCTCGATACGCCAACCGGAGTGGTGGTTACACCCGCATTTTGAAACTGGGCCCCCGCCGCAGTGATGGCGCTGAAATGGCGTTGATCGAACTGATCGAAGAGTAGTCCTCCCGGAACCCCGGATGGACCCTGTACTTTACAAAGGTATTCTTTCATACAACGGCACTGAATTTGCTGGTTTCCAACGGCAGAAGAAAGCCCGGACGGTTCAATTTGAACTGGAAGAGGCCCTTCGCAAATTAGGCTGGAGCGAAAAAAGCATTTCCGGCGCAGGCCGCACGGATGCAGGTGTGCATGCCAGGGGTCAGGTTGTGAGCTTCAGGCTGAGCTGGGATCACTCTGAGAGTGACCTGGTGAGGGCACTGAACTACTATCTGCCCCAGGATATGGCGATCACCTCGGTAGAGGTGGCTGAGGATAATTTTCACCCTCGGTATAGGGCAACCTGGCGCCGCTACCGTTATCATGTGATTTGCCAACCGGTCCGTGACCCAATCAGGGAAAAATTTGCCTGGCGGGTTTGGCCGGAGCTTGACCTGGAGCGGATGAACCTGGCAGCTCAGGACTTGATTGGCTCGCATGATTTTGCAGCCTTCGGAAGTCCAACGAGTGACTCGGGTGTGACGGTGAGAGAGGTTTTCTCGGCAGTTTGGCGACAAACTGATGACGAATATCAATTCGACATCACCGCCAACGCCTTCCTCTATCACATGGTCCGCCGGACCACGATGGCTTTGGTCACAGTTGGGCAAGGTGAGGCACCGGTTAGCTTGATCGCTGACAGCCTGAAATCCGGGAAAATGCCGATGAGCGGACTGGCACCTGCTCAGGGCCTTGTATTGGAAGAAGTAAGTTATACCTGATGAAATATCGGATTTCATCTCACAGGCGAGAGCCGGTGAGTGGATCTTTGAATGATGGAGAGTTAGACTGTGAATAAAACATTTGTACCAAAGGGACAAGTTGAGCAAGAATGGTTGTTGATTGACGCTGAAGGTAAGAACCTGGGGCGCCTGGCGACAAAGATTGCCCAATTACTGATTGGTAAGCATAAACCGAATTACACCCCCGGCGCTATGACTGGCGCAAATGTGGTTGTGATCAATGCTGAAAAAGTTGATTTCTTCCCGACTCGGCTTGACAGCAAGAAGTATTATCACCACTCCGGTTATCCGGGTGGGATTAAAGAGATCACCCTGCGTGACCAGTTGGCCAAATTCCCCGAGCGGGTAATTGAAAAGGCTGTTTGGGGCATGGTCCCAAAGACCAAACTTGGCCGCCGGATTTATAAGAACCTGCATGTTTATGCCGGAAGTGAACATCCACATCAGGCACAACAGCCAGCGTTAGTTGAGTAAGAGGAGTACCCGTATTTATGGATAACCGATATTATGAAGGTGTTGGTCGTCGTAAAGAAAGTTCTGCCCGTGTACGTTTGATGGCAGGCTCAGGCGATTTCACCGTGAATGGTAAAACCCTGGAAGGCTTCTTCACCCGTCAAGGTGACGCACCTGCAATCCTCAAAGCATTTGACCTGACCGATCAGACTCAGAAAAACTATGACGTGATCGTGAAAGTTGAAGGCGGTGGTGTGACAGGTCAACGTGATGCCGTCAAACTTGGCCTCGCCCGTGCGTTGGTCAAGATGGATGAAGAGCTCCGACCAGCCCTGCGCCATGGCGGTTTCCTGACCCGCGACCCCCGTGTCAAGGAACGGAAAAACCAGGCCTCAAACGGGCCCGCAAGGCACCTACCTACACCAAACGCTAGAGCTTTATTTCTCTGCGAAGCAATCGCTTACAGGGAACTTCACTGCGAACCACATTTCCCTTTTTGGTTCAATTGGTTTGCAGTGGCCTGAGCAGATGTTAGGTATGTTCTTGTTCACAGGCTAATATTGTTGGAAAATAATAGAGACGTTATTGCAACGTCTCTATTTGTTAATTGAATAAGAGGATTTGGAATGACTGAAAAAGAAACACCTCTGCCTGATTCCGGTATCACCCTGATGGGGCTTGGCCCAGGGGATATCGGCAGCCTTACCCGGGAAGCCTGGGATTGGATCTTGTCCATTGAAACGCTCTATATGCGTACGATGGCGCACCCGGTTGTGGAAGCCCTGCCGAATGGGCTGGAATTGATTGGATTTGATGACCTATTAGATCTGGATGAGGATCAGGATGAAGCGGTTTCCACCGTGGTGGAGACGATCCTGAATTTGGGCCTACAGCCTGGCGGCGTAACCTACGCCGTCCCAGGGCATCCACTGGTGGGAGAAGCCACCTGTCAGGCCATCCTGCGCCGGGCAAAGCACGAGAATATCCCTGCCGGGTGATTGATGGGCTGAGCTTTTTGGAGCCGACCTTCCACGCTTTGGGCATTGACCCCTTTGGCAGCCTGAGTCTGGCGGATGGATTGGCCTTATCCAGGCTGCACACACCCAATTTTCACCGGCCAACCCAGCACTCATTACCCAGATCTCCTCAGAGAAGGTTGCTAGGCGTATCAAGCAGGCGCTTCTGAATACGTATCCGGCTGAACACCCTGTCCGGTTGGTTCATGCTGCCGGGACGGACCAACAGGTGCTGGAGAACCTCCCATTGGAAAAAATTGACCAATCCTCCTACCTGGGCGCTCTCAGTTCACTTTTCATTCCACCGCTTTCAGCAACATCATCCTTTGAATCCTTCATGGAAGTTATCGCCCGGCTGCGTGCCCCGGATGGCTGCCCCTGGGATCGGGCGCAAACGCATATCACACTCCGGCCCTTCCTGATTGAGGAGGCTTATGAGGCGCTGGATGCTTTGGATAAAGAAAATATGGCGGACCTGGCGGAAGAGTTGGGGGACCTGCTGCTCCAGATTGGCCTGCACGCGCAGATCGGTACTGAAGAGGGTGAGTTTACCATCAACCAGGTGATTGAGGGTATTAGCAATAAGCTGATCCGGCGCCACCCGCATGTCTTTGCGTCGGTAGATGTGGAAGATGTCTCCGGTGTGATCCAGAATTGGGAAGCTATCAAAGCTGATGAACGCCGCGAGAATGGTGACAATGGCAAGAAGGGGCTCCTGGATGGCGTACCAAGGGCCTTGCCGGCATTATTGCAGGCTGAAGAAATTGTAGAGCGGGTAGGCCGGGTGAAATTTGACCACCTGGCAGCTCTGGGCCGTGAAGATGTCATTCGTACGATGGGGGTGGAAGCCTTTGAAACCGATGATGCCCAACTGCCTGAGAAATTGGGTGAATTGCTGTTTGCCATCACCAGTTTTGCCCATCAGAAGGACATTGACGCAGAAGCTGCATTGCGGGAGGCGATTAACCGATTCCGCAGGCAATTTGATACAATGGAAGCTGAAGCCCTGGCTGCCGGAGACAATCTGGTCGATCTCTCAGATGAAGAGAAGCGCCAGCTCTGGACTACTGCCGCCGATCAAGCTAAAGAGGATTAATGACCCAAGCCGAAAGCACAACGCCCTCCGCTAATCAACAGATCGCCCGCGCAGCCGGGACGGTGATGGTGGCTTTCATCATCAGCAACCTGGTGGGGGTGATCCGGGGGATTGTGATCACCAATGCCTTTGGGACGTCGGTGGAGATGGATTCGTTCAATGCGGCTAACCGGATTGCTGAATTGCTCTTCAATCTGGTGGCAGGCGGTGCGTTGGGTTCGGCTTTTATCCCAACCTTTACCGGGTTTTTGACAAAGGATGACCGAAAGGGCGCCTGGAAATTGGCATCGGGAGTGATCAATCTGGTCTTTTTGGCATTGATTTTGATCTCTGTCCTGGCCTGGATCTTTGCACCTCAAATTGTGCGGGACGGCCTGTACTTGTTGGTGCCGGACGCCAATGTGGGCCAGGAAGCGCTGACGATTTCCCTGCTGCGCACGATGCTGCCCTCGGTGGTTATCTTTGGCATCAGCGGCTTGATTATGGGGGTCCTCAATGCGTACCAGGTGTTCCTGATCCCCGCGATTGCGCCTTCGATGTATTCCCTTGGCATGATCCTCGGCACCTGGCTGCTGCCGCATGAGTGGGGAATCCAGCGGTTGGCTATTGGAGTGGTTGGCGGGGCATTATTGCACTTGTTGGTGCAGATCCCGAAGCTGTTAACCCTCAAAGATCGGGCTTATCACTTCTTCCTTGGCCTGCATGATAAAGTTGTCATGGAAGTGTTCAAGTTGATGGGACCGCGGCTGTTGGGCGTGGCAGTGGTCCAGCTCAACTTCATTGTGAACACGGTTATTGCTTTAGGCCAGCCGGCAGGCAGTGTCAGCGCAATCGCCTTGGCTTTCACCCTGATGTTGATGCCCGAGATGGCGGTGGCCCAGTCCGCAGCCATTGCTTCATTGCCCACGTTTTCAGCGCAGGTGGCACGCGGTGAGGTGGATGAAATGCGCACTTCGCTGGCCTCCACGCTGCGGGCCGTGCTGCTGCTGGCGATCCCGGCTTCAGTGGGCCTGATATTGCTGCGTTATCCCCTAATCCGGGTATTGTATGAGCGGGGTGAATTCACAGCACAGTCAACTGACCTGGTCACCTGGGCGCTGCTTTGGTATTCTGCCGGCCTGGTGGGACATGCCCTGGTGGAGATCCTCAGCCAGGGCGTTTTATGCCATGCACGACACCCGCACGCCGGTTTCGGTAGGCGTGGTGGCGATGGGATTGAATATTGGATTGAGTCTGGCCTTTGCCAACCTGTTTGTCCGCTGGGGCTGGATGCCGCATGGGGGCCTTGCATTGGCTAATTCACTGGCAACGGGATTGGAAAGTATTGCATTGATCCTGCTCATGCGCAAACGGCTGAACGGCCTGGGTGGTGGTTATATCTGGAAGGGTGTCGCTGTTTCAGCCTTGGTTACTCTATTGATGGGGGCGGTGGTGTTGGGCTGGGGAGGCGCTGATGGCTGGCCGCTCGAACCTGATCATCCTCTTTGGCGCGTTGGCGCTGGGTGTGGCGGTCTATGGTGGACTGATGTGGGCGCTGAAGATGCCTGAGTTGAGGGGGATGGTCCGGGCACTGGTAGGGAAGATAAGAAGGAAATAGAGGATTTCCACGTCGGGAAATCCGTGGCGCTTGACAATTTCGTATAATATTGCTATTATATTTCCTAAAGGTGATAATATTATCACCTTTAGGAAATAAAGTATGAGATTTATAGAATTTAGGGAACGAGTTAAGAATTTTCCCGGTTTTTCATTAAATGATATCCGGAAATTTGATCCATCCTTTCATAAGCGTCAATTAATGGATTGGATTAAGAGGGGATATATTCAATCTTTTGCTGGTGAGTATTATCTTCTAGCCGATCAACCCATGGATGAATCGCTCTTATTTATGCTTGCCAACAGGTTATATAGGCCATCTTATATCAGCCTTGAATCAGCCTTGGCATATTACCATGTTATTCCTGAATCCGTTTTGAGTGTGACCAGTATCAGTTCCCGGAAGGCAAGCAGTTTGATAGCGAATGGGGTGTATTATATTACCGCAGCGTTAAGCCACTTTATTTGTTTGGGTATGAAGTAATTGAAAAGGGTCCGAGCAGAAAGTACGCTATAGCGAGTTTAGAAAAGGCAGTGTTGGATTACCTTTATCTCAACACCCATATAACTTCTTCTGAATATTTTGAGGGCTTGCGGTGGGATAAAGAGACATTACTGTCAATCGTAACGGGCGACCGATTTCGCACTTTCCAAAATATATTTAATAAGAAGGCTTTGGATAACAGAGTCGATCAGTTAATGAGGTATTTAGATGCTTGATTTTAATCAAATCCAATCTCAATATCCTGCCCCATTACAACAATTTCACAAAGGAATTTTTCGGGAGTATCTTCAATATAATATCCTGCAAGGGATTTTTGAAAGCAAGTTTGCGGATAAAGTGTCTTTCATGGGCGGGACAGCTCTTCGGATCATTCATGGCAATAATCGTTTTTCTGAGGATATCGACTTGGATAATTTCGGCCTGAGTTGGGACGATTTTAAGAAGCTTGTTGAGGTTGTCCAGAAAGGCCTGATATTGGAGGGCTTTCTTGTGGAAATCAAGAAAGTGGAAAAAGCGGCTTACCACTGTCAAATCAAATTTCCGGAAATTTTGTACGAATATGGTTTGTCCCCCTTACAACAGGAAAAGATAATGGTTAAGGTGGATACATTTGCCCAAGGGTATGATTATTCGCCTAATCCCGTGATACTAAATAAATTTGACATTTTTTCAGAGGTCAGAGTTACGCCTTTACCAATTCTATTGTCCCAGAAGATTTATGCTGCTATTGATCGGAAACAAGCTAAAGGCAGAGACTTCTTTGATATAACTTTTCTATTGGGGCGAACCACACCGGATTATGGATACCTATCCCAGAAGTTAGGCATATCAAATGCGTATGAGCTTAGAGAAAAGATTCAACAG
>LQAJ01000204.1_pt1 | contig 21798 bp, 27 predicted proteins | sample 1535811 | NCBI WGS metagenome assembly LQAJ01 (sample SAMN04331587, study PRJNA305678) | bioreactor metagenome | isolation source: bioreactor_6 inoculated with Wadden Sea sediment 2nd replicate of a... | place: Germany: Wadden Sea, Janssand Flat
ATGACCTGATTATTAATTTAAAGCTTATCTAGTATGGTTAAAGTCAGTGGATTGAATGTGATTGAATCAAAGTTCCCGTCATCATCAGTCCAGTTGACTTGAATATGCCGTTTGTTTTCCGCATCTCCAAGTAGGGCGGAGATTTCTTCTGGCATTAGACCTTCCTCTGTTAAATTATGTAGTGCTGTTCTTGTTAAATTGATTGTTGTATTTTGATCTTCGATTAAGGATTTGCAAATTTTGAGCAAATCAATTTGTTTTGGATATAAATTGTCCATAGAAACACCTCACGTAAAGATATTATACCACAAGAATATATGTTCGAACTAGTTTTATTTTTTTTAACTTTTTTAGCGGAAGTCGTCAATAATTTATATCTTGCCATATTGTGGGGAACAAATGGAAAATCTCTATAAATAAGATGAACACAGCTTTTCAAGGGATTTTAACTATGGTAATGTAAAGGTAAGGCGTATGATGAGGAGGTCTTATGAATAGTTTTAAATCCCTAGGTCGTGCCATTATTGTCACATCCATTATAACTGTGTTGATGACAATTGGAATCAATATACAAACCAATCAGGCATTTGAAATATTAAACAGAAATGAACAGACTATAGATGCGGTTACGTTGGCGCTGAACAACAATGAATTGCCACTCAGGGTCTTTTCCAACATTGCTCAACAAGCCGTGACGAGTGATGAAAAGTATGAAGTTTTGTCAAATGCTTACTTAAAAAACAAAGATAAGTTTACATCTGAGCTAGACAATTTTTTAAAAGATATAAACAGCCTTGAATTTGAGGCCTATGAACTTATTGTCTTTGACATTCAGGCTAAGGAAAAGGATGAACTCAAGCAAAGACTCAGAATACTGACAACGGATGTCAGCAGTATGAAAGACCAGATGACATCAAAGTTCCAAGTGCCACTTATAAGGGACTTAGAAGCCATTCATCAACTTGAAGAAGAATACTATTTGGTCAAGGAACAGGTCATTGCGTTTCATGAAGTTTACAACATTTTTTCAATGAATATTAGAGAGAAGTATTTATTGGTTTTCAGTTTGATGCTCTATTTTTCTCTGGCTCTTTTATCCTTAATGGCGTATGTTGTCTTTAGAATGGTACGTCGAGATTTTAAGTTTATTTCAAAAACGTATGACTTGCTTGAAGATCATGACTACGATGTTGAAAAGCTACAGTTAAACAATCCTTTTTTTAAAGAAGAAAAGGACATAAAAGAAACAGTTGTAAAGATGTTTGACGAGCAGAAGACCCTAAAAGCTTTCAAGGACCTGATCAATCAAACCTATCATATGGACGACATCATTGACATGCTCTTTGACAGACTGAATAAGACAATCCATGTTGACCGCGTAGGCATAGCCTTTATTGACTATAGAAGAGGCTATATTATTGCAGAGTATGGTGTGGCCAGTTATGAAACACTTCATCTTGGACCAGGCTATGAGGTTCCTATAGGAAAAACCTCCCTTAAAAAACTCATTAACAACCATGAGGGCTTGATCAATAACGATGTGCAAGCATATAAAGAAAAAAATCCGAAGAGTAGGACACTGGAGCTTATTATCAACGAGGGCATTCAGTCAAACATGATTATTCCTTTGGTCACCAACAATGTTGTGTTTGGTTTCATTTTTGTTAGTTCAAAGGAGAAGAATCATTTTGAAGAAGAAGATTTGAGGTTTTATCTCAAAAATTATTTATGAAATTTCTGGGGCCTTGAATAGGGCTTACCTCTTAAAAATTGTTTTGGCTAAAATGACAACCACATTTGCCAAGCTTGTGGACAGAAAAGACAATGAAACTGGAGACCATATTTTAAGGATGGTAAGTTATTCAGTTATTATAGCTGAAGGTATAAGAAAAATGAACTTATCCACCCATCCTATGGATCGAAAGACCATTCTTGAAATTGAAAGACATGCATCCGTTCATGATATAGGAAAAGTGGGTATACCTGATAATATACTCAAAAAACCAGGCAAATTGTCCAGTGAAGAATGGGAGATCATGAAAAACCACGTGACCATAGGTGGAGAGATTTTTTCAGAGCTCAGAAGTGATTTTGGAATGTTTGAAACGAGCATATATCAGGTTGCAGAGCAGATTGCCAAGTTCCACCATGAAAAATTTGATGGATCGGGGTATCCATACAAGCTTCGTGGCGCTGAAATTCCACTGGTAGCACGTATAGTTGCCCTGGCAGATGTTTTTGATGCTCTCACATCTGAGCGAGTCTATAAAAAAAGCTTTTACCTTTGAAAAGGCACTTGAAATCATTGATGAATCAACAGGCAAGCATTTTGATCCTGTCGTTGTAGAAGCTTTTTATAATGAGCTTGATGAAATCAGAAAAGTATATGACAAGAATTTATAAGGTGTGTTTATCATGATAGATCCTACAAGAATTACAAAGATAAAAGATGGAAAAGAGACGGGGACCACAGTTGTGTACTGGATGAACCGAGACCAAAGAGCCCATGACAATTGGGCCCTTTTACATGCGTGTGAAGTGGCCAAGGAAAAACAAGCCAACTTGGCTGTTGTTTTCAATTATGCAAAAGACAGCATTCGACTGACAAGGCGTCATTTTGATTTTATGCTTCAAGGTTTAAAGGATGTGCAAAAAGAGCTTCAAGCACATGGTATCCCCTTTCATGTTATAAGTGGTGAACCTTCAAATGTAATGGTGAAGTACCTGGAGGCCATAGATTGTGCCCATTTGGTTACGGACTTTTCCCCTTTAAAGGCTCATAGAAGATGGTTAAAAGAGGTTTGTGGTCATCTGGAATGTGGGGTGGATCTAGTAGATGCTCATAACATAGTTCCCTACAATGTCGTGTCAGACAAGGAAGAATATGCCGCTAGGACTATCCGCAGTAAAATAAATAAGCGGCTGGAAGACTATTTGACAGATTTTCCAGACCTGGAAAATACAATTGTGTTTCTTTTGTTAATCCGGACAGGGTGCCTTTTCAGTTTGAAAATTTACATGTTGCGTGGGAAACTTTAGAGTCTGTCTATGTCCTTGATGAAAATGTGAAAGCAGTCGAGTGGCTCAGGGCTGGACAAAGTGGAGCTGTTGAAACACTTAGAAAATTTATTGATGAACGTTTAGAAAACTACAATGATTTGCGCAATGATCCCAATGAGGATGCTCAGTCAGACCTGTCCCCATATTTTCACTTTGGTCAGGTTGCCCCTCAAAGAGTTGCCTATGAGATTCGCCATATTGCGGAACCCTCTGACAACACGGCAAGCTTTTTAGAGGAGATGATTGTACGACGGGAACTCACCGACAATTATTGTTACTACAACGAGAATTACGACAGGTTGGAAGGGGTCAAGGACTGGGCCAAGCTGACCTTGCATGTCCACCGAAATGATCAAAGAGATGCTGTTTATGATCTTGAAATGTTTGAAAATGCCAAACCCACGATGATTTGTGGAATGCTGCTCAAATGGAATTGATCAAATATGGAAAGATGCATGGCTACATGCGCATGTACTGGGCGAAAAAAATTCTTGAATGGACAAGGACACCTGAAGAGGCCTTTAATATAGCCCTTGAACTCAATGATAAATATTCATTGGACGGAAGTGACCCAAATGGTTATGTGGGTGTGGCCTGGAGTATCGGAGGCGTTCATGATAGGGCTTGGAAGGAAAGGCCGGTATATGGTAAAATACGCTACATGAACAAAAATGGTTGTAAGCGAAAATTTGATGTGCATAAATACGTGCAAACAATACTAGGAGGCTAACTCATAGATGAGTGAATGGATTGAACTTCTTGAGAAAATACCAAATATAGGACAAATGATTGCCACTTTTGTTGTTATCATAATGAGTTGGATGATCAGACGCATTATTCATAAACTTATGCATACCTATATTGAGGATGTCCACAGGTATCATAAATACAAACGCGTTACAACGTATTTGCTCTTTTGTATATCAGCCTTGCTCCTAATAGTGGTGTGGTCTTCTCATGTCATGTCACTATCTACTTTTTTAGGTCTTGTATCAGCTGGTATTGCCATTGCTTTGAAGGACCTGTTAACAAGTATAGCGGCCTGGATTTTTATTATATCAAGAAAGCCCTTTGTAGTTGGAGACCGAATTCAAATTGGAGAATTGCAGGGGGATGTTATTGACATTCGGATATTTCAATTTTCCATTATGGAAATTGGAACTGGGTTGAAAACGATCAGAGCACAGGACGAATCATCCATGTGCCCAACCATAGAATTATGACAGACGCTGTTGCCAATTATTCAGCGAGTTTTGATCATATCTGGAACGAAGTAAGGTGGTCATAACCTTTGAATCCGATTGGCGTAAAGCAAAGAAGATTTTGACACAAATTATTAGAAATCGGGCAGACCACGATGTGACTGTCCTCAATGAAAAAATAAAAAAGGCTTCTAGAAAGTACATGATCTATTATAAGAACTTGACCCCTATTATCTATATGGATGTCGTGGATCATGGTGTGCGCCTGACCATACGCTACTTGTGCAAGCCAAAGTCTAGAAGAACCACAGTGGATCGGGTGTGGACAGATGTCTTGGAACATTTTTGAACTTGAAAATGATATAGAACTGGCATATCCGACACAACGTATTGTAATGAATGCTGGACAGAAAAAACAGTGAGTATTAATGCAAAGTCTAAAGTATTAATTTGTATTTGTTTGCTTTCGAGATTGAGTAAATCAGGTGTTCAAGGGGTAATTATAGAAAAGAAACAATGAAGGGTGATCCTATGAATACTGAGTTGCTGTATACAATTGGAGTTGGAAACATTCGCAGTCACATCAGCGTGAATCTCATGCAAATAATTTTATATTTATTAGCGATTGATATGACCCATCCAGTTAGGGGCATTTTAATTGCAATTTTCATGGCATCAATTGTGGCAACCATAGATATGGCCTTAATCCACTACTATAACAGCGAAGATGCCACTGTGGGTGGCGGAACCAGGTTGATCAGAAATATTGACGATAAGATTCGGGTTTTTAGAAGAATAATGATTGTTTCTTATGTTGTGAGTCTTCTAATATTAACCTTAATGTTTTTGGCTGGAGCAGGAATTGCATCATATTTTGTTTTCACGGCCCCTGTTAGCTTTTTGATTTTTATAAGTATTATGGTCGCACATGACTATAGTGTAAATGTACGTTATGCAGAACTGAAAAAAAGCCAACTGGGTGTTTGACTACAATAAAAATCCTACAGTACGGACTGTGTCAACAGGACTCAATGTTGGTATTAGTCTCTTTAATGATGAAAGCCAGTTTATTGTAGATGAAACAGCTAAGCCAATGGAGATTGATGATATTTTTGGTGAGCTCCCTCCAGGAACGAAAAATGAAGGGACACCAGATGAAAAAGCCTGAGTTTCGGGAAATACGATTCAGCAAAGAATTTCTTTATAGCAGTGCGGCTGCTTTTAAAACCATCTACCTGAAAAAAGAATCGAGTCATGATATAAAGGTCTACAACCTTGTTATGAAGGCTCTGAGTAAATATTCCGCCCTCTATCTAATTGAAGACGGGCATATGAAGTGTTTAAAAACCACAGTGACCCTCCATAAGGAGAAGGTCAACAAATATATTGAGGAAAATGATTATATTAAAAGATTTATTCCGACAAAAGAGGCAGAAGTGGCCTACATTTCCATGATGCTAAAACCGGACTATTCTAAAAAATCATTGAAGCGTTTTATGGCAAAGTTCTCTAAGCCTATCCCACGATATGAACTTCGCCAAACAAACGTAGGTCTTTTCCTCACAGAGCTGGGGGCTGAAAAAGAACTGGAAGAAGACATTTCTTACTTGCAACAGTACATGTCCCTCAATCTTGATGAGTATATGTGTTTGCCTGAAGAAGAGCAAACGCAGGATAATTTTACGTCTCTTCAAGATAAAATCGATAATTATCAAAGATCGAAAAATGCGCACAAGGAAAAGCTTACCAAAACGCTTCACCGACTGGATATAGGTGGTGAGAAAATCTATGTCTTCATTGAAGATTTAAAAACCCTTAGTGAACTGGACGAAATAGTATTTTCAAAATTTATCAATAGAGATATAAAAGCCATCTTTGACAAATATGGCGAAGAGGATTAAAAAAAAAGACCCTTACTGATAGCAAGTTCACGTGAACTGCATCAGTAAAGGTCTTTTTGCTTGTTGCATATTTTTCCAAGGTTTATTGTGAAGGTCTTTTATAGACCATTTCTAAGTGGGCTATGCCATCTTCAAGGTAGTTATCAGAAACGCGCTTGAAACCCAAGGCGTTATAGAATGACTCCAAATAGGCCTGGGCAGAAATACGAACCACGTTTTGCTCAAGGACGAAAACCTCATTTCTAGCCTTCAAAATGGCATAAAGTTCTTCAGAGGTAAGATCTTTAAAAGATTTTATAATCATACTTGAGCCTCCTTAGGGTCTTATAATATTTAATGGTCGTTTGTTTCCTCTTCAACTTCTGGTTCGACGAGCTGTCCTTTATAAAGGGTCTTAGCATCAAATTCAATGCCAGCCATTTTTTCAATTTTTAAGAGCAGGGGAATCTCTTTATCTGTCACGATTGTTATAGAAGTTCCCTTTGCCCCGGCACGGCCTGTACGACCTGAACGGTGCGTATACTCATTGAGATCCTCAGGAACATCAAGGTTGATCACGTGGGTTATATCACTGAGGTCAAGGCCTCTGGCAACAAGGTCTGAGGCCACAAGCACATTTGATTTTCCACTTTTAAAGCTGTCCAGTATAGCCTTTCTCTCAGCCTTTGTCGCGTTACCAAAAATGCCAACCGCCTTTATTTTGTGGTAGCTCAGTTTCATAGTAACTTCTTGGACGAGCTCATTGCGATTGATGAAAACAATGGCTTTTTTTGGTTTCACAGCATGTATGAGCTTTCTTAAGTTTGTAATTTTGTCTCGGCGCTCACTAAGAATGCATAGATGTTCGATGTCGGAGTTTACAGAGCTGACTTCGACATTAACAAGTTCCGGTTCATTCATAAATGCAGTGGCGCGCTTAACAGCTTCTTCGGGCAAAGAGGCTGAGAAGATCATAAGTTGTCTGTCGCGAAGAGTGGTCTTAACGACATCCATAACAGTTGTGATGTTGTCGTCGGATAGGAGCTTATCAGCTTCGTCAATAATTAGGGTCTTAACTTGATGCGCCTTAATCTTTTTCATTTTGATCAAATCCAGAACACGACCTGGTGTGCCTACAATGATATGAGGCTTTTTTCTTGAGGGCTTCAATTTGTCGCTTTTTTATTGACTTGTCCAATAATTGTTGTGGATCTAACTGGTCTTCCAGAATCAGATGACAACTTTTTAATCACGTTGTTGATTTGGACCACAAGCTCATGCGTTGGTGCAAGAACGATTGTGTGGAGGTCCTTGCTTGCCGTATCGATTTTTTCGAAAGATGGCAGGACGTAGGCTAGGGTTTTTCCACTGCCTGTTTCGGCTTGAGCTATAAGATCTTTATGAGCCAAAGCCGTTGGTATTGCACGACATTGTATGTCTGTGGGCACTTCAATTTTATCTTTTGCCAGCCCTTTAATGAGGTCTGGACTCAGTTTCAATGATTCAAATGTATTCATTATTACTCTCCTAAATAGTGTTATCAGTAAATTTTATAATTTGATGGTGGCTTTGTCAATTGAATATTCTTACTTTCGCATCTTAATCTTCTCAAAAAAAAGGGCTTTGAATCAAGTGGATACCATTATCATATCAAGAAGGTAGGCATTCATAACCGTTCACTTGATCTAAATAAAAAGAATGCAAGCAAAGCCTGCATTCTAAAGGACACTTTAAAAGTTTTTTAAGACATGTAATGGCTGTGAACCACTATTTGATCGATACGGGGGCTCTTTCAATTGAAACATCATTAAGGGCTTCGATATAAGCTATTGGCACTGTACCATTTATAACAACTGATTTATGTATTGCGAAATTATGGCTCTCAATATAATCTGTGAGCGCCTGTTCAGAATATCTTCTTTTGGTAGGGTAGCCCAATGTGGTAATGACATGGGATAAAATTGTAGACCGCAATGATTCTTTATGAATAAAATTAGGAATGATGAGTTTGCCGCCGGGCTTTAAGACCCTTTTAATTTCCTGGATGGCCTTGTCTGGGACATCTAAAATATGCAATGTATTGGACATAATAACAACATCATATGCATTGTCATCAGAATCAATATCATACACATCACTTACCCTGAAATCAATGTTTTTATATCTTGAATGCGCTTTTAGGCGTTCTGCTTTACGAATCATTTCTCTTGAAATGTCTGTGGCTTCCACATAGCGGCAGTGAGGACAAAGTTCTAAAGCCATTGTGCCATACCCAGCTGCGAGCTCGAGTATTTTATCATCGTAATCAATAGAGTTAACAATGCGTTTTTTGAGTTGATTATAAGCGCGTTCTTCTGTAGAAAGGACAAAATCATATACTTGGGCAATACGGTTCCAGGTTTTATCAGGGGATTTTTTTTGTCATAATCATCATCCTTTAACTTTATAAAACTCACAATGTATACCTTTTTAGTATAGATACGCCTAAATGTTCGTAAATAATCAATCAAAATGTAAAATTTATGAATCTTAACATTTGGTCATATTATATTACGAAATGAATCTTCAATCAATCATGAAATGAAAGTTTGGCAAGAAACCTCAAATTTGGAATCTACAAATTTGGAATCTAAACGGGAGAAGGGATACTTTAGATTTATTTGCCAGTCTATAGCTTATGCTTTCACAATGATGCATCACCAGTGGGTAGGCAAAAAAATGTGTAAAAAGAAATGTTGAAAAAAAGGAAATTAATAGTATGAAAAGAGTTGACCGATTCGGTCAAAAAATATAAACTTAGTTTGACCACTTTGGTCAATGCTCTTTGAGAATGGAGGGGAAATATGTCAAAGAATTTTCAAAGATTTGAAGCCTTGCCAGATGAAAAGCAAAAATCAATAATGAACAGCGCCATGGAAGAGTTCGTAAAAGGCGGCTATGATAAAGCTTCTGTAAACAATATTGTGGAAAAGGCGGCTATTTCAAAGGGATCACTTTTTTACTACTTCAAAAGCAAGAAAAAACTTTATTTATATCTATTTGAACACTGTGAAAATATGATTATTTCAAATGCAAAAGCGCACCTGTCAAAGGACAATTTTGATTTTATTAAAAGAATGAATGAAACGATGAAGGGAAATCTTAAGCTTTTGAAAGATTATCCACTTGTTTATAGATTTGTTCGTTCCTGCAAACTTGAAACAAGTATAGAGGTTCTAAATGAAATCATAGACATTAAAGAAAACACCAATGATGAAATACTTGGAGATGTCTACCGAAACGTAGATACGAAGCTTTTTAAGGAAGACATTGATGTTCAAAAAGCTATGTTTACAGTCAAATCGACCCTCTTTCAACTTATGCATGATTTCTTGAGAAGCGGTACAGAAGATCAAAACTTGGTTGAAAGTGAAATAGATCAATACATGGCGTTTTTTTAAATTGGCTTTTTATAAGCCAGAAGGTAAGTCATAAACTAAAGGGCAAGTGGTGAAGCAGAAAACGATGAGGTGACAGATATGCACATGAGTGATGGACTCATAACGCCAGTGGTGGGCGGTATTATGCTAGCGACAAGTGCTGGCCTTATAGGTCATACAGCGCGGAGAATAGACTACGAATCTTTGGAGCAAAAGGTGCCTTATATGGGTATGGTGGGGGCCTTTGTATTTGCTTCACAAATGATAAATTTTGCAATTCCAGGAACCGGCTCAAGTGGACACATTGGTGGTGGGCTTCTGCTGGCAGTCCTTTTGGGACCGTACGCAGGTTTTTTAGCCATGGCCAGCATATTATTGGTTCAGGCCATGTTTTTTGCAGACGGAGGTCTTTTGGCTTACGGGTGCAACCTTTTCAATTTGGGCTTTTTCACCTGTTATTTAGCCTATCCCTACATATATAAACCTATTTCGGAATCCACAATATTCAGTCCGCGACTAAGACAGATAACAGCGATTATGCTTTCAACAGTCATTGGGCTTCAGTTGGGCGCCCTTTCAGTGGTCATTCAAACAACGCTATCGGGTTTGACAGATCTGCCCTTTGGAGTATTTGCCTCTTTTATGCAACCCATTCATTTAGCCATTGGGCTTGTTGAAGGCGCGGTGACAGTGGCTGTTGTTCTCTATCTGCAAGAAAACAGGAAAGAACTTATATATAGTGGTACAAATCGCTATGGGTCAATTTTTTCATATCAAAAGGGTGTCCGAATCTTTGCTGTTATAACACTGGTTGTTGGCGTTTTACTGTCACAGTTTGCTTCTGCCAGTCCAGATGGACTAGAATGGTCCATTGAAAATGTATCGGCAAGTGCTCTGGAAGAAAGCGGGACTGACTCGAGTGCCCTTGAAGACATACAAAACAAAATAGCTATTTTGCCAGACTATGGATTTGAAAAAGTGCATTTCTCTGGCTATACCGGCATTATAGGGACCAGCCTATCAGGACTAACAGGCAGTCTTATAACCCTTCTTTTCGTGGTGGCAATTGGCTTAACAATACGAAAGACCACGGAGAAAAAGAGGATATATGGGAAAGCTCGCAAGTAATTTATTTCAGCTAAAATATATTGAAGAACTTTCACGTAGGCCATTATGGATGAATAATATAAATCCGCTAATAAAGCTAATTTTGACAGCGGCCTTTGTGATCAGTGTGTCATCCACTGGAAAATACGATATTCAGGCAGTCGTTCTGTATTTTGTTTATCCAGCATTTGTGCTGACGGCAGTGGAGATCCCCCTAAAGCCCATTGCTTATAAAATGATTGTTCCACTTTTTATGGGGGTCAGCATAGGGCTTTTAAATCCCTTGTTTGATCAAAACTATATTGTATTATTTGACGATTTCATTGTATCAGCAGGCTGGCTGTCCTTATTGGTATTGTTTCTAAAATCTTTGCTTTGCATACTGGCAGCCATGATTTTAATTTCTACAACAGCTATTGAAGGTATTGCATGGGCTTTGGTGAAATTGAGGCTGCCTGAGATTGTGGCTGTTCAGTTTTTACTTATGTTCCGCTACATAAGTGTCTTTGTGACTGAATTTGAGACACTGGTGTCTGCCTATAGCTTGAGAACTGGTGGAGAGACCGCCTTAAAATATGAGGTCTGGGGTTCTCTCCTAGGACAGATGATTATGCGCACTGCAGATAAATCTGAGACACTCTATGAAGCTATGAAACTAAGGGGATTTGATGGAAGGTTCGACGGAGGATACTATAAACAAGTTGGACTTGTTGATATTTTGTATTTCCTATTATGGATTATCGTCCTCTTGACCCTATATGTTATGAGGTAATTATATGTGTGATGCGGCAATTGAAATAAGCCAAATGACTTTTGGCTATGATAAAGATGACAAAGTATTTGAAAATCTGGATTTGATTATTGAAAAGGGGAAGACCACAGGACTGATTGGAGCCAATGGTGCGGGAAAATCAACATTGTTAAAGCTCCTGGTCGGCCTTGAAAAAAGTGATACAGGGCATATACAAATAGATGGCTTAACCATGAGTAAAAAGAGTCTAAGAGAAATACGAAGTAAGATAGGATACACATTTCAAGACGCTGATGCCCAACTCTTCATGACCACAGTTTTTGAAGATGTCGCTTTTGGCATTAAAGATCAGTCAAACGATCCAGAATACATTGACCAAAAAGTAACACATGCTCTGACAGCTGTGAACGCTGTCCATTTGAAGAACAAGCCCCCCTATAAGCTTTCGGGTGGAGAAAAGAGGGCGGTTGCCTTGGCAACGGTGCTGGTGATGGATCCAAGTATTATTGTCTTGGACGAACCAACGACGGGTCTTGATCCCAGAGGCAGACGCAATTTGATAGAAATTCTAAAAAAGACACACCAAACAAAGATCATAGCCACTCATGACATGGAGATGGCCTTAGAAATTTGCGATGAACTCATTGTTATGAAAGATGGGCAAATCCTTTTAAAAGATAATCCAAACAATGTTTTTAGTAATAAAGATTTGCTTAAAGCAAGTCACTTAGAGCAACCAATGTCAGTGACCAGATGTCCAATCTGCCAAACCAGCTTAGGAGGAAAATAAATGAAGGTATTATATTATGATTGTTTTAGCGGCATTAGTGGAGATATGAATTTAGGCGCCTTGATTGACTTAGGCGTGGATGAAGACTTTCTTAGAAAAGAGCTTGCTAAGCTGAAAATTGATGAAGAATTTGACTTGGTCGTGAAAAGAGATATTAAAAATGGTGTGAGTGGTACAAAGGTAGATGTTCTTATAAAAGACCACAACCATAGCCATAACCATGACCATGACCATAACCATGACCACAACCATAACCATAACCATGACCATAACCATGACCATGACCATAACCATGACCATGACCACAACCATAACCATAACCATGACCATAACCATAATCACGACCATGACCACAATCATAATCATGACAATAAGGACTGCCATTCCCATGATCACGGTCATCACCATCACCATGATAGAAACTTTAAAATTATACGTGAAATGATTGCCACCAGTGATCTGTCAGAAAGCGTAAAAAAAATGAGCACAAACATTTTCTATGAAGTGGCTGTCGCAGAAGCCAAAGTTCATGGAAAACAGTGGATGAAGTCCATTTTCATGAAGTGGGTGCAGTGGACTCCATCATTGATGTGGTTGGTGCAGCCATTTGTATTGATGCCCTTGGCGTGGATAAAATCATGTCCTCATCTGTGCAACTTGGCGGTGGGTTTGTCATGTGCGATCATGGAAAAATTCCAGTGCCAGCACCCGCGACTTCGGAAATTCTTAAAAATGTTCCAGTTAGAATGGGCTTGGTACCGTTTGAGACGACAACACCAACAGGTGCAGCTATCCTAAAAGCCAATGTCGACATATACTCTGATGAGCACGATATCGTTATTGAAAAAATTGGTTATGGTCTGGGAACAAAAACATTTGAAGTGCCTAATGTTTTAAGAGTGTATCTTGGGCGTGTCGAAAAAAAAAAGCTAGTTTAGAAGATGCACCTATAGACTATGAACAAATTGAATACGCCAACCAGTACTTAATGGAAACGAACATAGATGACATGAATGCTGAACTCTATGCTTATGTAGAGGAAAAGCTATTTGAATATGGTGCTCTTGATGTATATAAAACACCCATTATCATGAAAAAAGGAAGACCGGCCGTCAAATTAAGTGTACTTGCAGAAAAAAGCAAGCACGATCTGATCTTAGATGTTCTCTTTAAGGAAACAACGTCCGGCGGGGTTCGAGCCTATCCAGTTGACAAACACATGATGAAAAAAGCCTATAGGACCCTTGATACAGACTATGGAAAAATTCAGGTCAAGGACTACTATTATAAGGGAGAGTGTCTTAAGACAAAAGCAGAATATGAAGACTGCGCAGCTGCAGCAAAGGCAAATGACGTTTCCATCAAGGCGGTTTACGATGCTGTTTGGAGAATTGAACATAAAGGATGATATGATGACAAAAATACATTCACAAAAGTATGAGATGCTTTAGAAAATATTAGGGCTTTGGGTTCTGTTGCGGTTGCCTTTTCTGGGGGTGTGGATAGCACATTTCTAGCCTATGCGGCTCGCGAAGCCCTCGGTGAAAAAGCTATTGCTATAACGGTTGACTCACCCTATATACCAAAATGGGAAATTGAAGAGGCTAAAGAATTGGCGGAAGATATAGGTATTGCCCATAAAATTCTGAAAGTCGAGATGATTGCCGATGCAATAATAAATAACCCATCAGACCGCTGTTATCTATGTAAGAAACTTGTATTTGACAATATCTTAGAAAAGGCCAGAGGCCTTGGTCATGAATATGTCATGGATGGGTCAAACTATGATGATACCAAGGATTATCGTCCTGGTATGGTGGCTTTAAAGGAACTTGAAATCAAAAGTCCACTTCTCGAAACGAGCTGGACCAAACAAGAAATTAGAGAGGCATCAAAAGAGGTGGGGCTTAAAACACATGACAAGCCAGCTTATGCCTGTCTTTTAACACGGATTCCATATGACACAAGAATTGAAAATGCAGACCTAATAAAAATCGAGGCTTCAGAAGTTTATATGATGTCTATTGGGTTTCGGGCTGTGCGCGTTCGGTGCCACGGAGATTTGGCTCGAATTGAAGTGGCACGAGAAGATCGTAAGAAACTCTTCGATGAGGTCTTGCTTGACAGCATTTCGGAAAAGCTAAAAGAGATTGGATTCACATACGTGACCTTTGAGGCTGGTGGCTATAAAATGGGAAGCTTAAACCAGGCCATTGGCAAATAATGCATTTGGATATGAGAGGTGTTTAAGTGGACATAAATACACTAGAAAAATTACTAAATGATGTTAAATCCAGTGAGCTGGATGTGAAAGATGCCTTAAAGCAGTTGGAAACGCTGCCGTTCTCGGATTTAGGATTTGCAAAAATAGACAACCATAGAGAACTTCGTGTTGGATATCCGGAAGTCATATATGGAGAAGGTAAGACCGTTGATCACGTTGTAAAAATTGTTGATCATATGAACCGCAAAGGGGCCAACGTCCTAGTTACAAGATGCAGTGAAGACATGGCTCGGGGGATAATGGAAATTTGCCATAAAGCAGAGTACAATCCCATTGGAAGGACAGTATGTATAACCAATGCCAAAGTGGAAGAGAGCCAGGAATACATAGCCATTGTTGCTGCTGGCACATCAGACTTACCCGTTGTGGAAGAGGCTTATGAGACAGCACGCATACTGGGAAACAAGGTCAAGAAGATCACCGATGTTGGTGTTGCTGGCATACATAGACTTTTTGCAAACTTGGATGACATTCGTGGTGCCAAAGTCGTCATAGTGGCAGCAGGTATGGAAGGAGCCTTGGCAAGCGTTCTTGGAGGTCTTGTCAATAAACCCATCATCGCAGTGCCAACGAGCGTTGGCTATGGAGCAAACTTTGGTGGATTGGCAGCGCTGCTTTCCATGCTCAATAGTTGTGCAAGTGGAGTGAGTGTTGTCAACATAGATAATGGCTTTGGAGCGGCTTATAATGCAAGTATTATCAACAAGCTCTAGACATTCATTCAATAACAAGTCAATATGCATATGACTATAAAAAAAGCCCCTCATAATAAAGGGGCTTTTTCAATGTCATAAATAAACTAAGGAGGTGCATCACATCACTCACCAAAGACAGTGGCAACCTCTTTCATTTTTTCAATAATGGGAAGATGATAAGGACACCGATCAAGGCACTTGCCACACTGGATACAGGCACTTGCTTTGACTGGTTGTTTGGAGTAGTACGTCTCTGCATAGCCCACCATTTTATAACGTGTGTAATAGCCTTCAGCTATGAACATTGCTGGAATATTAATCCCTGCTTCACATGGTGCGCAGTAACCACAGCGTCTGCAGAAATTTCCATGAAGCTCATTGACAATGGCATCGGCCTCTTCTTTTTCAGCCTGAGTGAAGGTGTAATTTCCTGATGCAACTGAAATATTTTGCTGAACCTCTTCGGGTTTCTCCATACCAGGAATAACAGCTGAAACACAGTCGTTTTGGAGGATATATTTAATGCTGAGAGTACCGTTTTGAATAGCACCACCCGCAATAGGCTTCATGCAGATAACACCAATATTTCGAGATTTCGCTTTTTTAAAAAGGGGCTCTGCTTGATTTTCAACTAAGTTATATGGAAACTGAAGGGTCTCAAAAGGCATGTCATCAACAATTTCCATCATAAAATCGGCACTGTGTGCTGTCACCCCAATATGGCCAATTTTACCTGCTTCTTTGGCCTCAAGCAAAGCCTTGTAAGCACCGTTTGGCCCCATAACTGTCTTATAGTCATTCATATCTTTTAACAGATGCATTTGATAAAGGTCAATATAATCTGTTTGAAGATTCTTCAGTGATATTTCAATGTCCGTCTTCATAGAAGTGTAGTCTTTTGCCATAGATTTTGTTGCCAGCACGAATTTTTCTCGACGTCCTTTTAGGGCATTTCCAAGAAAATCCTCACTGACTGTATAACCACGAGCCGTATCAATGAAATTGACACCAACCGTTTCAAGTTCATCAACAATTTTATGGACCATATCTTGGTTGACACGTTGGATTGGAATTCCGCCAAACCCAACACAGACAACTTCAAGTCCAGTTTTACCTAAAATTCTTTTTTCCATTACACCACTCCTCGCATACAATACATTGCTCGGTCTACATTCAGCTGAGATTTAAAAGTCCATATTATAGTTGGATTCAGTTTATGTATACAATCCGGGTTTAGTATAGCATATTTTTGTACAAACATCTTGTGTAATGGATACGTAACCCTAAAGTCAAGATAAAGTGGTAAAATGTAGAAGCATCTAATATGGGAGGACAATATGCAAATAAAGAATGAATGCTTGCCTTGTATGGTGAAGGCACTGGTAAAACTAGCCGAGAAAGTTACAGATGATAAAGCTTTGCAAGAAGATATTATCACATACGGTATAAGGTGTATGGGGGCGGATCCATTCAAGGCGTCAGCGCCCTATATCACTGCTCAAATATATGAATATGCCAAGAAAAAATCAGGGAAAACAGATCCATATTTGCAAGAAAAAAAGGTTTTTAATTTAATCGCAGACAAGTTGATTCAGGTCTTAGATTTAAAAAAACTGATAATAAAGAGCCATGATCCTCTTGAAACAGCTGTAAGGTTGGCGATCGCAGGCAATATTATTGATTACAGTTTAGGAAATGACGTGGATGAAAATAGTGTCAGACTTTCGGTGGAAGAAAGTCTGAGCGCAGATTTATTTGGCATGGATATGTCAGAATTTAAAAGAGATATTGAAAACGCAAAGCGCATAATGATCATAGGGGACAATGCCGGTGAAATAGTTTTTGATAAACTTCTGGTTGAAATGCTGCCACAGGAGAAAGTGGTTTATGCTGTAAAAGGGGGTGCCATTGTAAATGATGCCACAATGCAAGATGCTGTGAGCACTGAAATGACACATCTTGTTAAAGTGGTTGAAAATGGGGCATCAATACAAGGTACGATTCTGGAGCATTGCAGCGAGGCCTTTGTAAAATTATTTGCAGACAGTGATCTCATTATTTCAAAAGGCAAGCCAATTTCGAAACCCTAGACGGCCAAAAAGATAAGAACATATATTTTTACTCAGAGCCAAGTGTAAGTCGTTGCAAGTGAAGCTGGTTGTGGTCAGGGTGACTTTGTTTTTATGAAAACACATATTCATTAGAGGGGCGTATGTAGAATTAAGTTTATAGAAAGTGAGGTGGGTGCATGTACTGGTTTATAGGTCTTGCAATTATTATATTTTTACTTGTTCGGGTCATCTCTTTAACAGATCAAATCCGAAAGCACGAAAGATGGATCAAAAAACTAAACAAGGACATTAAGACCTTGGCATCAGAGTTGGCAGATGTGAAAGACAGGGGGATTCAAGGACATGAAGCCACCGAGGCAGACACTGATGAAGGAAGTCGGTCTCAAGAAGAGATAAGTCCAGTACAGGCAGTGGATGAGGTTAGTGAAGAAATACCGATTGTGTCAAAGAAGAAAGTCACAATCACACCAAGTGCTCACAGAAAGAAAACAAGTAAGGATAGATTCTCATTTGATCTGACCAGTTTAACCATTGAATCTATTATTAGTAAAATTGGTATAGGTCTTGTCCTAGTTGGCTTGGGCTTTCTCTTTAACTACGCTTATGATCGTGGTCTCATCACAGAACAGCTGACAATAATACTGGGCTACATGCTGGGACTTGGTTTATATGGAAGCGGGTTTTATACATTAAAAAAAGACAGACAAAAACTTGGATATGTGCTCATAGGTGGAAGTATTTCAGCCTTCTACATAACAACTTATGCAGGGTATTTGTATTATGATTTAATTGGACAGCCCCTGGCCTTTGCTGTCTTGTGCACTATAACACTATGGGCTTTTTTAAGTTCTGTTTATTTAAAAGCACAATCAATATCTATTGTTGCAGTTGTGGGTGGGCTTTTGGTGCCATTTATGACAGACCTTGACTTTATTGGTCTCTCTGGTCTTGGGATTTATATAGGCATAGTGGCCCTGGGGACCATGATTATTTACTTTTTTCATAGATGGCGCTACCTGCAAATTGCAGGGATTGTCAGCGTATATTTTGCCCTCTTCCTAATGGGGACAGGCTACAATATGGTAGGGCCGGATGCAGGTTTATTTTTCGGTCTTTTGGTCTACCTAGTAATTGTTCACACTTTGCCAGATATACTAGAGTGTTACTTGGAAAGACTTGAGGGGTCCCCAAATACAAGGGAAAACCTCATCAATGTTGTGGCACCCCTTGTCACAGTTGTCTATGCGGTTTATTTTGATCTGGCCAGTCAAAACTGGATGGCACTTGTCTTTGCAGGGCTTGCCCTTTTATATGCGGGTGTCTTTACAGCCTTTATTAGAAAGCAATTACAGGGACATATGAATGTGATTGTGGCAGGGACTTCAGGCATATACTTGGCTTTTTCAAGCATCTTGTATTTTGATGGTGGTATACGTCCCCTTATGATCTTGATAATAAGCTTTGTTTTCTACTATGGAAAAAATAAGCTTGCTGGAAGAAAAGGACGACAAGACTACTTAACTTATATTGGTCATGGTATTATGGGTCTCGGTCTGGTTTTTGTTGCCATAGACCTTGCTCTGGCCTTTGATACGGGTGGAAACACAGGAACCTATATTGGCCACACCCTATCTATTATAGTCATGGGCATAGGGGCATGGCTTCAAAAAGGTAATGAAGAAGATCGTAAAGAAGATAAGAAAAATAGTAAGAATAATAATAAGAAGAAAAACGGAGCACGAAAAACAATTGGTGTCCTTGCCATGCAAGTGTATGCATCAGTTTTGCTCCTTTTGATGGTGTATGAAAATGTATTAGAAGACGTTTTCTTAAGGACACTTCTTGTGGTTTATTTTATATGGGTTTTAGTTCTACAAGCAATTAAAGAAAAGTTAAATATAATACCTGACACGGGGCTCATGATATATGCATTCATACTGCCTCTCATTCGAGGATTGACTGCTTTTGTGGCTGTTGTAAACTTTGAATTTGATGGCTTGGCTCTTACGGCTGGCATGTTTTTATCCATAGGCCTTTATGCACTGGCTGAGCTGCGATACAAAGATGAAATCAATAGAAGTGGCCTTAAAGTGGCTGCCCTTTTAACATTAACCTTTAGCCTAGTGCCTGACCTTTATGTATTAACAGAGACCCTAACCTATGGGGTTACAATTATAGGCCTCATACTTATTTTGTATGGCAAGTACGACAAGGACAACTTCCCTGTAGCAAATGTCTTAAAGTCTTCCGCAGCTTCTATTTGGACGGGCCTATTTGTCTTATCAAACGGACTGGTTCTCTTTGAAAACGGTTTTAGTGCTTTGATACTTCTTTCAACCCTAGTTCAGTTGCTCATTCTTTTCTTACTGCTGAGTGACTATATAAAAGATCGGACAATAAGTTTTGTAAGCTATAGTGTCCTATTCTTTTTCGCATCTTACAGCGCTCTATCAGGTTTAAATGGAGCGGATGGAGCCATAACCTTAACCTGGGCGGCCTATGCCCTTCTACGATTGACCTATCACATGATGAAGGGACAAAAGAAACTGACATATTATGCCCTAGGGCTTATTGTCTTTGTGGTTGGCAAGTATATTTTGGTTGATATAAGCACAGTAAGTGTCCTATGGAAGGTCATCACATCCATGATCTTTGGTTTTGCTCTTCTGATACTAAGTTATCTTATTCAGCCAATGATTGATAAGTTTTCAAATGGGAAAGAGAGTCAAGGTGAGTAGGATGCAATCGAATTACACCCACCTGAAAAATATATTTGAGTATGTTGAAGAACATATACATGAAAAACTGAGTTTAGAAATGATTGCTGAAAATATCGGTCTTTCAAAATATTATTTGCATAGAATTTCATCAGCGGCTATTGGAAGGCCGTTAATGGAGTATATCAGGGCTAGAAAACTTGCTCATAGCCTTGATATGCTCATTTACACCGATTTAAGAATACTTGATATAGCCAAGAATTTTGGATTCAACCATGAACAGACCTATATTAAGGCCTTTAAAAAGGCCTTTGGTACAACGCCCAACAAGTATAGAAAGGGTGGATTATCTATAGATGTCATAGAGCGATTTGATATAGACAGTCTTGTAAAAATGGGGGACAATATCATGGTTAAACCCCGGTTTTGTACGAAAGAGACGATCCACTTAATCGGTATAAAACATTATTTCACCGTCAAAGAAAATAAAACAAAATTTAGGGCCGCTCAAGTGGGAAATGATTTTTATTTTAATGACCGAGAAAAAATCAAGTGGCCAAAGCAAGAGGAAATGTATATTGGATATTCCAGACTACAGGAAAATGAACCAGGCCCCAATTTATATATGACAGCACTGGAAGTCACAAAGGTAGAAGATGTTCCCGAGGGCATGTCCCAACTGGATATTCCCCCTCACCAGTATGCTGTCTTCAAGTATATTGGAAGCAAGCACTCCAAATATATGACATATGAAAATGTTGCTGATATACTTGAAGGTATTTTTATTTGGCTAGGTCAGTCGGAGTATTGTCAGGCAGCCCCCTTTGTATTTGAAGCCATTGACGCATCAATCGCAACAGAGACCTACTGCGAAATTGATATTCATATTCCTGTGAAAAGAAAAGTTTAATTTAAGCCTGATCTAACTTATCTAAAAGAACTGGGGCTTGATAGCGACTCATGTAGGCTGTTTTTTCACAGCTTAAAAAATAGATTTCATAAGACCTGTCCCCATGTTCAACAATTTTTGTAATATGGTCAGCGTTCACGATATATGACTTGTGGACTCTGAGAAAGCCTTCAGGAAGCAAAGCGTGGATGTCGCAAATGTTTTGCCGAACGGAAATGGCATCGTCCTCTGTATGAATGTAAATGTCTTTGTGTAGTTTTTCAATGAATATGATTTTCTTAAAAGGAATCCAGTGGATTTCTTTTTTTTGATTTAACCAAGAGGCGGTCGTGTTTCTGAAGGTCATCCCGGCCTATTTTTCTCTTATCAATTTCCAGTAGGGCATGTTCTAATTTTTGCTTAAAATGCAGGAGATTTATGGGTTTGAGAACAAAATCATAAGCATGTATTTGTAGAGCATGAAGGGCTAAGTCAGGAGATGCGCTTATGGCAATTATTTTGACACTGTGAACTTTATCCTGAATTAATTGCCCAACTCCTATGCCGTTAAGAGGCTCGTCCAAGTCTAAATTTATAATGACAAGGTCAAATCTATGGCTTTCAAGCAAGCTCAGGGTAGAGTTGAGGGAATCAGCCATATAACACTTGTGGTTGGAGTGGATATCACCGAGCAGGTTGGAGATGAGGTTTCTTGTAGGTATGTTGTTTTCAATAATGAGTATATTGATCATTTCAATTCTCCTAAAGTGGGCGACTTGCATAATCTCATTCAAGCCCCTGATATTACAATTTTCTGTTCCACACATATATTTATGAGGAGAATACCATGCCTGGGTCATGGAAAATGAATCAATCTTGCGGTGGAATTTTTCTGCAATTCACTCAATTATAAAAAAAACTTCAAAAAACGA
>LQAJ01000205.1_pt1 | contig 21793 bp, 30 predicted proteins | sample 1535811 | NCBI WGS metagenome assembly LQAJ01 (sample SAMN04331587, study PRJNA305678) | bioreactor metagenome | isolation source: bioreactor_6 inoculated with Wadden Sea sediment 2nd replicate of a... | place: Germany: Wadden Sea, Janssand Flat
GTAGGGGCCGGAGCCGTCTACTGAGGCGACGTTATGCCCCAGAAGGAAATCGACGCCGAGTTTTTTGCATTGGTCCACAAGGATTCCGGCGAGGCGTCCGGCACCTTCGCGGGTGAACAACTGTCCGTGGTCGCGTTCCTCGTAGGAGATGCCGTGATCGGCGAAAAATCCGATGACATCCCACTGGCTGTGCCGGGCAGGGCTGATTTGACGAAATGGGGGTTGGCGCAGATGTAGTTGTGCGGCTCAACTGTCATGTTCGTGAAATTGCATTTGCCGCCGCCGGAAACGCGGATTTTCCGGGCGGGTTTGTCCGAATGATCGATGATAGCGACGGAGCGGCCGTTTCGGGCTGCGTGCATGGCGCAGTAAAGGCCGGATGCGCCCGCGCCGAGAATTATGATATCGTAGGTATTGGTGTCAGTCATGATGGGCGGACAGTATCAGGGAAGTTGACGGGCCGCCAGTCTCTGAAAACCGTCTTCCCTTCCGGTGAAGTTTTTGATACAAGCGACGGACTGATAGAGAGAAATAGGAGGATGCTATTATGATGGGTTATTTCTGGTTTTTCCTTGGTTTGTTCCTGACCATCAGCGCGCTTGTCGTGATCAAGGTCAGCTCGCCCAACGAGAAATAAAAGTTTTCGCCGTCTAAGCGGCACAGCAAGGGGGGATCGGCGATGGGCCGGTCCCCCCTTTTTTCATAGGAGATGCGGATGATTATCTATTCATGGAACGTTAACGGTTACCGGGCCGTCATAAAGAAGAATTTCCGGGACTGGCTGGACACCTGCGGTGGCGACGTCGTCATGTTGCAGGAAACCAAGGCCCATCCCGATCAGATCGTGGAAGAAGACCGTGAGCCGGACTCCTATTCCAATGCCTACTGGAATTGGTCGAAAAAAAAGAAGGGGTATTCAGGGGTTGCCTGTTTTGCCAATCCTGAGCCGCTTGAGGTGAATATCGGCCTGCCTGATGAGCGTTTTCGCGATGAAGGGAGGGTGCTGCACCTCGAATATCCTGATTTCCATCTTTTCAATATATATTTCCCCAACGGCCAGATGAGTGATGAGCGGCTGGAGTTCAAGATGGGGTTCTATGACTGTTTTCTTGAACACGCGGAAGAACTGCGAAAGAGCAAGCCCATTGTGGTGGGCGGTGATTTCAATACCGCCCATACCGAGATCGACCTTAAGAACCCCAAGTCCAATGCCGAGCGTTCCGGTTTTCTTCCGGTGGAGCGTGCGTGGATCGATAAGTTCATTGACCACGGTTATGTGGATACGTTCCGTCTTTTCGAGGATGGTCCACACCATTATTCATGGTGGTCGTACCGGTTCAATGCCCGCAAGAACAACGCCGGATGGCGCATCGACTACTTTTTCGTGTCCGAGGAATTGAAGGACAAGGTCGTTCGCGCCTGGATCGAACCGGAAGTCATGGGATCGGATCATTGTCCGATAGGTGTCGAGATCGACGTTTAACAGGTTTCTGATAGACTCACTCCGGATGTTTTTGCCTGACTGATCGAAAATTGCACATGCTTTCATGGTGTGTGGAAACCGGATACTGTTGCATTTATGCCTAAATATTTGAAAAATTTCATCACGCTGGCAGGACTGATTATTGTCGGATCGTTTCTGACCTTTCTGTACAGCTGTATTACCGGGCTTGCCGACTTTGCGGGACGATTCAATCCCGTGCTGGAGCCGTGGGTTTTCTGGGGCCTTTTCATATCCGTTGCGGCCTGCCTTGCATGGGGTGGGGCCGTGGCTTTTCTGCGTCCGCGCCCGCTGCTGGTTCATGCTTCGCCTTCGGAAGAGGCGTTGCGGCGTTTCCGGCTTCGGCTGGTCAAACGGTTGAGGCGGAATAAATACCTTCGGGAAGCCGGTGTGAAGGTGGACGGCGAAGAGGATCTGGAGACCGCGCTTAGCGTGCTGGAGAGTCGGGCTGACGAAGAGATTCAGGCGGAGGCAAAGCGGGTTTTCATCGGCTCGGCTGTCGCGCAGAATGGTCGGCTCGATACGTTGGTGGTGCTGTTTTTGGTGACACGGATGGTGTGGCGGATTTCCAAGATATACAATCAGCGTCCGCACTGGCGGGAGATGGTGAATCTGTATGCGAATATTGCGGCGACATCGTTTATTGCCGGAAGCATTGAGGACTTTGGCGTTGATGAATATGTGTCGGAATTGATGACGCCGCTTCTGGGAGGCTCTGCTCTTGGTGCCGTGCCCGGAGCGCAGGCCCTTGCCGGAACGATCACGGAATCGGTTCTGACTGGTTCGGCCAACTGTCTGCTGTCGTTGCGGTGTGGTATAATTGCACGCAATTATATGAGCCTGAAGCTGGATGCAGGCGGGAGCATGCGCCGTTCGGCCACGATCGAGGCCTCGAAGATATTTGTGAGCATGAGCGCGGGGACCGTGACCTACGTGACCAGACTGCTGGTGAAGGGCGCGACCGGTGCGGTGAAGTCCGGTTCCGGCAAGGTGGCACGGGGTGTTGGCTCGGCTGTGTCCGGTGCTGCCGGGGCCGTGGGGAACGGTGCCAAGTCTGCAGGTAAGAGTGTCAGGGATTGTGCCGGTGCCGTTGTCGGCGGCGTGACGGGCAGAGTGAAGCGTGCAGCCGATACGGCAGGACAAGCGGTCAGGAAGGTTCCGATACCGCGAAGAACGTCACCGGGAAAACAGTGGGCACGGTTTCGAATACAGGTAAGAAGGTCAGTACGATAGCCAGCAGTGCTGTTCAGAAAACAGGTGACACCGTAAAAAAGCGAAAAATGCGCGTAAAGAAGTTGTTTTCTCGTCTGAAACGTTCGAATTAAATGAGAGTTTTTCATAAAACATACTGGACATATTTCCTATAACGGTGTTTATTGTTACATAAATGAGTTTATGGCGGGTTGGGGAGCCCGTTTTTGGGGAGAACATCGTTGAAAAAGTGCAGTTGATCATGATTCGAAAAGTTTTGCTGGCGGGTGTCTTTGCTCTTGTCATGGCTACCGGGGCGCTGTGCGCGGACATACAGGTGGTGACGGAGGAGTGGCCCCCGTATAATTGCGTAAGGAACGGGCGGATTGAGGGAATTGTCACGGAGGTGGTGAAGGCGACTCTCGAACAGGCAGGAGTCAGTTACGACATCGAAGCCTATCCCTGGGCCCGGGCGTACGAGATGGCCCGAACAGGCGAAAACGTCCTTATTTATTCCATCCTGAAATTGCCCAATCGGGCGGCCCACTTCAAGTGGATAAAGATCGATGGTCTTGCCGTTGAAATGGCCCTGTTCGTCCGAAATACAGGAAAGACATCAACCTGGAATCGCTGGATGACGCCAAGAAATATCGAATCGGGGTGACCCGTGCGACTTCCACGCACCATTTTCTGCTTTCACAGGGGTTTGTTGAAGGCGCTAATCTGTTTCCTGTCAATTCCGAAGATTTGAATCTGCATAAGTCGGAGCCGAGTACGCGGCGTATTGATCTGACCACTGGTGATCCCTTGTCCCTTGCCCGGTGGCTCAAGATGTCGGGACTGCCGTCCGATTACTGGGTTAGGACGATGCCGCTTTTCGAGCGTCCCATTTACATGGCCTTCGGGTTGAATACGTCGGATGCGGTTATCGAGAAGATTCGTCAGGCGCTTGAGGAGATTCAGGCACAGGGTAAGGTGGCCGCCATCCTTCAAAGCTATCGCGAGTTGTTTGAGGTGCAGGACGGCGCGACCGGCGGTTCTGAATAATCCCCATGAAACGAGAAAGGCTCCCCGGAGGAGCCTGTTGTTTTCTCGGTGCAAATAAAAGGAAGATGCTTTCTTATTAGCACTTGGCGTGCCAAAGTTTGGAAGTTGTTGGGAAAAACATTTTTATTATTATATTACAAGTGGTTGTGTTTGGGGTCGTTTGGTTGCAGCAAGGGCGCGAAAAGAGGATGTTCGTACAAAAATTTCAACTTCATGGTTCAGCCGTCGTCATGGGACAAAATTTTTTAAAACTCGTCAGGGAAGCATCCTGTGCGGCGAAGGACAAAAAAAAGGCTTCGGAAGTTTTCTTCCGAAGCCTCTTGTTTTTTAAGGTCGTTTTCTCGTTAGGCCTTGGCTTTTTCCATGGCCCGGACAAAAGCGTCCCTTGAGCGGGTGATGACGTCTTCACTCACGCAGAAGGCGAGGCGGAAATAGCCGGGGTAGCCGAAGCCGGTGCCGGGGACCGCCAGTATCTTTCTTCCTGCAGGGTGGCGCAGAACTTGACGTCGTCGCCGCCCGGAGCTTCGGGGAAGAAGTAGAATGCGCCCTTGGGCATGGTGTACTTGAAGCCCGCGTTGTCGAGAACGTCTGCCATGGCCTTGCGGCGGGAATCGTAGATGGAGATGTCCACCGAGCTGCCAAGAGCCTTGGCGAGCAGTTTCTGGGCAAGGGCCGGGGCGTTGACAAAGCCGAGGATGCGGTTTGCCATGACGATGGCACCCATCAGGCTTCGCGTCCTTCAATGGCCGGATTGACCAGTGCGTAACCGACGCGGCCGCCTGCCAGACTCAGGTTCTTGGAAAAGGACGAGCACACGATGGAATATTCGTAGACATCGAGCAGGCTCGGAACTTCCACGCCGTCGAACGCGAGGAAACGGTACGGCTCATCGGACAGGATGTAGATGGGCTTGTCGCGTCCTTCATTGTGCTTTCTCAGAATGGCGGCCAGTCCGTCGAGTTCTTCGCGGGTGTAGACCGCGCCCGTGGGGTTGTTGGGGGAATTGATGAGCACCACGCGGGTTCTGTCCGTGATGGCTGCATCCATGGCTTCCAGATCAAGCTCGAAGGTCAGCGGCTTGGACGGAACAGTGACGAGTTTGGCAGCGTGGTTTTCGGCGTAGAAACCGTATTCCACGAAGAACGGCGTCGGAACGAGCACTTCGTCGTCCGGTTCCAGCACGGCGCGGAAAACCGAGTTGAGCGCTCCGGCCGCACCGCAGGTGATGACCAGACAGTCGGCAGGAACGTCCACGCCCTGTTCCTTGGTGACTTCTTCCGCCAGCTTTTCACGGACATGGGGGTACCCGAAGTTGGGCATGTAGCCGAGGAAGAATGGTTCTCCGGCCTGTTCTGCAAGGTCGGCCAGTGCTTCCTTGACCGTGGGCGGCGGCGGAAGGTCCGGGTTGCCGAGGCTGAAGTCGTGGACAGCATCCTCTCCGAATTCCTTCTTCATTTTGATGCCTTCCTCAAACATCTTGCGAATCCATGAGGACCGCTCCATGTATCCGACCATTTGCGACGAAATAAGCTGCATGAAAATCTCCTTGTACTCTGATTGGAGCAGCCACTGTAAGGGAAAGTTCGGCGGCTCGCAATAAATGAAGACAGGGGCGGGCGACGTGTCCGTGAAATGGAGCCTGGGCTATTGGAGTCGTATTTCTTTCTTGTCTCTGACGCGCATTCCGCGTAAAGTCTCAAAAATATCTAGACTCCTGTTCGGCGTGTGTGGGGCACAACGCGAATTCCGCGTCCGCACACCGTTTGCGTCGCTCTCTCTTTTTATTGCGGTACGTTGAACTTATATGCGGTGCGGATACCAGCTCAGGACATTTTCGGGAACTCCCGCAGGGGGTTCCAAGCCCGTGGAGGCATTCTTGAAACAACGCGTTTTCGCCGGAATTCCCGACGTTCTTGACGAGCAGAAGTTCGCCCATGGCGGCAATCTGCGGCGCATGGCCGAGACGGCCGGGTGTTCTCCGGACGAGATTATTGATTTTTCCGCCAATGTGAATCCGCTTGGTCCGCCACCGTGGCTCGGGCAGGTGGTGGGGCAGGCCTTGCAGGCCGTTGACTCCTACCCGGACCCGGATAGCACGGAACTGCTCATGGCCGCATCCGAGGCGTACAAGGTATGGCCTTCGCAGGTCATTGCGGGCAACGGTGCGTCCGAACTGCTGTTTGCCATCGCCGCCATGGGGGGCTACCGGCAGGCCGTGATCCCGTCGCCGACATATGTTGATTACGGACGGGCGTGCAAGGTGAACCGGCTGAATGTCGTGGAAGTACCGATGCACGATGACTTCACGGTGGACTTTCCGGCGCTCGGACCGCTTCTGACTACCCCGTCGCTGGTGTACCTGTGCAGCCCCAACAATCCTACCGGCACGACCTTTTCCGCAGCCGACCTGCGCGAGGTGGCGTCCATGTTCCCGCAGTCGCGGTTCGTGGTGGACGAATCCTTTGCCGAATTCCTGCCTGCGGATCGGGACCGGCTCATCAGGGAAAGACCGTCCAATGTCATCACCGTGCTGTCCATGACCAAGTTTTTCGCCATTCCCGGCATTCGGCTGGGACTGGCTTTTGCCGATCCGGACGTCATCCTGCGCATGAAGCAGTCCATGCCCGCGTGGTCGGTGAACACACTTGCCCAGAAGGTGGGGGCGCGGTGCCTGCGTGACCGTGCGTATGCGAAAAAGACCCGTGAGCAGACTTCCCTGCTGCGGGAAAATCTCGCATCGGGCCTCAGGCAGGTGCCGGGAATCAAGGTCATGCCCGGTGAAGCGAACTACCTGCTGTGCCGGGTGGAGCGGATCGGGCAGGACGCGGTCCCGCTCATGGAACGGCTGCTGATAGAGCATCACATCGCCATCCGGCTGTGCGGCAACTATGAGGGACTGGACAACAACTGGTTCCGGGTGGCCGTGCGCAACGAGGCCGACAACGAACGCCTCATCAGTGCCATGGAGGCCGTCAGCGGAACCGCAAAGGCACCTGTGGTGCGCCGGAAGAAACGTACGCCCGCGCTCATGTTGCAGGGGACCAGTTCCAATGCGGGTAAATCCGTGCTGGCCGCGGCTTTCTGCCGGATATTTTTGCAGGACGGGTATCGTGTTGCCCCGTTCAAGGCGCAGAACATGTCGCTCAATTCGTTTGTCACCGATCAGGGCGGCGAGATGGGGCGCGCGCAGGTGACACAGGCCATGGCGTGCCGTCTCAAGCCGGATGTGCGCATGAATCCGGTTCTGCTCAAGCCTGGGTCGGACGTGGGGTCGCAGGTGATCGTCATGGGCCAGCCCGTCGGCAACATGAGCGTGACCGAGTATGTCCGCTACAAGCCGCGTGCGTGGGAGGCCGTGAAGACCGCCTACGACTCTCTTGCCAACGAGCATGACATCATGGTCCTCGAAGGCGCGGGCAGTCCTGCGGAAGTCAATCTCAAGCATCATGATATCGTGAACATGGCCATGGCGCAGTATGCCAAGGCCCGCGTGTTGCTTGCCGGGGACATCGACCGGGGCGGCGTGTTTGCCTCCATGGTCGGCACCATGAACCTGCTGACTCCGGCCGAGCGTAATCATGTGGAGGGCTTTCTCATCAATCGGTTCCGGGGTGACGCCAGCCTTCTTGATCCCGCTTTCGGGCAGATGTTTGAGCATACCGGCAAGCCGGTCATGGGGACCATCCCGTACATCCACTCCCTTGGGCTGCCCGAGGAAGACTCTGTCTCGTTCAAGGAAGGGTTCCGGCCCGATGGAGACAAATTCCCGGAAGAGGATTGCGTTGATATCGCGGTTATCGACCTGCCGCGCATTTCGAATTTCAATGACATCGACCCGCTGTTTGCCGAGCCGGATGTGCGCGTGCGTGTGGTCACGGACGCCCATGATCTCGGCACGCCGGATGCGGTCATCATTCCCGGCTCCAAGTCCACGGTTCCGGACATGAAGGTCCTTCGCGGGCAGGGGATGGCCGCTGCCATTCGCGAGCTTGCCAACAACGGGCATCGCACCCGCATAGTGGGTATCTGCGGCGGTTTCCAGATGATGGGCGAACTCGTGGACGATCCGTACGGACTGGAGTCCGAGACGACCCGTGTGGATGGTTTCGGCCTGCTGCCGGTGCAGACGACGCTCGCACCGGAAAAGACGCTTGTGCGGACATGGGGACAGCATTCCCAGTCAGGCCACCGGGTACACGGTTATGAAATCCATCATGGACAGACCAAGCCGCTGGCCGAGGATCTGCGCGTGGCTGTGCGTGACAACGAAGGAAATCCGCTCGGTTATACCCGTGCAGACGGACGGGTCTGGGGGACGTATCTTCACGGCCTGTTCGACAGCGACGAGTTCCGCCGCTGGTTCATTGACGAACTCCGCATGGAAAAGGGGCTGTCGCCTCTGGAGCAGGTGCAGGTCCGGTTCGACCTTGAAGACGCGCTCGACCATCTGGCGGGTGTGGTGCGTGAGGCCGTGTGCATGGACAAGGTCTACAAGGCGCTCGGGTTCAGCGGCTGCTGCACGCAGGCAAGCCTGTTCTACAAGATAGGCGGATAGATCGCGGGGGACCGCTATTGGATGAATTCCTGCGCGATGCGGTCGATCTCTCCGGATGACTGCATTTGCAGGATGATCGTGTTGAATTTTCGGATGAAGTCTTCCCTGTACGGAGCATTGTAGATTCCCGAAAAGGCGAGGTATCCATATTCCCGGTCAAGAACGGTCCCTTCGGCAAGTTCCCGGTCATAGGGCCACTTTCCCCTGTTTCTTCATTTGTCTGACATTCCAGAGAATGGAGATGCGGTCGTTGATGTAGCAGTCTATGCGTCCTGCCAGCAGCTTGAGGATATTGTTTTTTGTCCCCGGAGTGTTCTCAAGTCTTGATTTTGCCTTCATGCATGGCCTTGTCCACTTTTGCCCATAGAATCAAAGCCGAGGTTGTTGCCGATTGTCAGGCCGTAATAATCTCGGGCCAGCGGGGACGCGGGGGATCAGAATGCTCTTTGCACAGTATGCAATGGTTTCCTCCGGCAGTATCGGAACCGAGTATTCGGAAAAATACGGACGTCTGTCCGGAAGATAGTAGGGCGGAAAGACCGCGAATATCTGCCCCTTTTTTGCTAGTCGGAGCGCGCGTTTCCATGGCAGGAGGGTAATCTTGATGTCGTAACCCTCGATGCGCTCTGCAACCTGCTGCATGATGTGGGGATAGATGCCCTCAATCTTGCCCTTGTTGAGAAAGCTGTAGGGAGGATAACTGTCGTCGCCGTACAACGTGACGGCGATGTTTTCCCCGCAAAGGCGGGGGAAAAGCCGAACATCAGGGTCAGCAGAATTGAAAAAAGGTATTTCATACTCCGACACTATACTCACTGAAAATTTATGGCAACGGCATGATAGTTCGTGTCGCTGCTTTTTTCTAGGCAAGCGCTTCGTCTATCTTTCCTTGAATGAATACCATGATTTCCTTGACTTTCTCTTCGCTTGCCACATGGACGCCGGGAGTCATTTTCGTAATGCGCTCCGCGTCGAGATCGGACATCATGTCGATGGAGAATTCATCCACTTCGCCGTCTTCCGCGACCAGACCGCAACCGCCTACTGCGCCGATCAGTTCGCCGTCCTTGAGCACAGGCACGCTGATGCGCATCATGCCGCCGTCACATTCCTCGGCAAAGGGCTTCCCCTGCTGCATCATCTGGGTGAAAGCCTGTCCCGCGGGGGGCGCAGATCGCGCCGAATCCCTTGGCATCTTCGCGGATGGCACGGCAGAGGTCGTTGCCCCACGTGTTGCCGGAAAGACGTTTTCCCTCGTGATCCATGACGTCGGCGTTCAGGCCGAAACGCGTGTGCAGGTCTTCCTGCAGTGCGACCCAGTATTCAAGTGGCTTGATATCGGTGAGCTTCATGTATATGCCTCTCTGGCTTTGATGATGTATGAGTCCGTCCGTTTTCCGCCATTATTTTTGAATTCGGAACGGAACGCCCGATTTACCTTCATTCCCTTTTACGCGCAAGGGCGATGTGTCCTTTGCGTGACCGGATGGATTTCGGGTTCCCACAATACGTAAAAACAGCTAGACATATCGGTGGAGAGTGCCATGTTTTCAGAAGAAACCAAACTGCGACTGCGAACCCTGACCTTCGGCGTGCCGTGGAACCTGATGCTGCTGACTTTCGGGTCGTTTCTGATCGCTTTTTCAGTCAAGGCCGTGGCCGTGCCGCATGGTCTGCTGACCGGCGGCATGTCCGGTATCGGCCTGCTGTTCTACTATGCCTTTGGCGGACTGAGTGCCGGTCAGTGGTATTTGCTGCTCAACCTGCCGGTGTTCGTGCTGGGCTGGGTCTTTGTCAGCCGCCGTTTCTTTTTCTATTCCCTTTACGGCATGGTCGCGGTGAGTATCTTCATCGATCTGATTCAGTATACCATGCCCATCCAGGACATCTGGCTCGCCGTATTGACCGGTGGCGGCATTATGGGCGCGGGTGTGGGAGTGGCGTTGCGGTCTCTCGGTTCCACCGGAGGTTCCGATATCCTTGCAGTCATCTGCAAGGAAAAACTCAACATGTCCATGGGCGCGTTCGAGTTCTGGTTCAATCTCATCGGTTTTGTGGGCGGCTTCGCCTTTCTCGCCATGGATGTGGTGCTGTATTCCATCGCCATGACCTTTGTCATCGCCGTTGCCATTGAATATGTCATGGGCATGGGCAGCGAGCGTAAGATGGTTATCGTGGTCTCTGACCATTCCGACGATATCCGTCGTGGCATTCTCGATAAACTTGACAGGGGCGTGACCATGCTCAAGGGAACGGGCGGCTGGTCCGGCGATCCCAAGGAGGTCGTGCTGACCATGATTTCATCCATGCAGCTCAAGCGGCTGGAGGAACTGGTCTACACCATTGACCCGGATGCCTTTTTCATCATGGGGTCCGGCTTCCATGTACTGGGACAGGGCTTTTCCTCAAGGAAGACATATTAGATGTTCACACGCAAACGGCAGGAAGAACCGCCGCGTACCATCGCGCTGCTCACGGACTTCGGTCTGGCTGACCCGTATGTGGGCCAGATGAAGGGCGTGCTCGCGAAAAAGGCTCCGGCGTGTCCTGTCGTGGACATCTCGCATGATGTCGCGCCGTTCAACGTGGTTCAGGCAGGATTTTTTCTGGCGTCGTCATATGAGCATTTTTCACGGGACGCCGTTTTTCTTGCCGTTGTGGACCCGGGCGTGGGAACCAGCCGGAAAATCGTCTGCGTGCAAGTCGGGGAACGGCTGCTCGTAGCGCCGGACAACGGGCTGCTCTGCCTTGCCCTGAAAAGGGCGCAGACTGCCGAGGTCCGTGTGTTCGACGTTACTGCGGCTCTTGATGCGCCCAAGAATGTGTCCTCGACATTCCATGGGCGTGATGTGTTCGCGCCGCTTGCTGCGTGGTTCGCACTCGGCGGCAGGCCGGAGGAGATCGGCCCGGAAATGTCCGCGGACGAACTGGTCTGTGAGCATGGAGCCAGCCGAATCTCGGTCCCGGTTCGGCACAGTGCCATGTGTTGCACATCGATCGTTTCGGGAACTGCGTGCTCAACATCGAAGCCGGAAACCTCAGTGGAGTCGGTAGCCTTCGTGTTGCTCCGGCAGGTGTTGAAATAGCCTGCGTCGCCACATACGGCGACTTGGATCAAGGTATGTCCGGTCTGCTCGAAGGCAGTCAGGGGTCTACGAAATCGCGGTCAATCAGGGTTCGGCCGCCAAACAGTTCGGCCTCTCCATGGGGGATGCCGTTTCACTTGTCTGGGAGACATAGATGTCCATTATCCGCCGTTTCACCGACACCCTCGGTTTTCTTACCCGTCTCGCTCCTGCCCGTGTCATCCCGGAAGAGGAAATGAACCGCTACATGGCGTACATGGCCCCTGTGGGGGCTGTGCTCGGCGTGGTCGTGGTGCTGCCGTTTTATCTCGGCCTGTTCGGCTCGACACCGTGGATTCAGGCGTGGCTCATGGTGGCGGCAAATATCTATCTGCGCGCGGCCTGCATTTCGATGGGCTGGCCGACATTTGTGACGGCGTCACCACGCATGCCGTGCCGGAACGGTTCTGGGAGGTCGTCAAGGACAGCCATACTGGTGCCTTCGGTTCCATCGGTCTTGTCATGATGATTGTCGGGCAGGTGCTGTTGTTTCATGAAATGGCCGCAGTCGGTGCGTTCGGTGCGATCCTGTGGGTGTTCGTTGTCGGGCGCGGTGTTTCGGTCTGGCTCGGGTACACCGTGCGCCACCTGACCCGTCCCGGTCTGGGCAAGCTCTACATTGACGGCGCGACCCTGCCAGTGGCGCTCTGGTCCACTGCATTCACCTTCCTGCTCGGCCTGATTCTGGCCGGACCGCTGACCACTGCCTGCGGCATGCTTGTCGCCGGAATCGTCATCATTCCGGTCCACAAGCTCGCTACTCATGTGGGCGGGGTCAACGGAGATTTCCTCGGCTGTGCGACCCTTCTCGGCGAACTTGCTGCCGGACTGGGATTTGTTCTTTTCCTGTGATAGTCTGCCTGAATTCAGATTAACCCACGGAGATTTTCATGAAGATGCGCTTGTTTGCCCTGCTGCTGTTCGCGGTCCTGCTGCTCCCCGGCTGTGCGCCGAAGCTCAAGATTTTCGCTGCTCCCACGACTGAACCGCTCAAGGAATTCGTTGTCGAAGGGGATGGCGACGGCAAGCTTGCGCTCATTCATCTGAGCGGGTTTCTTGTGGACCAGCCGAGTCAGGGCCTTCTGCGCCCGGTGCCGAGTCAGGTGCAGGAGCTGACCAGCGCCCTGCGTCTTGCGGAACAGGACGAGGAAGTAAAGGCCGTGGTTGTCGCGGTCAATTCCCCCGGCGGAACGACCACGGCATCCGACATCATCTATCATGAGCTTCTGGGTTTCAAGGAACGCACTGGCAAGAAGGTCGTGGCCGCCATGTTTGATGTGGCCGCGTCCGGTGGATATTACGCCTCCCTGCCTGCCGACTGGATTCTGGCACATCCCACCACGGTGACCGGTTCTGTTGGTGTCATCTTCATGCGTCCCAAGCTGCACGGACTGTTCGACAAGATCGGCGTGGATGTCGAGGTGTCCAAGTCTGGCGTGGACAAGGACATGGGATCGCCGTTCCGCCCGACCACAGCGGAAGAAACCGCGCTTTTCCAGTCCATCATCGATGACTACGCAGCCCGCTTTCATTCCCTTGTCGCCAAGCACCGCAAAATCAGTCCTTCGAACATGGCGACCGTGCAGACCGCCCGTGTCTTCACCGCCTCCCAAGCCAAGGGCGTGGGGCTGATCGACCAGATCGGCTACATTCAGGATGCCTTTGCCAAGGCCCGGGAACTCTCCGGCCTGCCTGTCGATTCCAAGGTCGTGGCCTATCGCCGTGACACGTATCCCAATGACAATCCCTACAATACCATGACCGCCACGGACCCGGCCCGGTTTAATTTGCTCGGTATTGACGCCTCGGTCGTCATGCCGCCCAAGGCCGGTTTCTACTATGTCTGGCCGCAGGGCGTGACGAGGTAGAAAAGGGCGGTTCCCTGTCGGGGCATTGCCTCATGATTCTTGCGGAAGTTTGTGCAAATTGACGTAAGTCGTTGCCGTGGGCTGCGACTTGGAGTAGGCCTGCGCCATTATGAATACGCGACTCACTCCCGCCCGGTTTCGTTTTGCCGTCCAGACTGTTTTCACCCTGTTCTGCATCTACGTCGGCTTCCGCTTTGCAGCGTTCATTGCATGGGCTCTCGGTCAGTCCGAATCAGCCGTTGCCAAGCCCGGTGCGGTGGAGGGCTTTCTGCCCATCAGCGCGCTGCTCGGCTTTCGCCAGCTGCTGACGATCGGGCAGTGGGATTCGGTCCATCCTGCGGGGCTGTCGATATTCATAGCCGTCATGCTCATGGCCTTCCTGTTTCGAAAGGGGCTTTTGCGGGTATGTTTGCCCGGTCGGTTTCATCTCCGGTATCCTTGAGCGGATCGGGCGGAAGATGCAGCTTGCCGTGATTCCGCACAAGTGGATCGATTATCCGCTGACGGGCGTCAAATATCTCCTGCTCGGCGGTTTCTGCTACGCGGTGTTTTCCATGGATGCGCGGTCGCTGGAAGCGTTTATCACCGGCCCGTACAATATGGTCTCGGACGCCAAGATGCTGGCGTTTTTCACCAGTCCGTCCGCCTTGTCCATGATGATTATTGGCGTGCTCGCCCTGCTGAGCATCGTGATCCGCAATTTCTGGTGCCGGTATCTCTGCCCGTATGGCGCACTGCTCGGACTGCTCGCGTGGTTCGGGCCGACCAATGTCAGGCGTGATGCGGATGCCTGTATTGACTGCGGCAAGTGCACGAACCAGTGCCCGTCCGGCATCAATGTGCATGAGAAGACGCTGGTGCGTACGCCCGAGTGCATCGGCTGTGCGGAATGTGTGGGGGCCTGTCCCGTGGACGGCTGTCTGTCATTTACCGCATATGGCCGGAAGCGCATCCCGTGGCTGGCTGTCGGACTCGGGTCTGTGGCGGTGCTGCTGCTCATATGGGCATGGGCGAAGTCCACGGGCCATTGGGACAGCGAAATGCCCCTGTTCATGCTCAAGCGGATTTACGGAATGTTTCTGAACGCCGCATAATCCCGAGTTTCCTTCGGTTTCAACCGGTTGCGATAGTACAAAGTCCTCTGTCCTTCCTCCCGCCGGATAATTATCTGCACCTTGAAGAGGGGCGGCAGTGATACCTCCGAGTTGCGGTGTATTGCCAGATGTGCGTAAACTGTGTATTCGTCTCGGACGATAATGCCCGACCCCACACCAAGATTCAGGTCGGTCGCCCAAGGAGGAACACATGTACGTCGGTCTTAAAATGCTTCGTGATTTCGTCAAGGTCACCCCTGACACTTTGGTCAAGGACGCCCAGAAACAGCTGGAGGACAGCAAGCTCTGGATGCTCTTGGTGGTTGACGAGAACGGCAGCTGGTCGGCTACGTGCGCAAGGAAGACATTTCCGCTGCCCTGCCCAGCATCATGACCTCCTGGAAAAGCATGAAATCAACTACCTGATGAGCAACTCACCGTTGAAAAAATCTACCGCACCGACATCAAGACCGTGACCCCGGAGACCGAAATCGAGGGTGCAGCGGACATGATGTACGAGATGAATCTGGCCGGACTGGCGTGGTGGATGAAAACGCTGAACTCATCGGATATATCAACCGCAACGTCATGCTTGACGTTCTGTCCGAGGAAATGGGCTACCGCGAAGGCGGCAGCCGCTTGACCATTGAGGTCGAGGATCGCTCGGGCGTGCTCTACGAAGTCGCCGGTGTTATAGCCAACATGAAGATGTCCATCATCTCCACCGGTACTTTCTTTTTCAACGGACGCCGTGTCGTGGTTGTCCGAATAGATACCGAAGACCCGTCTGCCGTTGAGGCCGCCCTCACGGACCGGGGCTACAAATTGGTCGCTCCCGCTGATTTCAAGGGAGAGTGGGCCTAGGAGCCTTCCAAAGATCGCGACTATGTGACGCGGGGCGGAGTTAGATGGTATTCGCCGCCCGGTAAGCATGACGTCCGCGCCCCTGTGGGACGCTCCAAACCATAATTGCAGGATTATGGCTTATCTTGACGTCACTGACGTAACCCTCACCTTCAAGGGCATTGCTGCCCTTATGGGGGTTTCCTTCACCGTGGAACAGGGGACCATTGCGTCTCTCATCGGTCCCAATGGTGCAGGGAAAACCTCCATGCTCAACTGTATCAGCGGTCGTTACATCCCCGACGGGGGTGCCTCAGGACCGTGCCGAATCTCCCTTGACGACGAATGCTTGCTGTCGCTTCCTGCGCACAAGCGTACGGAATTGGGACTTTCACGTACTTTTCAAAACATCGCCCTGTTCAAGGGACTGTCCGTGCTCGACAACCTGATGGTCGGTCGGCACAGCCAGATGAATTACGGTCTGCTCGCCTCAGTCTTCTACTGGGACGCGCCGTGAATCATGAAAACGTCACCGCCGCCGCGTGGAAGACGTCATCGATTTTCTCAACCTATCACCCTATCGGCACCAGCACGCGGGACGCCTACCCTATGGTGTGCAGAAACGGGTGGAACTCGGACGCGCTCTCGCCGCCGAGCCAAAGCTGATTCTCCTCGACGAACCCATGGCCGGGATGAACCTCGAAGAAACCGAGGACATGGCCCGGTATATTCTGGACATTGCTGAAGAATGGGGCGTGACCGTCCTATTGGTCGAGCATGACATGGGTGTGGTCATGGACATCTCCGACAAGGTGATCGTCCTCGACTTCGGGAGCAAATTGGCGGAAGGCACGCCGGACGAGGTGCAGGCGGACAAGAATGTCATCGCCGCCTACCTAGGGACCGAAGAAGCCACATTCACAGGGAGATAGCAGTCAGCTGAAAAGGGCTCGCCTGCTTTGTTGCTTCGTAATCATCAAACCCTCGCGTACGGGAAGTACGCTTCGGCCTTGCTGATTATTCGCGCCTCGCATCCGAACCCTTTTGAGCTGACAGGTGACGGCCCGTCCCGGCAAGGGACGAGACAATCACGAAAAAGGAAGAGAAATACATGCCCAGACCGTACGAGACCACGCTGCCACGACTGCTTCTCAGGCAGGCTGAAGAACGCCCGGAAAAGACCGCACTTCGCGAAAAGGAGTGGGGGTGTGGCAGGCCGTCACATGGCGGGAGAACCTCAAGATTACTGCGGAATTCGCCTGCGGACTGAAGGCTCTTGGCCTCGGCCCCGGCGACATCGTCATTCTCATCGGAGACAACCGGCCCGAGTGGATCTGGGCGGAACTCGCCATTCAGGCGCTTGGCGGCATGGCTTTGGGGCTGTATCAGGATTCCCCGCCGAAGAGATTGAATACATTTTGCGTTGACCGACTGCAACTGGTCGTTGCCGAAGATCAGGAGCAGGTGGACAAGGTGCTCTCCATCCGGGACAACCTCCCGCATCTTGCAAATATCATCTATCACGAACCCAAGGGGCTGGTGGCTTACGAATCCGAGGTCGAGGGCCTTGTCGATTTTCAGGCCGTCCGCCGTCTGGGACGCGAGAACCAGTCCGAGCCGGTAGAACAGTATGCAGCGTGGACGCGGGAACTGGACCCGGACGGCCCCGCGCTGATCGCGACCACTTCCGGCACCACGGGCCGTCCCAAGCTCGCCATGCTGTCGCACGCCAACCTGCTGTCCATGGCCCACAATCTCGGCAAGTACGACCCCAAGAGCGCCACTGACGAATTCGTTTCCTTCCTGCCGCTGGCATGGATGGGTGAGCAGATGATGGCCGTGGCCTCGGCTCTGCTGTTCGGTTTCTGCGTCAACTTTCCGGAAACCCCGGACACTGCGTCCGCTGATTCCCGCGAGATCGGGCCGCACTTCATTTCTCACCACCGCGAGTGTATGAGTCCATCGCCGCCAAGGTGCAGGGTGACATCATGGAAACCTCGCCGCTCAAGCGGTTCCTTTACAATCTGTTCCTGCCCATCGGTTACGAATATGTGGACACGGTCTTTGCCGGGGAGACTCCGTCTTCGTGGCTCCGGTTCAAGTATTTCATTGCGGATCAGGGGCTGTTCCGTGCCCTGCGTGACCGGCTCGGGTTTTCGCGTATGCGGAGTGCCACCACGGGCGGTGCCGCGCTCGGACCGGATATCTTCCGTTTTTTCCACGCCCTCGGCGTCAGGCTGAAACAGATTTACGGCCAGACCGAAATCGCGGGTATTTCCTGCATTCACAAGGAAGGCGAGGTCGACTTTACATCCGTGGGCGCACCCATTCCCGAAACCGAGGTCAAGATTACGGAAGAGGGTGAGATCATTTCCCGCAGTCCTGCGGTCTTTCTCGGCTACTACAAGAACGAGGAGGCCACGCGGGAGACCGTGGACGAAGACGGCTGGCTGCTGTCCGGCGACGCCGGGTACTTCGACGATAACGGGCGGCTCGTGGTTATCGACCGTCTGAAGGACGTCATGCACCTCAACGACGGCACACAGTTCTCGCCGCAGTTCCTTGAAACAAGGTCAAGTTTTCTCCGTTCCTGCGCGAATCCGTGGTGATGGGCGGCGGGCGTGATTACGTTGCCGCCATCCTCTGCATCGACATGGCCATTGTGGGCCACTGGGCCGAGACGCAGATGATTACCTACACCACGTACCAGGACCTTGCGGCCAAGGATGAAGTGTACGCGCTCGTGAAAAGCGAGGTCGCCAAGACCAATGAATCCCTGCCGCCTGAAACGCGCATCCGGCGTTTCTGCCTGCTATACAAGGAACTCGACCCTGACGACGGCGAGTTGACCCGCACGCGCAAGGTGCGGCGCAAGACAGTCAATGAAAGGTACGGTAGTCTCATCGAGACGCTGTATACCGACGAATGCGTGCTGAATCTGGAAACCGAAATAACCTATCAGGACGGTCGCGTCCGCGAGATGTGCGGCGATATCCGCATCGAGGACATGGAGGCGTAAGTGGAATATTATCTGCAACTCATCGTCAACGGGCTGGTGGTCGGCGGCATCTATTCCCTCGTCGCCCTCGGTTTCGTCATTATCTACAAGGCCACCAAGGTCGTTAATTTTGCGCAGGGTGAACTGGTCATGGTCGGGGCATATGTCTGCTTTGCGCTGACAGTGCAGTTCAACATCCCGTTCATCTGGGCATTCTTCATCACCCTCGGCTTCTCCATCCTGCTCGGCCTTGCCATTGAGCGCATGGTGCTGCGACCGCTGATCGGAGAGGAACATATCTCGGTCATCATGGTCACCGTGGGAATGAGTTCGGTGCTCAAGTCACTGGTGCAGCTGTTCTGGGGAACCCAGATCAAGGTGTACCCATCGGTGCTGCCCTCTGATCCAATCGTCATTGCCGGATTGCCCGTGGCCCCGGTGTATATCGCGGCCTTCATCCTGTCGGCGGTGCTGTTCGCCATCTTTTCCGTGTTTTTCAAATACTCCCGCACCGGGGTCGCCATGCGCGCCACGGCGTTCGACCAGCAGGCCGCCCAGTCCATGGGCATAGGCATCAAGAACATATTTGCCATGAGCTGGTGCATCGCCTGCATCGTGTCCGCTGTGGGCGGCGTCATTCTCGGTAATATCAACGGCATCAATTCGCAGCTCGGCCATCTCGGACTCAAGGTATTTCCGGCGGTCATTCTCGGCGGGCTGGATTCGCTTCTTGGCGCGGCGCTTGGCGGCCTGATTATCGGCGTGCTTGAAACGTGTGTGACGGCGCGGCCCGGCAACTGCTCGGTCTGGGCGGATTCCGTGAGGTGGCGGCATTCATCATCCTTGTCATCATCCTGATGATCAAACCCTACGGTCTCTTCGGGACCAAAGAGATTGAGAGGGTCTAGTCCCCCGTTGTGCATGAACGTGAGTATAATGATTTCAAGAAGTAAAGCAGGGCGTCACGATATGTTGAATATGTCGAAAAGTAATAGGTTTTATTGGTTGCGGCAGTGCAGCGGAGCACTTTCACCCTTCGGGCGAGTCGAGGGTACCGAATCTGCTTCGTTCCCGGCGGTTTGCAGTAGTTACTACAGCTGCACCTCCGGCGCCTCACATCTCCGGCACCCTCGACTCGTGCAAAACGGGGGGCCTCATGCAGGGTAAATGCGGTCTCTTCTTCACATCGTATCGGGGCGAAGCGCAGATCTTCCAGTCCGGCTTCCAGAAGCTCATGGTCGGCCTGTTCGTTCTCGTGCTGCTTGCGGCTCCGGCTGTGCTCAACGTCCATCTGACCTCGATCATGAACCTTATCTTCATCTCGGTCATCGGCGCTGTCTCGCTCAACCTGTTGACCGGCATCTGCGGTCAGATATCACTGGGGCACGGCGCGTTCATCGGTGTGGGGGCCTATGCCGCAGGACAGTGTACCCTGCACGGCGTGCCGTTCCCGCTCGCCATCCTGACGGCGGGCCTGATCACGGCCATGGTCGGCATGGTCTTCGGCGTGCCCTCGCTTCGGCTCAAGGGCATCTATCTCGCCATTGCCACCCTCGCGGCGCAGCTTGTGCTTGAATATGTGTTCCTGCACGGCGGTGCGCTCACGGGCGGGTCTAACGGGCTGCTGCTCGATCCGCCGCAGATACTCGGATTCTCCTTCGACACCGAAGCGCGCATGTTCTACCTGCTGCTCTTTTTCGCCGCTGCCTCGCTGCTCATGGTCTCCAATCTTATGCGCACCAAGTACGGCAGGGCCTTTGTCTCCATCCGCGATTTTTACCTCTCTGCCGAAATCGTGGGGGTGAATCTCTTCCGTTACAAACTGGCCGCCTTTGGTCTGAGTTCATTCCTTGCCGGAGTGGCCGGCGGGCTGTGGGCGCATTACACCGGATATATTTCCGCGGAACAATTCAACATCGGGCTGTCCATTTCCTATCTCGCCATGATAATCATAGGTGGACTGGGAAGTGTCATCGGTTCGGTCTTCGGTGCGGTCTTCATCGTGATTCTGCCCGAAGTGCTCAATGCCGTTGCCAATGGCGTGGGCAATTACTTCCCGGATATCGCGCAGCACATCGTGGCATTGCGCGAGGGCGTGTTCGGGCTGGTGCTCATCCTCTTCCTGATCTTCGAGCCGGAAGGATTGGCGCATCGCTGGCGGCTTATCAAGGCGTACTGGAAGCTCTATCCGTTCGCGCACTAGGAAATCCCCCGCGTCATGCGGGTTACAATACAACCAACGCCCGACACGGTGTCCGGCGTGGCAACCTCAACCCTTTCAGGAGACGACATGAGGTAGGTAGAATCATAACCGCAGTGAGCATCGTGCTGTTAGCCGGACTGATGCTCTTGGGCTGCGGAGGCGAGGACAAGAAATCGGCTGAAACTTCCAAACAGGAAACCGGTCCCATCAGGTCGGTGGACTTATCGATCTTTCCGGTCCCACGTCATCCGTGGGCGTACCGTATTCACAGGGACTCGTGGACGGCGTGAAATACGTCAATCAGTCGGGCGGCATCAACGGGCGCGAGGTGTCCTTTGACCTTCAGGACACCGCCTACAATGTCCAGCAGGGGCTTTCCCTGTACAAGAAGATGGTCAACACCGACAAGGTGGTCTGTATTCAGGGCTACGGCTCTGCCGTGACCGAGGCGCTGATCCGCAACGTGGCAAAGGACAAGGTGCCCAATTTCTCCGCGTCCTATTCCGCACACCTGACCGATCCGAAGAAGGCACCGTACAACTTCTTCATTGCGGCTGACTACTCGACGCAGCTGCGGGCTGCGCTCAAGTATTTCCATTCCAACTGGAAGGAAGAACGTGCACCCAAGGTCGCTTTTATCTATCCCCGATCATCCGTACGGCCTCGCTCCCATCAAGGGCGGCAAGGCTTACGCCAAGGAACTCGGTTATGAAATCGTGGGCGAGGCCAATGTTTCGCTCAAGGCTATCGACGCTACTACCGAGCTTTTGCCGCTCAAGGATGCCGCGCCTGATTTCTGCTGGATCGGCGGCACGACTCCTTCCACTTCGGTCATTCTCAAATCCGCCAAGAATATCGGATTGAACACCGTGTTTTATACCAACATCTGGGGCACTGACGAAAATCTCGTCAAGCTCGCGGGTGACGATGCCAACGGCTCCTACTCCAATCAGGCCGCCGCTGTTTACGGTGCGGACGTACCGGGCATGAAGGCCATCGAAAAGATCACCGGCGGCAAACCGCAGATGACCCATTACATGCGTGGTTTCGTGTCCGTGCTCGTCATGGCCGAGGGCATGAAACGCGCTCAGGCAAACGGTCCGATTACCGGCGAGACCATCAAGACGTCGTTGGAGACGGTGCGTGATTTCGATCCCATGGGGCTCGCGCCGCTCATCTCCTACTTTCCGGATGATCACCGTCCCAACATGGCCGTGTTCATCTATACCATCAAGGACGGCAAGCTGACCTTCGTCAAGGAAGAGATCCTCGACCGCCGCGCCGATTGGTTGGGGACATTAGGGAGAGCAGGGCTTGATGCGCCTGTCGGGCGCGATGTCGGGTGATTTCGCCTTCGGCGGCTTAAGG
>LQAJ01000206.1_pt1 | contig 21621 bp, 30 predicted proteins | sample 1535811 | NCBI WGS metagenome assembly LQAJ01 (sample SAMN04331587, study PRJNA305678) | bioreactor metagenome | isolation source: bioreactor_6 inoculated with Wadden Sea sediment 2nd replicate of a... | place: Germany: Wadden Sea, Janssand Flat
TGCAATTCCCGATGTGCCCCTCTATGTCTATTTCGTATACTTTATTCTAACATTTCTGCTCAATAAAAACCCCTATTATTTGATATAACAGGGGCATGTTGGGAATTGACATGTTAGAAGATGTTTACAACTTACTCATTAAATGACGTTAACCAGTCTTTTAGAGCAATAAAATCTACTTTGTCAAAATCTGATTTATAAATATGTATATACAGCTCTTTAGTGATAGATTCACTACTTGAAGAAAACAGAAAAGAGTTTACCATGAAGTATATCATTTGATTGAATGTAATATTAGTACGTCCAAACTTCATTCCTATTACTGGTATGTGAACACTTTTATGGCTACCTTTATCTCTAATAGTTTTCCAACATGTGTTCAGACTATTCCAGAGTGAATCAAGTTCTGTTGATACTCTCATTTCTGTGCTATGCATTTTATTCAAAGCAGGTATAAAATATTTATTATTGTTTTTCGATAACACAGCGGTTGTTCCAAAAGGGTAACGATTTTTTTTACCAAATGTTTTAGTCGCATCAGTTTGATAATTAATATTTGCTAATGAATTAGAAATATCATTGTCTATTTCACCTTTGTTCGAATTATAAACTTCAGTTATAACTTGACCAATTAGACTATCAGGCTTATGATTTCACCTAACTCCGTATCAAATGTATCACTACCTGCTATGACAATATTTCCTTTTGAATCTATTATGTCTTCTGTAGTCACCGTAATTGTTATATTTTTGCCTTTAATAAGAACTGAAAAATTCTTCCTTCTTAGCATACTTATTATAGTAATGAAAACTGATGTGGCTACAATTCCCCAAAAGCCATTCATACCTAATTCCGAGACTTTTACATTGAATAGAGCTATTGATTCAATTATTAACCATATAGTACCAAAACTTGTTAAAAACACGGTTAAACTTTGACGAGCAATCCTTATATAGTTCATTTAGATGTTTAACTCCTTATATACAGAATCCTTATAATTGTACGGTCCTATCTTTTGCTTTGTTTTATTCAACTTCAAATTGTTATAAAATTTATCAGGAAAATTATCTAAAGCATATTTAACAGCCTTTGCTTGAAAAGGAACTGAAATTGTATATAAAGAATTCTGCAAAGCTGTGGGGATTTTAGACATTTCAACTTTTCTATTCTTATTTAAATTAATTAGTATCACTGGTATTCCTAAACTCTTAATAACTTCAACTTCATAGTGAATGAATGATTTTTTATTACTAGCCTTTGCTTTAGTTTCATCTCCAATTAGAAGTAAAACCTGCTTTGTGTTCACTAGTCTTTCCCTTAACCTACGTTTGATAGTTTCAGGTGTGCTCGTGTCCAATGCTGTATTTAAATCATGTGCATCATGGAAATTGAATTCAATTTTTTCGTTTGAATTCCAAGCAGTCATTAATCTATAAAATTTAATATCCTCACTTGCAAAACTAATAATTGTTTTATTTCTATATGCCATAATTAACTCCTTTTCAATTAACAAGTAATCTTTATTTGCAGTACTATATAATTCCTCATATCTTTAATTTATTAAGAGAGCTTCTTAGAATAAAAAATCTTCAATAAACTTAATTTGTAATTTCAATGGTACTTCATCAATATCATAACCTAGTCCATTTGCATACTCAAAATACTCTGCATTATAATCCATAAAATGATTATTTATATCACGAGGGCTTAAAAAGTCATGAAGGTCTTCATTCTCAACAAACCAACTTACTGTCGATTTAATCAACATATCAATATCATCATTGTGATACTTTATATCAATACCAGATATATCTGAGAGAGCTTTCATGTACCCATAATCTCCAGAACCTAATATTAGATATTTTTTACTTTTACAGCTTTCCGACTTTCCATATCTTTTATAACCAAAATCTAAACCCAACTCAAAAGGCATATTTAACCTAAAGTATTGATCAGCTTCCTTTGATTTGATCATAGATAAGTCATGAATACTAATCCTCGATTCATTTATCAGATCATATATTTTATTTAATCTCAACATACTAGCATCTGAGGATTCTATAGCTAACCGAGGCACATAACCTAGTGATACTACAGTAAAAACAAGACATCTCATTAATTGAGAATAGCTTTCATCATATGGGCAGTTAATAAATACATGCTTGTTCATTTCTTTACACTCCTTGCCACCGGAGTCCGTTTTGAAACAATTTTGGCTTCTATTCTACCATCTTTTTTATGTATATAAAGATCGACTTTTTGATTTTTTGCTATTGTTTTTCCAAATGATTTTGCTTCCTCCTTTGTATTAAATGTTTTTGTTGCTCTTGTTGAACCTGACTTTTTCACACTCCATTTACTTCCATTCGGAATAACATGCTGTGCTTTTTTCATTAAAACCTCCTTATACTTCATTCTAATTAACACATGCCAATCACCTTATAATAAAATAGAAAGTACTATTCAAACACTTAAGTTGTTGTTATTACGCAAAGTTGTATATGTCTTCTAACGTTTCCACGGTTCACGCTCGTTCGCCATCTCATTTCAACACTTTCACGTCGTATAAACATTTTACTTCGGAACACTATATAGATCAGTAACCACCAGGCGAATGGCGGGACACCGCTGTGTTAAGTGACGTTAAAAAGCGTCTTTAAACACATTCCACTTTATAATAGTCATTACTCAAAAAAAGAACATCTATCATTTGAAACACTACTTACTTTCTCATTTTCTGTAATCTCAATTTTTTGATATCTCATTTCTAAAAATAATGAGATGCTCATAGTCAATTTTTTTTCTCAATATATACACTTCATTATTCCTACTAATAAAAGTCATATTATTATGCTGTTCTCTGTTTTTTAGCGTTATATGGTAATAACTCTTAGGTATGAATTTTTTATTATTTCCAAGTTCACTTGTAGTGCCATTCTGAAAACAAAATATAAATCCTAAATATAAAGAACAGAAACATGGCCTTCATCACAAACAACTCCTGGGTTGTTACTTTAATTTTGTCATGGTTAGAAATAATAAAGTCGAACACACTCTTACATTCTATACCTACTTCGTAATTCACTTGATATAATAGATAATTGCTAATTGCAAAAAAAGACAAAGAGCAAGACAAGAGAATTCATCAGAGATATCAGTACCATGACCCATTTTTTTGCATTTACTATATTTTCAACGATTCTATAATTAAACTTTTCTAGAAGTGGCTCACCTAAGCTTTTAATTGCTAATATAATTGTAATTAATAAAAATATCGCTATTAAACAGTAAATTATAATTCTATTCATGCCATGATTTATTTCCATATATGGGATTATAAACACATAGACTAGAACAACTATTCCTCCAAAAAACTCTCTATATGTCCGTCTAAAAAATTGCATATAAAAGGGTTCTATCTTCTTCTCGATATCTGTTACAAATAGTGGCTTTAAAAGAACTAAAGTCCCTAAGATAATGCCGATGCTTTTAATCCATTCAGATAGTGCTATCATTTTCCCTCCAAATTATCTTAAACTCTACTGCTATTTAATTGATTTCTATAAAGTGAGTAGTTGTGTAAAAAACTAATCATAATTGCATCTCTTTCAAAATTAGAATTTGGGAAATAAGTTATTATCTAATACCTCAACTATTTCTAATCACCTGTAACTATATCATCAACTGAATGAGCTTTTTAATGTTACTTAACGTTCCTGCAATTCCCGACGTGCCCCATTTCATCTTCACATTAACTTTTTAACATTATTTTACTGTGTGATAAAAACTCCATTTTGTATAAAACGGGGCATGTTTGGGAATTGACATGTTATAGGATGCATTTTTAATTTTCTATAAGCAGGTTGTCATTATAAACCTTCTTTAGCACTTCTGAATTCGCATTATAGTCACGTTCATTTAGAAGGTCATACTTCTCATTCTCTAACGTTATGATTTTGTCTATTTCAAAATCTTTGAAATCATTTGCGTCAAAGCCCAGCGTTGATACGATAAGTTGTGAATCCTTATTGTAATGCTTAAATATGTAATACAATAAATCATGTTTCTTTGTATCATCAGCTTCGACGTTATTAGGACTATCGAATACAATTGGAAACCTAATGCTCTTTTTATTATAACTATACTTAACATTTAATAAAGAAATATGCCACATTATAGTTGCTAATGGCTTATTACTTCCACCTGCTGTGAAATTGTGACGTATGGACTCAAATTTTTTTGTCGTCAATTTCTTCTAATCCAAAATAATCTTTGGCTTCAATCAGATAATAATAGTATTTATTATTTGCCTCTTTTTTAATGTCATTGTATTCTTTAAGAAGTTTTTTATTATCTTTTAATGCATCTTTGTTTTCCTTTATCTTGTATTTCGTCGCTCCCAGTTCAAAAAGTAAATTGTCTTTAGTTTTGCTATATCCCATATGATTAAGAACACTATTTATGGATTTCTTATTTGAGCCAATTTGTTGCTCAAACATCGCCCTCCTAGATAACTGCTGTTCGTATTCTTTCTGCTTCTTGGTTAGATGTGAATCAACCTCAATTAATGCAGACTCCAACTCCTGCTTAATTATAATTAAATCTTCAAAATGATTGCTTTTACTAATAATTAAATCACTGGTTTCTATCTCGTGATTGCAAGTTGGACAAGTGTCAGTCTTAAGCTTTTTTTATTGTTCTGAGATCAATATTACTTTCACTCTGTAAAGTATTTATTGCATTATGTAACTCAATTCTTTCATTCCTAAGAGATGTAAGTTTTGATTTAACTTTGTTCAATGAACTAATGACTTCAGTGTATTCCTCATCTATTTTATTAAGTTCTTTTTCTAGTGCATCAATGCTAGTTGGTGCGTCGTTCCCTTCAAGATATTCGTTTATTTTTACTAGCATATTTTCGATAGTTTCTTTATCCTTGCTTAACTTCTTCTCCTCTTTCTTAAGTTCCTCAATTACTTTAGTTATCTCAAAATACTCCTCATTAAAGATTCCAAAGTGGTTATAAATTGTATTTTCCTTAAAACCTGCAAACTGACTTAATTTGTCAAACGAAGCAAACTTACTACCACTCATATAATCCTGATCAGTATAATTTAGTAAGTATAAGAAAGATGGTGGAGTTTGTATAAGTTCATTCTCTGATCTATTAGGTAACATAACCTTAAAATCATAAATTTCAGATAACAACTCGGATAATTCATTTCTATCTACAGTCGCTAATATGAGTTCACTATTCTTATAAACTTTGAATAGTCTTTGATTACGATATATACTGTATTTCATGTTATTTACAGTAAAATCAATATAATATAGTTTATGAGATTCTGTCCACATATCATCAAAGTAGCAGTCGGCCCCCAATGCATGATAGATACTTTTCATAATTATAGATTTACCGACTTTGTTTCCATCTTTTTGACTTGAAGTTATGACATTAATTCCATCATTGAAGCAAACTTCCTTGCCGCGTTTTGATTTTGGTTCAAAAATTAGAAGTTTTTCTATAACTAGCTTATTCATTAATGCCCTCCTCAATCTTCTTTAATACTAAAATCGATAAAACTTCGAGATCAGTGACAGTGAAATCCACTTCTAAGGCACTGTTAAACTCACAAATTAATGAGTCCACAATATCCGTTTCATCATCTGGCAAAACATCTAATGAATCAATTACGTGGAATTTTATTTTTTCTTCAAGATTTTGCAACCATTTATCACACTTTAATCCAGTTACAACGTTTGACAAAGATTTCAACAATCCTAGTTTTCTCTTAAAGCTAATTCCGTTAATACTATTAATGTAATCTTTAGTTTTCTCTACAGCAATATCTGTTCTCTCAACATATTTGTCTAGTATACCTTCTAAATATACTCTAGTGATGCCTTTTTTCGATACCAAGTCATCATAATCAGAGATTTCAAGCTCATAACAAGCTTTATTTGATACTTCGCTAGACAGAACTCTATATAGCGATGCTGCCTTTTTGGGTTCTGTTCCATAAACCTCTTCAAAAAATAGTGCTGTTTCACCTATAAGTGTTTTGTGTGGTTCAAACAAATCAAGCCCTGTTCTAATGAAGTACGCATTTTCTAATGTAACTTCTTGTTTGTCTAATTCTAACTTTAATTTTGATTTTATGTTGTCTACTACTTCTGATTCCAGATTTTCTAGTTTAACTTTCTCAAATAGATTATAACTTTTGTTCCCTGCTACTAGAGGAGCATTAGATACAAGACCCACTATAACCTCATTACATTCGTCATCATTACAATCGTATTTAAGTACATACAATTTACCCAAAACTGATTTTCCATTTTTCTTCCACAATGATTTGCTAATATCATAGCCTTCATTATCAGCTTGAGTTTTTAGTTGATAAAATTCATAACTTTCGTTTAAGTGGACTTCTATGTCACAAGCATAATCGAAAACGACTACATAATTTCCAGAAGATTTGTGCAACTCGTAAATTCTTTTTAAACCCCAAAGCATTTCATTTCTAAATCTGTTCTTTGCCATTGATCCAGATAGATCATATGCAATGTCAAAATAATTATAAGAACTTTCCACTTTTTCACCTTCTTTATTTTGTATTAAAAATGTTTCCTATAACGTTCCTGCAATTCCCGATTGCGCCCCACTTTATATATCTTCTTCTATATGTTAACATTCAAAAGCTAATAAAACACGCCCCATTTTGTATAAGCCAGGGGCGTGTTGGGAATTGACATGTTATGCGTTGTAATTATTGGGTCCAGTCATACCAACTACACTTAGTACATTCAATTACATAGTATAAATCATCTCTTTCATAATCAGTTTGGGTACCACGTTTTAATTCAGTACAGCCACACATTGGACACATAGTATATGGTAGAGGATCACCATTATCAGGTGTTACATTCTCAAATATCATTTCGTTATACTTTTTTACAATCGCCTGATTAAAAGTCGTCTCTCTTGAGTCACCATTGATGCTTGCTTTTAGCTTGTTCACTAGCTTATTAATATCTTCATCAGCTGAAATATACATAATATCAGATAGTAATGGAGGAAGACTTGTATCATCCATAAGTATTGGTAATATTTTAGGTGAACCTCCTCCATTTATAAATCTACTTATTGTGGCATTTAGCTCCCTAGTGACCCAGTTAGATCGTTTAGCATTTTCTGACCATATGATTATTACATGAGAGCTATTTAGTAACCCTTTATTAATCTTGTTCGTTATAGACTCCCCTGCTTGAATCTCCCATTCATCAAACCAAACATCAACGTTTAGAGATTTTAAATGGAACCCAATATTCCTTGCAAAATCTTTATCTGCTTTATTGTGACTAATAAATACTAAGTCATCTGCCAATTTAATGCCCCCTTTTTTTTAATACGATTTAACGATATATAAACTAAATTTAAATGTAGTTAACTCTCTTAAACTCATCGACTAGCTTCTTTAGACTACTAAGCCGATTATCAATCTCTTCTGAACTAATATCTTTTGTTTTGTGAACAAGTGAATTTCTAAAGTTATTTAACTTCTTCACCTCATTATAGAAAGATTCTGAGTAGTGATTCAAGTTTTCACTATTTTTGAGTACATTTGCTAGTGATACATGCTTGTTATACTTTGAATAGCCTCGAAGTATTTCATCAAGTTCATTCCACATTAGTAAAAAATCTCCAACATTATTACTATTGAAGCCTCTTCTGTTTTCCTGCTTTACTTCTTTGGCGATAGTTAAAAATCTATCATTACTTGGATAAAGAAAATTCTTTCTCAATGGTGAAAAATCTGATCCCCAGAAATCTTTGCTATTTGGAAATCTGAATTTCGCTACTAATCTTGAATTGAAATCTAACTCACTTTTTTGATCATAGTCATGAGTTATATCTGTAGTTGCAGCAACAAACCCTTCTTGATAATATGGCCTTTTAGCATCAGGTGGTGATATGCTTAAAAGTCTTATGAGTAACAGGTCTTCTTCCGAATTTATAGTAATTCTATTCGTTAAGTAAGGAAACCCGAAAACATACACATAAGCAAACTCATCTTCACTTTCATATGATGCAAAAGAGCAAGCAACTCTAAGTGAATGCGTAACATCTAAGTATGGCGTATTACACACTTCATAATGTTGTAAGATGCTCCATTGTACTTGCTTTTTACGTCTAAGTTCAGAAATTCCATTGAACTTATAATCTTTTGCAATTCTAACAAGTAAGTTTGCTGATGAGTCCAGTAATTCAAATCTATTACGTATTTCCACTCCGCTAAGTTGTCCCCGATAAATAGAAGGATAGATTGTTGTATTCCCATTATTGTTAAGATAGTCTTTATTCTGCCCCCTGAAGTACAAAATACTATATGGGTTCTCATAAGAAATATGAGCAATCTTTTCGAGCAACTCTTCATACGAGCTAACATCTACTGCGTTTTCAGATGCTATTTGTTTTGATACCTTAAGCTCCTTCATATTTTCCCCCAATAATTATTACGCATAACGTTCCTGCAATTCCCGATGTGCCCCTCTTCGACTACACACTAACTATTTTAACATTATTTTACTGTATAATAAAAACCCCATTTTGTATAAAAACGGGGCATGTTGGGAATTGACATGTTATATGATGGCTTTTTTCCATTCTATAAACAAACTCTTAATCTGACTTGCAACTTCAGGATTTATCGCCATTAGTGTGTTTTTCTCTAATTTGAAGTTTTCTCGCTTGTATCGCGTCACCAGTAGGTTCAGCACTCTTTATACTATCAATGTTATTCTCAGCATATTTCTCGAACATTTCTTTTTCAACTTCTGAATCAAACAAAATAAACTGACTACCACCAAAGTACCTTGATGAAAGTCTATTTGTTCCATGTGTAAATAAATTTAATAATTTACCTTCAATTTCATCTTTGCAATAATAAAGATAGAATCCCGATTCAATATTCATTATCCTTGCATTCTTCGCTCTAGGTACTGATAATCTCATTTCATCTAACATCCAATATTCACTTTTAATAAGCTCTGTAGAATAGTATTGGATACTCAGCTCACCTAAATAGGAATCACAGTTAGTATAAGATCCTGAGAATGGCTCATAAAATTTTTTTCGGTTCTCCAAATTCTAATCTAAACTCAGGATAATGCTTATGGTAGGCAATATTTTTATTGCCAATATCAATATCCCAATTGATATAGTCATCCATTAGGAATAATAATTTCTCATAAGGTGTTTTATCTAACCCGAATCTTTTCTTCCACATTTTTCTACATAATATAGGTCTGTTGACTGATTTATTGCAGTATTCATATCACCAACTCTTGAATAAATGTAGTTTGCTCTTAAGCATTTATCACGATCTCGATAATCAGAACTCAAGTACACCGGAATATCTGTCGAATCTTTGATTATGAGTACATCTATCTCATGTTCAGATATAATTAACGTTTTTAATTCCACTATAGGCCGGATATCACCAGCAAAACTTATACTACTCAACAAGTTGTTAATCCCACATTGCTCTCTTCTATTGTCGTCATATTCAACTCCAATAATTTCGGTTCCTTCACTTGGATCGCTAACTCCAAATATAATATATCTGTCACCGTCAGTTACAACATTACTCATACATACAATATCATGTATCAACTGAGCTTTATTTTTATGATAACATTGCTTGAAATCCCAGTGTGCTCCTTCATATCCTTTATGAATTAGCTCAATTATCTTATTGACCATTAGACCTCCAAATATAATTGTAAGTACCAACATTAGATTCTAAAATAAGCTAAAGTATGCGCCTGTTCTCGGCATACTTTAGCTTTAACTTTCTCCCACAACTATATCTAGCTTTATGATTCCAATAACTGAATTAGCTCATCCTTAGTCATATTATATTTATCTTCAAATGATGATAATGTAATTAGTTTTCTCCTATATCGTTCCAAGGTTGGAAAATGTGTATTGTAATCTGGATGAGGACCTTCTTTTTGCAACTCATTATAGCGATCTAAGTCATGCATGAAATACCTTGCGTATGACATTTGCGCTGTCTCATTATTACCATCAAACCCATTAAACACGGTTTTCCTTTCATCAATACCTGTTTTGTCTTCTAAGTTCTCATAACATCTTTTTATGCAACTATACATATCGAGAATATCAAGAACTTCCTTACATTCTTCTGATGATAGACCATCAAATAGATTTTCTGTTATCCATTCATAGTGTAGTTCATATCCTTCTTGCAAAGCTTTCCTGTGAACTTCATAGTATTCACTATCCTCTGGGTACAACTTCTCAAGAATCAGTAATTGATGCACTAAGTTTAGACGTTCCATTTTTGATAATTGCATTAATACCTCCTAAAATATTGCCACCCAGTATTCAACCCACCCCATGGTTATATTATGAATCATTGGTAATAATAATTCAATGTTCAAAATAATACTATTCATTTAGACCATAATATAGTTACGAAGCAATTAACTTGGAAAAAAGGTTTCATATAACGTTCCCGCCGTTCCCGATGGACGCCCTCTGGTTATAAAGCATGAAACGCTTAATAACCTTTAGCTATGTAAACAACTCAAACTTTGTAACCGCAAGGCGTCTGTTGGGAACGGACGTGTTATAAGATGGTAATTCCGTTTCTAAGACATTCTCTATTTATTCAATTTATCTAAATCTAACGCCTCTTTAATGAATCTATAAATTTGATCCATTTCTTCTTCGTAATTCATTTCGATAGCAAAATATTTAGTATCTCTTTCTTCACATTTTCGCATTAGGTTCATATGATCATTAATAAACACTTCGGGAGAACGATCTTCATCATATCCTCTAGTTTCAACAACGTGTCTATATTTTAAAATTCCAGTCATGTAATTCAATCTAATGTACTTTTCTGAAAAACATATGAATACAGGCAGAATATGTTTAAGATAATCAACACTAAAATCACTTAAATACTCAGGAAACATATACGCTCCTTCAATAATTAAGTCTTGATGATTTTCAATAGCTGTCATTATGATTCCTTTAATAATTGGCCAGAGCTTTTCACCAATAAACTCATTATCGTCGGTTGGAATAAACCCACAGTCAAAACTCCCCCTGTATAATCCCATTTTTATATGGTCAATTGAGTAATATGAAATACTATGATTCTCCATAATTTTTTTCGACAATAACGTTTTGCCCGTACAACTTGCTCCACTAATTAATATTACCATCGCTTTCTCCTACAACTAAGTTGTCTATAATTTTGCAGAAATATTCTATATTAAAGATTTAAACCCTACTATCTTTTCCAATTTTTCTTTTCCGTAGAAAATATATGGATACCTATCAATAATTTCTGTCATCAATGATATTTTTTCTGAAACCGGACCCCAGAGTTGAAGCTCTTTATAATCAAATACATCTTGACAAATACTTGAGCTAAACTGTTGAATCCAAATTGCTAATAGAGTTTTTTCATATGATGATAAATTTGGTGCCCATCTAGACACATATTCAACTTTACAGCCATATATTTCTTTGTCATCATGAGTCCAATAATCATCAAATTTAAGTATTGGACTATCAAACAAATAATCCCACAAAGCTCTCAATAAGTTTAAAGGAGTATAATCTGAGTACTTTTCAGAAACTTGTTCTAATAATAATTCTAAATTTTCAGTTACAATACTAATGGTCTCTTGAATGTACTTAGGATCTACATTCAATTTACGACCAACTACATCTGTTCTAGCATTCTTGCCAGAAGCATTAATATAAGCTCTATTCACACGCAAATTATTATGAACAATTAAGTTGCGTGTTGCTTTCTTTTCCTTCAACTTATTAGTTATTTCCTTTGAGTTGATATTGACAGACAATTGGCGTTCAACAAGCTTAAGAACCTCTTCTAAGTTTTTGAAAAATTGAGTAGATACATAGTTTTCAGCTAGTCTACGTTTAAATTCTGTAGAGAGAGATTGTTCTGATAATAGCTCCAGATCATCTCTAATACTTATTTTAGATGTATCCATTTTTTCAGGAAATGCTATAAAATATTCAATTAAGGAATCAGAAAGTGCTGATTCATATCTTGCAAAAATATAGGTCAGTAAACTTTTAAGTTGATACTCTTTAGTAATAGATATTACTTCGGAATTAATAAGTTCCATCTCAGAAATAGCTGTTTTTAGTATTGATTCAATTTCTTGAATTATGAATAATCTTGGTCTCTCTACTTTACTCATTTATTTCTCCTCAATATATATACATTATTATATATTTAACTTAGGAATTACTTTCTTATAACGTTCCTGCAATTCCCGATCGCGCCCACTTTATATATACTCTTCTATATTTTAACATTCTAAAAGTAATAAAACACGCCCCATTTTGTATAATTCAGGGGCGTGTTGGGAATTGACATGTTATGTAAAGTTCTTTTGCGATTCAATATTCTTTAGTTACTGACAATACTATCGTGGTAAAGTTTTATATCTCTGTATACTGGAGTAGATATTGCATCGCCTATTACACTCATAACTCTAATTTTATAGTGGCTATCTTCAGTTAACTCAGTAAACCTTATACAATAATCAGGCTTCCACATCCAGTTAGTATTACCAGTATAATTTATCACATCAATCCACTCTCTATTATCTAGCAATAGTTGGACTTTATAATAATCAGCTTCTGTGTTCTCCCATCTAATATCAAATGAGGTAGGCGTTAAATTCAGTACTTTGATGTATTCTGGAGGTCGTAGCGATCTAATATTACTACCAGATTTTAGTCTAGCTTGACCAAAATACCATAAGTCACTAGAATTAATTTCCCAATATTGAACATTATCTGAAACTAAGACTGGATGAACATAATTATATATAGGTATATATGGCATATCATTCATAAGTATGGCTAAAGCTTTATAAAGAGTCGAAAACCGCTCCTCACCATCTAAGCTGAATGAGGATTCTATAAGCGAGGTATATTGTTCGTTAACCCAATTAGAGTAATTATTTGGGCTACTGCTAGTGAACATTCCTAAATAATCAATTGGATCTGAATAGTCACCAATCCATCCTGCTCTTGAAATTTCGAAGTCCCCATTGCTTCGGGTTTGTTTAAAGTCTTCCCAGTCCTCATCCAAAATCTCTACTTCAATATTCAAGTTCGTTTTCCACATACCTTTAATTGCATTTGCAATTACTTTATGACCTTCACTTACATTATGTTTAATCTGAATTATCGGAAATCCTTCCCCATTGGGGTAACCAGCTTCAGCTAATAGTGACTGTGCTTCTTCAATTCCAGAAGAATCATAAGGAATTCCATAAGTATATTTATATGCAAATACTTCATTATTATTATCTAGCGATATAGATGAGACCATTGAGGTCGCTGGCAATTCAAGTCCTTTAAGATAATTTTGTATCAAGTGTTCTCTATCGATTGCAAGGGCTAATGCTTTTCTAACCCGAACATCATTAAATGGTTCAACATTTACATTTATGGAATAGTAATATACCCCATTTTTAGGTAATACATGTAAGGAAGATGCATATTGCTCAAGCATTTTTAAATCAATGGTTTTAATTTTACTTATAACGTCTAATTTGCCACTATTGTATAAGCTTATATGCTCATCATAATCAGAAGTAGTGTAGCAAATAATTTTATCAATTTCAACACCTTCAGCATTCCAATAATTCTCATTCTTTACTAATTCAATTCTATCTCCTGGTATATAATCCATTAGTTTAAATGGTCCATTTGATATAGATGTTTTTGGATCAATAGACCAATCAACGCTATCATCTATTTCGGTAGTATTATATTTAACAGGAAAAAAAGTATATAATGCAGTCATTTCTATGAAATATGGAGTCGGTTTCAATAGCACAACTTGAAATTCTGATTCATTCAGCGCACTGAATTTTTCAATATTTCCTTCGTGAAATAGCCAGCTGCTTTGAGAATTTTCATTTTGCAATACTCTACTCCATGCATACTCAAAATCGAACGCTGTCACATGTGATCCATCTGACCACATTGCATTTTCTCTAATATAAAAAGTATATGTCATTTTATCATCACTTACTGTATAATGCTCTGCCATAGCTGGTTCAATTTCACCATTTATTTCTCGCATCAAACCTTCAAACAAATTATTAATTACATTTCCACTACTATAATCAGCACTTAAACCAGGGTCGAGAGTATCAATTTTTGATCCAATTGACCATCTCAAAGTCATGTTTGATTCATTCAATGACTTAGCATAAGAATAATAATTATTAGAGATTATTAATGACCAAATTAGAATTATAAGTACAATTTTTTTGAACATGTTTCCTCCATCTATAACGTTGTTAGATACGATCATTTGTATATTATAGAATATAGATTTTCTTGTAGCTAATATAAAATAAGCAAAAGCATTTTACATAACGTTCCCACGGTTCACGCTCGTTCGCCCTCTATTGCAACGTTTTCAACTCTATCTAAGAAAATACTGCGGAACATTCCAAAACTTAGTCACCACTAGGCGAATGGCGGGTACCGCTGTGTTAGACGATGGCTTTTGAGTATTTCATACAAATTTAATAATTGATTTTTAACGACTCTTCATTTCACGAAAAGAACATTTGTTTGATTTAGAGGGTTGCTAAATCAAATTTCATACTGTATACTCATATTATAACTTATTAACTACTAAAGGAGAAGATAACTTGGCTGGAGGAAAAAGAGAGGGTTCAGGGCGAATTGCACTTCCCGAATCTGAAAAGAAACATGGTCACAAAATATATGTACATGACTCATTAAAAGAAGAAATAAACTCATATGGCGAAGGAACTAGTTTCTCTGAAAAATGTGCATTTTTGTTAGAGAGTCAAATAGATTATTTAAAAGAAAATAGACCACAACCGCTTAGATTTATAGACCTTTTTGCTGGTCTTGGAGGCATACGCCTTGGATTTGAACAAGCACTAAAGGAATTGAATATTGAATATGAGTGTACTTTCAGTAGTGAACTTAAAGATTATGCTATAAAAGCGTACAAAAACTATTTCGGTGATAAAGAAGTTTTTGGTGATATTACAAAAGTAGACAGCAGAGAAATTGGACAATTTGATTTTTTATTAGCTGGTTTTCCATGCCAACCATTTTCAACTGCGGGTAATGGATTAGGGTTTGATGATACACGCGGTACACTTTTCTTTGAGATTGAGCGAATTCTAGAGTATTGGAAACCATATGGATTTTTACTCGAAAACGTTGAAGGTCTAATAAATCATGACAATGGTAGAACCCTGTCAATTATTATTAATCATTTAGAAAACTTAGGTTACAATGTGTCTTGGAAAATGCTTGATAGCCAGTATTTTGGATTAGCTCAGTCTCGTAAAAGAGTATATATTGTTGGAACATTAGCTGATAAAATTGATTTGACAAACTTTCCGGTTAAAACCAATACGTTTAGCAGTGCAATGGAAAAAGGTCTACCTTGTGTTGATTCACATTTTACACGTTGTCTATTCAAAAATTACAAACCACACGAAGTAGTTGGGAAAGCAATAAAGGATAAACGTGGCGGTCCTGATAATATACACAGCTGGGAAATAGAAATTAAAGGTGAAACTAGTCATGAGCAACGAGTGTTTTTAAACACTTTATTAAAAAGAACGTCGAAAAAAGAAATGGGCAGAAATTATTGGTATCAAATGGATGGATGGTATGCCTTTAACTCTTGACCAGATTAGAACTTTTTATGATCAACCTAATTTACAAGTTATGTTAGATGATCTAGTCAAAAAGGGCTATCTGAAATTTGAGCATCCTAAAAAAGTAATTCATAATCGGCGAGAACCTGATTTAAGTAAACCTAAAGGATATAATATTGTTGCTGGTAACTATCGTTTGAGTTTACCAAAATACTAGATCCTTCAAAATTAGCACCTACATTAGTTGCAATGGATGTCTCAAGGCTTGGTGTAGTCGATGGCAAAGGTTTACGTAAACTAAGTATACGAGAAGGTCAGAGACTTAATGGATTTCCAGAAGATTATGATCTTTCATTCTTGAAAGAGTCTGAAGCATTCGATTTATTGGGTAACACTGTATGTGTTCCTGTTATAAAAGCAATTAGTGACAGATTAGCAAACTCATATCTAAAACAAAACGAAGGTATTACCTACTCTTAGTATGGTAATACCTTCGTTCTTACATAAATGACTCAATACTCGGTCTCATGTCTTCACCCTTTATGGCTTTATATCCATCAATAATATTCTTTAGCCATTCGCGAGAAACACGAGTCTGATTCGTATAACTCAAATGTGTTTTGTATAATGCTGCTAGAAATTCTTCTTTACAAGAAAACGGTTTGAGTTTTGATTTCTCAGACATCCAACTTACAGGTCGGATATTGACGATTTGACCATTTCGCCTTTGGCAGTTAAGTGGATATTCTGTAGCTGGTCCCGTAATCTCCCAAACCTTTTTACACCAGATCTCTTTGATTGTAATATTTCCATTATCATCACTATCATAAGCAAATATAATGTAATCGCTATCAAGACGATATGGCATTTCAGCTAGTGATTTTGTATACCCTAGAAAATTAGATATATCGAATGCTGGTCTTCTTGTACCCAGAAAGGTCTTCATTTCACACAAATTTGTTGTATCATCTTCGCTTAAATAGAAATCCGGAAAAGTTTGACCAATTGCCGGTCTAAAATATATCCCATTTTCTTTAAGAAATTGACACAACCATTCTTGAAGTATATTACCTACTGTGTCATTTTGCTTAATGACTACAGATGTATCGTTTAAATTCATAGTTATTTGTCCAACAGCATGATAAATATTATTATCTTCCAGCATTCTTTTAATATCTTTAGCAGATGTATATTTCATAACTTGCCCCTCACAAATTTCCTTAACTTCGTATTAGTTACAGTACTATAATTATATATGATTGAATCCTAATAGTCTACTTTGCTACACAATTTACTAATCTCAAAGCTGTTGTCTAACGTTCCTGCAATTCCCGATCGCGCCCCACTTTATATATACTCTTCTATATTTTAACATTCAAAAGCTAATAAAACACGCCCCATTTTGTATAATCCAGGGGCGTGTTGGGAATTGACATGTTATGCGGTGGTTTTTAATTTCTGGTCATTGACAACTTAGCTTATCAAACTCGTCCAATTGGTAATAAAGAAATCACCTCAATACGAATTAATATATTTCTAACTTATCTGAATTAGATATCATATTACTTGTACAATTAATCAAATCACTCTAGCAACCAAACTATATATATGTTGATATCACAACGTTATGTACATGATTAAATATGAACATTATGTAAATTATCAGATTTTGTCGAAAAATGTCTAAAAACATGTGTTCTTTATATGTATTATTATGGTATTATAGTGACGAAGAGTAATTACCATACGTACACAAAGGAGTTGATATTATTAATAAGCAATATATACCTGTATTTAAAACAAAGAATGGTGAGTACGATGTACTGTTTAATTATGATTTTAGTGAAGATATGCTTCCAATGATTATAATACATGAGCCATATAGAAAAAAAATCAGACTATAATACATTTGGGGATTGGTACACTCACCTTTGCGAACGTCATAGTACAGTTATATTGGATTTTCCAACTGATATAAAGAAGCATACAAAAAATGAGAAGCCTCTAGAGGTGTTCATTAATGATTTGTCAGAAAATCCTTATAATCGAATCAAGTATTTTAACATGCTTGCAGAGTCTAAAAATATAATCCCTACAATATCTTTAAATGATATAGACTATCCCGACCCTGATTTTGCAATAAAAAAGTTCCATAGTAAGTTGATAAACAGTTCGAAGCTAGTTTATAGCATTCATATGACTGGTAAACTTAAACAACCAAAACTTGACTACATTAAAAAGAGTTGTTTAGCAATCAACACTAATTTTAGAGATAATGATCTTGTAATTTTCAATTTGAATGGTTCTCATCCAGATGGTGCTGGAAAAGATTTCTTAAAAAGTCTGTTTAGCAATTTGAGAAGTGACATTAAAAGAAAAACTCTTTATTTTTCAATACAATCCGAAACATCTGTCACATAAGTTAATCCCAGACGGAAGTTTAAACGAAAATGGACTTGATAATTATGTACGATTCCAGATGCTTAACAGGTTGAACGAGCAAAGCGATTATCAAGGTATCTCAGATTATGTTGGATTAGACGAAACTCACGCATCACTCTCAATTATTGAAGGAAGTCATGTTAGACCAGCCTACATTCCAAGTCATTTTTCTAATATGGATTTTTTGGGCATTTGTAGGCACTTTGGATAAACGACCTACGTATAAAGATGTTTACAACAAATACATAAACTCCGAACATTGGAATCAAGTAGAAAACTCAGGACATCTTCATACCTGCGAAGGATGTAAAATCATTTCAAAAAATGAAAAAAAGACACTGTTCCGACAGACAGTGCCTCATGGCGTGAAATTACTATGCTTCACTATTTAACTGAAATGCGGAAGTACCTCTCATCGAAGTCCAATCCTCAAACTTCGAATAATATGATTGTAAATCAATAGGAAGAATTCTACCAAAATTCATCCTAGTACTCTCCCAATTCAATTCGTAACGTTTTTTAGTTGACGACTTATAAAAGTCGAGAACATTTGCTTTTGGTATTACTCTCATACATAACTTTCTCAAATCGGCCACAGATTTTGTATTATCAATCGCCTTATATTCCCTCAATAACATTCTTAATTGTTGGCCATTGAGAGAGTTAATAATAGCTTTTTTTTGTACACCTTTTATTATAAGCAGCTATTTTTCTAACAGAATATTCGAATTTACCATTTGAAAGAGTGTAAGTAATTATGCCCACTTTGCCTGGCAACATTTTCTGTACTTTGTCATAATGCTTATCATGTACGACTACATTGATATATTCAAAAACTTTTTCATAATCCTTAATTTGACTATCTAACCTAAGTGTTGTATCATTTTCAGTTTTTATTTCATAAACATAGCTGGAACCGTTGATTCTAACGTAGTCTGATCTGCTATTTAATACCTTCATTTCAAATACTGATACTTCATCATCATTAGAAATAAATTGTGATGCTAAATGGTATTTTACAACCTTCTCATTTCTGGAATATCGCATTATAATTTCATTTGCCAGATTATACGGATTATTTTCAAAATTCTCAATTAATCTGTCATCAACAAAATCAAATTTTGACTTAAGAATGTTCCTAATCCTATACTCGGAACTATTCCCTGTGTATTGACTACAAAAACTATCTATTTTAAATAATAGATCTCTGTCTCGCTTTATATTTTGATCAATGTAATTTTCAACTTTCATATAATCACCTAACTTAGAGTAACACAATTTACTCGGTTTTTAAACATATTGTCTTTTTCAAGTCATATCAAAACTAAGTTACATAAGTTAACCAATTAAAAACTGCTGCATAACGTTCCCACGGTTCACGCTCGTTCGCCTTCTTTCTCAACACAACAAATGTCGTACAAACATTTTACCGCGGATCAATCACAAATTCAGTTTCCACTAGGCGAATGGCGGGACACCGCTGTGTTATGTGATGAATTAGCAGGTTTTTTCTATCCTAACTCACTCTCCACTTGCTTTATTACTCGACCGTCCATTGGTCTTGTGTCACTGTTTTCCAAACTTATGAAACTCTTAGCCAAATCCTCAACAGTTGGTTCAAGCACTTCCATGAATTTTGTCATAGCATAATCTCTCTTTGGATCAGATTCGTCTTCACCGAAAACAATATTTATTAATTGCTCAATTGTTTGGTCAAGTCCCCAAAGTTTTAAGTGCATAAGTTCATGAACAACTAGTGACTCTAAGTTACTACTTTTCGGATTGTACCCGTTCACCATAAGTACTGCTCTTTTGTTATCGGAGTCTATCTTAATATCAGCAGTCTTTCTCCATTCTTTTTCTACTTCAAATACTGTGATATCCCAGTCCTGTAGTCGAAGTATTTCTTGCCACTTTGAAACTAATTCTTCCACCTGATCTATACGTTCGAATAACATAGGTCCTCCAATTCATTTAAGCCTTAGTCCATGAGCATTCCATTTGCAAGTTCGATGATGTTTATCACTACTTCTTCTTACGGATGGATTCGCTTAATCTCTCGAATAGCATCTCTTACTTTCTTCACAACGGAACTCAAGTTTATATTCTTTCCCATAATTGATTATGTTTTTAGCACCTGTTACCGGATTAGAATTACCACTTGGCTTCCAACAACCTTCTATTTCATAATAAGTAGCTACATTTTCATAGTCGCCAATTTTGAAAGCGCAAAGACGTGATACTTCCTTATACAATGTTTTCGACAATTCCTTTTGGACGCAGCACTTCAATTTTATATAACCCCATAGCTAACCCTTTCTATAACTTTCATATTGTAAGTGATAATTCGTAAGAGTCTTCATCACGACCTAATACTTCAAAACCAATCTTTCTATACAGTTCAAATGCATTCTTTCTCTCAAAAGACACATGGATTCTTATACTCTTGTGATCTATATTTGACCAATATTTTATTGCTTCATCAATTAACTGTATTCCAACACCATTCCTCTGATGCTCTGGCTGAACTGCTATAACTGATATATACGGTTTACTTTGGGATATGAAACTGATTAGAAAACCGATTAATTCTGTACCTTTATATGCACCCAATTACTTTCAGGAATAAATTGAGGTATATCATACCACTCCTCGCCCCATGGCTCTACTTCAAAACTAGCTGATTAGACACAAGGAATCAATGCGTACTCATCTGATCCCAGTGGCCTAATATGTGCATATTCACTCATAATATGACCTCTAATTCTATTCTATATATATTTCATTTGCTCTTTAAAAGAAGTATTGAGCTATTCTAAACATTTACTATTTATTCACAATCTACACCTGATAATTTTTCACATAACGTTCCCACGGTTCACGCTCGTTTGCCCTCTTATTGCGACACATGCAATATCGTATAAACATTTCACCGCGAAACACTCACAAACTCAATATCAACGGGGCGAATGGCGGGACACCGCTGTGTTAGGCGATGCATTTGCGCTTATCAAACTAACTACAACCCGTCAAGCACATCCAATCATTTTTTTCGTGAACTTGCAATTCGGTAAATCCTAATTCATACATTAATTCTATTAACTTTGAACCCGTTTCGTAACTTTTCATATGATACTTCATCTTATATTTTTCAGCGAGTATTAGTACTCTACCACCACTTTTCAACACCCTTTTAATCTCGATGATAGAGCCTTTCATATCTTTCCAAAATAATGAGTTTGAACTGCTGTTACAATATCGAACTCTCCATTAGCAAAAGGAAGGCTTTCTACATTTCCATGCTTAACTTTTACTAAGCCTTGATTAACAGCCTTTTTATTCTTGATAATCGACTGCTTAACAGCTTCATAGGAATAATCTACTCCAGTTACTTCTCCCTTATTTGCTTTATTCAATAATAGCTTTAAA
>LQAJ01000207.1_pt1 | contig 21455 bp, 26 predicted proteins | sample 1535811 | NCBI WGS metagenome assembly LQAJ01 (sample SAMN04331587, study PRJNA305678) | bioreactor metagenome | isolation source: bioreactor_6 inoculated with Wadden Sea sediment 2nd replicate of a... | place: Germany: Wadden Sea, Janssand Flat
GTACTTTTGTGATTGCCGCTGTAAGAGTTGTCTTACCGTGGTCAACGTGACCAATTGTACCAATGTTAACGTGTGGCTTATTTCTTTCAAATTTAGCCTTAGCCATTTTAAAGTTCCTCCTTAACAGTCTCTTTTTTCTCGGCAATAACCGAGTGTCTTTCGTTCCAAATTGAATGGAGCCCACAAGCGGACTCGAACCGCCGGCCTCCGCCTTACCAAGGCGACGCTCTAACCTCCTGAGCTACATGGGCAGGTCATGCGACGCTACATCAGTCAGTTCCTGACCTCAAGAAATCTTTCCAGTTTACGTTTTACCCTTTGGAGGGCATTGTCAATCGACTTTACATGTCGATCCAAATGCTCTGCAATTTCCTGATAAGATTTTCCTTGAAGATAGTCAGACAGCACCTCTTGCTCAAGATCACTTAAAACTTCACCGATTTTAGTTTCAATGCTATGTACTTCTTCACGAGATATTATAAGTTCTTCTGGATCAAGAACTCTCGCTCCCGCAAGAACATCCATGAGTGTACGCTCGGATTCCTCATCATAGATCGGTTTGTTTAATGAAACATAAGAGTTCAGAGGTATATGCTTTTGTCTTGTCGCAGTTTTAATGGCCGTAATGATCTGGCGTGTGATACATAATTCCGCAAAGGCTCTAAAAGAAGAAATTTTATCAACTTGAAAGTCTCGAATGGCTTTGAATAACCCAATCATGCCTTCTTGAATGATATCTTCCCGATCAGCCCCAATGAGAAAATATGATCTCGCTTTAGCCCGTACAAAGTTCTTGTACTTCTTGATCAGGTACTCTGATGCCTTGTCATCGCCATCGCGAGCAAGCGCAACGACTTCTTCTTCCAATAGATCCTGATATGATACTATGTCCTCGACACGCACACATGGTTCCATGGCAAATCCCCCCTGACCATTGAAACTAGCTGAAATAGAACTAGCTGAAAAGCCTGAATTCATTATAACCCAATGAACAATCGAGCGTCAAGATTTTTGGCCTTCTCTTTTTCGCTATTTGTCAAGCTTTTTAAAAGCACTTTTCTGTCCCAAGCAATTAAGTATTACAGAAATCGTAAGTTTACATTTTCTTATACCTGTGGCTACACAGCACTATTTCACTAGGTTTGAGCACAACTTCACGACCATAGTTATGCCCAGGAGAGACGGAACACTTTTATATTAAGTTTCATTAAACTTAAAAATAGATTTATAAATTTTTTTTCTGGCACATTTGAAAATTTGAATCTGCGCCACCAATATGCCCTATACCATTGAGTATAAAGCAAACCATCCTGACACCATTACTTTTTGATGTGATTTTGTCTGACAGCCTCATACATAAGCACAGACGCAGCAACTGATGCATTAAGAGATGTGACTTGACCCAACATAGGTATACGGACAAGAAAATCACAGTTTTCTTTTACAAGACGGCTGATGCCCTTGCCTTCACTTCCTACAACAATGGCAAGTTTCCCAAGCATATCCTGTTCAAAGTGATAATTCTCACCCGCCATATCAGCACCAACAATCCAAATGCCTCTTTCCTTTAGGTCTTTCATAGTCTTTGACAGATTTGTCACCTTACAAACAGGCGTATATTCTAGGGCACCTGCACTGGTCTTAGCCACCACGGCTGTCAAACCCACAGAGCGTCTTTTGGGAATGATCACCGCATGGGCACCTGTGGCATTGGCGGTTCTCAGTATGCTCCCCAAATTATGAGGATCATTGATTTCATCACAAATGATCAAAAATGGATTTTCACCCTTTGCTTCCAGACCATCAAGAATTTGATTCAAATCTGCGTACTCATAAGCCGCCACATAAGCCATAACCCCTTGATGATTATCGGACTCCGCCATTTGATCCAGTTTACGGCGATCCACCTCTTGAACTGGAATTTTCTTGTCTTTTGCCATAGCGATGATTTTATGGATGGAGCCCTCTTTATTGCCTTTGGCTACTAAAATTTTATCCACATCACGGCCTGACTTTAATATTTCAATGACAGGATTTCTACCTTCAATAATACCCTTCATGATTTCTTACTCCTTAACCCCTACTCAAATGCAGCTGTTTTTTCCTTTATATACTGCTCACTTAGGGGCAGAACACCAAGAAAATATCGTCTAACCTTACCGACGTACAGCTCCACATCTTCTTCTGTTTTTGTTTTTACAGAAACGAGTCTGTGAACAAAAATACTATTGTTATAAAAGAAGCCATCAAACTCTTCTTCAATCTTTGTTTCAACCCAATTTGCAAATTCAATTTCAGACGGGTCTTCCAGATGAACTGGGTCAAACACGATTGACTTGAGGACCAGCACCAGAAGAAGCACCCCAACAGCTACAGCATATCCACGTTCCCTACGATTCATCTTCATCTCCACCTTTTTTCTTGGCGGCCAGTTCCACCTCAATGGCCTCCCGATTTTCAATGGCATGAATCGCTTCAATCATAATATCCTGTATCCGGTCTTTGTCCCCTCTTAAAAAAGTGCGCCCAACATGGATTCGAAGCCTGTTGCGTAACGATACTCCGACATATTGGCATTTCGAGGCACAGATATAGACTTTTGATTGCGACCCCTACGGATCATACCCTTTTCTTCCGCTGTTAAAAATTCATCTAAAGCACGGACTGCAAAAGCCTGTGATCCCGCTTTTACAAATCCAACTGCCAACTTGTTCAATTCGTTGACCATACCCTTTTGCTTATGAATTATATATGTTCTCACATAAAGGTCATAAACCGAATCCCCTATGTAAGCAAGGACGAGAGGGTTCATTTGTCGAACCCCATGCTCATCCATTGTGTCCATGCCTATCTTTTCTAAAAATGCTTCCATTTATAAACGCTCCATTAATTTTTTACGTACGACCACTTGACACCTTGCGGTGTGTCTTCCAAAACAATACCTCTGGCTTTTAGCTCATCACGAATCTTATCGGCTTCAGCCCAGTCCTTGTTTTTACGTGCATCTTGGCGTCTTTCAATTAGGGCTTCAATGTCAGCATCTATGTTGCCTTTTTCTCTATTTAAGAAACCTAAAACATCTGTCATTTCACCAAGCAAATCTAGGCAAACTGAATCAGTGCCGCTGATGACTCTGCAGTGACTTTAATGTTGATCTCACGAACAAGTTCAAATATAGCTGCTATGCCGTCTGCTGTATTTAAATCATCATCCATAGCCTCAATAAACTGGTCTCTGAACTTTGACAGGTCTTCCTCAATCTTTTTCTCACCGTCAAGGAAATTTTGAGCCTTGGCATTTTCAAGGAAATACTCAAGGTTTTCCTTGGCATTATAAAGTCTTTCTAGACCATTTTCAGCCGCTTGAATCAAGTCGCGGCTAAAGTTTATTGGGTTTCTGTAGTGGGCAGACAGCATGAAGAAGCGAACAACCTCAGCATCATACTCTTCTAATATGTCTCTGACTGTGAAGAAATTCCCTTTTGACTTGGACATTTTCTCATTATTGATATTGATGTAGCCATTATGCATCCAGTAGTTTACATAAGGCTTACCAGAGTAGGCTTCTGACTGAGCAATTTCATTTTCGTGGTGTGGGAAGATTAAATCTTGTCCCCCTGCATGAATATCAATGGTTTCTCCGAGAAACTTTGTGCTCATAACTGAACATTCAATATGCCAACCAGGACGGCCCTCACCCCAAGGACTATCCCATGCAGGTTCACCTGGTTTTTTGCCTTCCACAAAACAAAATCTGATGGATGTTTTTACGCGCATCCACATCAATTCTTGAACCAGAGTCTAGTTCCTCAATATTCTGACCAGACAGCTTACCGTAGCCATTGAAGGCCACTGAATCAAAGAAAACATCGCCCTTTGATTCATAGGCATAACCCTTGTCCTCTAAAACCTTTATGAATTCAATAATTTCATCCATTGTTTCTGTCACCTTAGGGTGGTGAGTTGCACGGTTGACCCCAAGAGCGTCCGCATCCTTAAAATACTCCAGAATATATTTCTCGCTGATTTCAGAAGCCGAAACCCCTTCTTCATTGGCCTTGTTAATGATTTTGTCATCCACATCAGTAAAATTTTGAATATAGTTGACTTTATAACCTCTATACTCAAAGTATCTTCTTAATATATCAAAAACTATAAAGGGTCTTGCATTTCCAATATGAAAAAAGTTATACACAGTTGGTCCGCACACATACATTTTTACCTCGCCAGGTGTTATGGGTACGAATTCTTCTTTTTGTCTTGTCATACTGTTAAAAAGTTTCATAGCTTATTCTCCTTTCGACATCGAATAACAGGCTTCATCAATTTCCCCAAAAGCGGTGTATTCTCTTGTCTGAATTTTATTAGATCATAGCGCCTCATATTTAAATGTCTATATTTTCTCTTATTGCAACATTTCCGTTTGTAATATAGACCTTTTTAAACACGTACAAAAAATCCCCCTAACCGACAAAGGCAGGGGGACCGCGATTCCACTTTGCTTGTACCCTATAAAAAAATAGGACACATCTCAAGGAACGTGTAACGGCGTAACCCGTATCAGCCTAATCCCGCTTTACTTAATAAAGTGAAACTTTACAAGTAAAGTCTACCCAGTTTCAGTGATCCACTCACAGGTGCATTTCCATTTTCTCCATGATAAGAAGGCTTTCAGCCTTGACCTTCTTCTCTATTCGCACCGTCTGTGCGTGGCGCTTTTATCATTCTAGAAGATGTACTCTCCTGATCTCAGTGTTTTTTTAATAATATGCTTACTTTTGATGATCTTACAATACCACATACTCATAGACCAATCAAGAGGCTTTGCAATATGTTAAAAGGCCTCTCGCTTAAGAAAACGAGAGACCTTTTTTAATAAAATCATCCTAGGCTTTGTTCTTATCCTCATCAAACCCTTGGTCCTTTTGAGAATTCAATGCCTCCTCAACTTCCTGGTCAGAATCAATTTCATCCCCCTCAGCCACCTTATCAAAATCTTGAGGCTGCGGTTCATTCCAGTCCCAGGCTTCATCATCCTCATCCATTTTATCAGTGTTTTCATTTTCCATGTCTTCAACATAGTAAACACCTTGTGGAAGAGGGGCAGCACTCGGATCTTCTTCCATTTCCCCAAAGGCTGAAAATTCCTCTGATACAGCTTGTCCCACTTGAGCATCACTAGGTTCAGATACGTTCTGAACACTTGGTTTGTACTCTTGTAATTCTGGACCACGCTTACTCTCATCCACTCTAAACTTTTGTAGAGAACTTTGAAGTTCTGTTGCCAGTTCTGCCAATTCAGCAGCAGAGGATGCAATCTGCTGGATGGATGCCGTTTGTTCCTCTGTGGATGCCGACACCTCTTCTGTTCCTGCGGCGTTTTGTTCTGTTATACTGGCTATGTTTTCTATGTTTTCACCAACAACATAAGAGAATGCAGTGAGTTCACCAGACTCTTTTGTCATTTCATTGGTGTTTTCCATAACGGCTTTAACGGCCTTGAGTATATCATCGAAAGCCTGTGCTGTTGTATCCACCGCTTGCTCCTGCTCTTCTACAATGGCTCTTACCTTGGACATTTCTTTTACTGCATCTTCAATGCCTTTTCGTATATCAAGAAGGAGTTCACCAATGCCTTGGGCCGCGCTTCCTGACTCTTCAGCAAGTTTTCGGACTTCATCAGCTACAACTGCAAATCCCCTGCCATGTTCACCAGCCCTAGCCGCTTCTATAGAGGCATTGAGGGCCAAGAGATTCGTTTGTCCCGCAATACTGCTAATAACATCTGCAATCTGTCCAATCTTATCTGATTTCTCGCTCAGAGCATTCACTTTAACACCAACTTGCTCTGTGGCCAGTTTATTCATTTCCATCTTATTCTTTTGTGCTGATATTGTTTCAAACCCAACATCTACACGTTCTCTTGCCTGATCACTCATGGATTCTGACTCGCCGGCGTTGGCTGCGATACGCCCAATGCCTTCTATGAGATTTTGGACCATCTCACTTGACTGCTGGGTGGATTCTGACTGCTCTGTTGCCCCTCTTGCCACTTCGCTTATGGTTTCGGCAACCTGCTCAGAAACACGACTGGCCTCTCCTGTGGAATCCATCATGAGCTCTGATGTGGATAGAACCTTTTCACTCATGCCAGACACCTCACGAATGAGGCTGCGCATACTCTCGATCATAATATTAAAGTTTCCTGCAAGAATTCCGATTTCATCCTTGGTTTTGACGTCGACCTGAACGTTCAAATCACCCTTTGCAATGGCTTCTGTTAGCTGTGTCATTTTAGCAAGGGGTTTCACTGACCTGTTCACCACAATAAAAACAATAATTGCAAGGACAACCACAATCCCAACACCGATGAGGGTCATGGTTCGGCCAAGAACAAAGATGTCACTAATAACTTCCTGGTAAGTGGCCGTCATCGCCACAGGCCACCCTGTTAATCCCACTGACTTATAGGCAATGATTTTCTCTTCCCCATCTAGTTTGTACTTCTCTACAGCGGATTCACCACCAACCATACGCTGGGCAACATCTGCGAAACCTTGTGGTTTTCCTTCAAGGATATTGTCCGTTAAACGAAGGGCTTCCACTTTATGTGCCATGACAAGACCCTCTTTTGTTGTCATAAAGGCAAAACCTGTTTCGCCTATCTTTTCAGTGTTGATTGTTTCCGTCAGTTTACTAAGTTCCACCAATCCACCAATAAGCCCTGTCACTTGTCCATAATCGTCATGGACAGGTGCTGCAATAAATATTTCCGTTCTTTTACCATCCTGTGAAGGCATGGGATCTGTGATCACAATTTCCCCTGACATCACAGTTTCATAATAATCTTCTTCGGCCATATTCCCTTTGGTTCTGTTCGTGCCACGGAAGTCCCCTTTTAAATCAGTCATAATCAGTGCATCGAAGTCTTCAAAAACATTGGTTTTTCTTACAAACACCTGAAGCTGATTAAAATTTCCTGCCCGGACAAAATCCATAAGCGACAGCATTTCAATTTGATCCCTCCACTGTACCAGTTGAGAATCTGTACCACTTACAAGCTTCTCCACCTTATTGGTTGCTAAGGTTTCAACATTTGCTGTCAGTCGATCACTTACCTGTAGAAAAACGAGTGATGCCATAATAGCCACCCCTATGAGGGCCACCAATACCACAGGTAAAATAATCTTGTTTCTTAAACTTTTCAAGCCGAAGTCCCCTTTCTCTTATCATTCAGAATAAAGTGTGTGTTAATGAATAAATAGTATGATTGCAACAAAACATCACTGAGAATTCCAAATAATCTGTAAATTCTAGGTCTAAATCCTCCCTAAACACGTCCTTGCTAGACAAGAGTGCCTATTATTCAGACTCTATATGAATACCATAATATTAACATATATTCATAAGTCCTAGGCTGTTTCGCGCCACGAAACATATTACATTTATGAAATATTTATACTGATATTCGAATTTAACCATTCAAATATAGAAATTCTTTCACGCCCCTTCAAAATACAAAAAGGGAGTCATAGCAATAATGCTGACTCCCTTGTCAATTTATGTTTTTATCTTATTTTATCATTTATGTTTCTTGTATTATTTTAGTATAACTATAATTATTATTCTTGTAAAACAATCGTCCCCTATTAAGACAGATTGCCTACTTACACAAATTTTCAAGCGTGAAATCAATGCGTTTTTTAGCGAGGTCACGCCCAAGAATTGAAATAATCTCCATAAGGTCTGGACCGTGTACTTGACCTGTTAATGCAACACGCGTGCACATGAACAGGTTCTTGCCTTTCACACCAGATTCCTTTTGAGTGGCCTTAAAAGCTTTTTTCACAGACGCCGCATCAAATTCTTCTGCTTCATCAAGTTTGGCTTTTAAAACTTCAAGCATAGCTGGAACATGGTCCATTTCAACCATTGTTTTAGCTTCTTCATCTTCAAGCTTCACTTCTTGACCAACAAAAAGTTCCACATGCTTTGGAATTTGAGCCATGTATTCCAAGTACTCTCTTGAAAGATCCACAATGCGGCTCAACCAAACCTTATGACCAGACACTGCATCCTCTGTCAGATAGCCCGCTTCAACAACGTATGGCACGGCCAGATCAGTCAGTCTGTCAAGGTCAGCTTCTTTAATGTAGTGGTTGCTCATCCAGTTCAGTTTCTGTACGTCAAAGACCCCACCGGATTTAGAAACACGATCAAAGGAGAACTTCTCAATCATTTCTTCCATCGTCATAATTTCCTGGTCGCCTTCAGGACTCCATCCAACAAGGGCTAGGAAATTGATAAGAGCTTCTGGCAAGTAGCCTTTTTTTCTAAAAATCAGCAACTGAAACATCACCGTGACGCTTAGAAAGCTTCTTCTTTTCACTATTTAAAATGTTTGGAAGGTGGGCAAACTTTGGCACGTCCCATCCAAACATTTCATATAATATAACATGCTTTGGCGTTGACGGCAGCCATTCTTCCCCACGAATAATGTGTGTGATGCCCATAAGATGGTCATCGACTATAACAGCAAGATGGTATGTTGGAAAGCCGTCTGCCTTCAGTAAACCTGGTCATCTGAATCATTTGTGTTCATAACAACACGACCACGTACCATATCATCAATAACAACTTCTCTGTCTTCTGGAAGCTTTAGTCTTACAACATAAGATTCGCCCGCTTCAATACGTTTTTTAGCATCTTCTACAGATAGGTCGCGGCAATGTCCGTCATAACCAGAGAAAATTCCCTTTTCCTTGTTTCTTCACGAACAGCATCCAATCTTTCTTTAGAACAGAAGCAGTAGTAAGCATGCCCTCGTCTATAAGCTGGTCAACATATGGTCTGTAAATATGTAATCTTTCTGATTGTACATAAGGCCCCTTGTCGCCAATTTGAACCATTTCACCGCTCTCATTATGAACTGGACCTTCATCATGCATAACACCAGCCCACTCAACAGCTTCAAGCAGGTTGTCCAGGGCGTCATCCACCAGTCTTGTTCTATCTGTGTCTTCAATTCGAAGAACATATTTTCCATCATGTTTTTTTGCGTATAAATAGTCATACAGCGCCGTTCTTAGCGAGCCAATATGTACATAACCCGTTGGACTTGGCGCAAATCTCACTCGTACTGACATTGCGAATCCTCCTTAAATCTTTAGCCCGCCATGGGGCACAAATTAATCTTATTTATTCTATCATAACTTTATACCATGCGCGAGTCTTATGCAATCTTGAAAGGTCAAGCGCTCAAATATATTTATAAAGAGCCTTGATCTTTATAATTCTTCATGGTCACTCGCATATTTTCACAAAGACCGGGTATTTATTATCCACCTTTATGTAAGTGAATAAGGAATCTCATTTTCAATAGAACTACAGAATGATGATATGGAGGATTTTATATGAAATTAAAAATAACATTTTTGCTTCTAGTGATTTTATCCCTAGTGTTGATTCTTTCTGGCTGCAGTACACCTGCCCCTGTTGAGCCGGCGGCAGAAAGCACAGACACACAAGTGACTGAAGACTCATCCAGCGAAAACACGCCCGATGAAACCACCGCAACAGACGAAGGCCTTGAGGCAGAAGATGAACTGCCAGAGATGACTCTTGATGAGTTGTCCACATACAACGGACAAGATGGTCAACCAGCTTACGTGGCTGTCGACGGTACCGTATATGATGTCTCCCACCTAGACAAATGGAAAACAGGACAACATATGGGCCAGCACGACGCTGGACAAGACCTCTCTGAAGAAATTTTACAGTCCCCACATGGAAAGAAAAATTCTCGAACGTGCCATTCCTGTTGCAAGACTTGTTGAATAGCATCTTTATAAAAGAATACACATTAAGACATAAAAATCCCGAAGGCCTTTTGCCTTCGGGATTTTTATAACATTCAAAACCACATATATACGGCGTTCATATGATGGGTTTACTTAGTCTGCATCAAAGTCACTGCCAATGGCAATAACATCTTTCATTTTACTCATAATGTACTCATAACTATTTTCACCATGTGGAATGGTGCAGTCAGAGCAGTCTTTAATACCGTGGGTAAACTTAAAATTCCCCCCGCAGGCATCCTTCAGCATGTATAAAGGACAGTAACAGAACAGGCAATTATAAACGTCTTCACTGACACCCTTATGACATGGGAAGTATTCACAGTTCTTGTGCTGAAACTTTTTATAATTTTCGCTCATAGCGTCCCCCTATAGTTCAAATCCAACTTGGTTGAAGTAGTCAAGAACCTGATCAGTGACTTTTTCTGACTCAATCTTTTCCTTTGAGCCCGTATCACGTACAATAAACTCGACCATATCATCTTTGGCATCACGGCCAACAGTTACACGCAGTGGGAAGCCAATCAGCTCAGCGTCATTAAACTTAACGCCTGCACGCTCTTTACGATCATCCAGCACAACTTCAATGCCACGCTTCTTGAGAGTATTGTATATCTTCTCACCCAGTTCCATTTGTACAGATTTCTTGGCATCTACCACAGTCACAACAACATGGTAAGGTGCCACTGTCAGTGGCCATTTAATTCCGCTTTCATCATAGTACTGTTCAATAATGGCAGCCATGGTTCTGGAGATACCGATACCATGTGATCCCATCCATACGTACTGGCTCTTTCCATTTTCATCTAGATACTGAAGGTTTAAAGCCTTTGAATATTTAAGTTGAAGTTGGAAAATGTTGCCCACTTCGATCCCTTTGTCCATTACAAGTGGCTTGCCACACGTAGGGCATGTGTCGCCTTCAACAACCATCAGAAGATCTCCAGCAACTTCCCCTTCAAAGTCTCTACCATAAGCCACATTGATAAGGTGGTAGTCTGTTTCATTGGCACCGACAATCATGCTCTTCATTTTTGTGACACGCTCGTCTACTAAGAGACGAATGTTTTCATGAAGACCGATTGGACCTGCAAAACCAACTGCACTGCCTGTAACCCTTACAACATCTTCTTCTGTGGCAATTTCAAGTTCATGCTCAGCACAGCCCACTGCATTGACCAACTTGATTTCATTCAGTTCACGATCCCCTGGAATCATAACCGCTACGATTTCGTCGCCTGCCTTGTAAAGAAGTGTCTTAACAAAGGCTTCTCGCCCTGTGTTAAAGAATGTTTCAAGATCATCTATTGTCTTAATATCCGGTGTGGATACCTTTTTCATTTCCTGCATTTCCTTGTCAGCCACGTCATACACAACAGCAGCTTTTTCATCGGTTGCTGCGTAATCACATGAATCACAGTAAGCAATATAGCTTTCCCCATATTCTGATAAGGCAATAAACTCATGGGATACACCATCACCCATAGCGCCAGCGTCCCCTTGAACAACCTTAAATTTCAGTCCGCATCTTTCAAAAGCACGCGCATAGGCTCCCCACATGATCTCATAGGACTCAACCATGCCTTCTCTGTCCTTATCAAAAGTATAAGCATCCTTCATAACAAATTCACGGGCTCTGATTAAACCAAAACGTGGACGTTTTTCATCTCTGTACTTTGTTTGAATTTGGTAAAGATTTAAAGGCAACTGCTTATAAGAATTCACTTCATTCTTAATCAGGTCAGTAAAGATTTCTTCATGTGTTGGACCAAGACAGAAATCACGACCACTTCTATCTTTTAATCTAAACATTTCTGGACCAAACTTTTCCCAACGACCAGACTCTTGCCATAGTTCCTTTGGCTGAATGGCAGACATAAGAACCTCTTGACCGTCAATATTATCCATTTCCTCACGGACAATTTGCTCTACCTTTCTAAAAACTCTATAGCCTAGTGGTAGAAAAGAATATACTCCAGCAACAAGCTTTCGAATCATACCCGCTCTTAAAAGCAGTTGATGACTTGGAAGTTCAGCCTCCGATGGCACTTCACGAAGCGTTGGCATATACATGCGATTCATTCTCATAAAACTTTCACTCCTTCATTTATCCCAGGCCCTGAGGCCATGTTCTTCAAGGTTTATACAATACAACCTTTTCTTATAGGTTTTCATAGAAGACGATGGTCATAAGTGATATCTACAGTGCATCTTCTTCACAATAAAAGACCCTTCATCATCTATATTTCTATAGAGACGAAGGGTCGCGGTACCACTCTAATTAACCCACAGGGGTTCACTTTCAAAGACGATATCGGGTCCATCCGCATGGTTTTCCATGTGCTCAAAAGTAGGTTCAACAGCTCTATTTCGAGAAATCTTTCAGCCGGTGGATTTCACTCTCTTGCGAACAGTCACTGTCTACTGGTCTTTATCATCGCATTCGTATTCTAATGAGTCTAATATATAGAATTGACAATCTCTTGTCAATGGATCATGCGTAAATTACGTATGAAATCCATCTTCAATCTATTTTTTATGAATAAGGGCTGCCGCTTCAGAAGCGATACCTTCCCCTCGACCAGCAAAACCCAGTTTCTCTGTTGTTGTGGCTTTTACACTGATTCTATCAAGGTCAATGCCCAGGCATGTGCCATATTCTTTCTCATGTCCAAAATATATGGTGCTAGTTTAGGGCTCTGGGCTATAACCGTCGCATCAACATTTCCAACCTTGTAGCCATTCTCTTTTAAAATTTCCCCAACAGCTTTCATGAGCTCTATACTTGATGCCCCTTCATAAGCTTTGTCCGTGTCTGGAAAGTGTTTCCCAATGTCGCCTAAGGCGCCAGCTCCAAGAAGAGCGTCCATAATGGCATGTGCCAGAACATCGGCATCAGAGTGCCCCAAAAGACCTTTTTCATGGGGGATTTTAACGCCACCCAAAATAAGGGGTCTGTCCTCAACAAGCTTATGAACATCATATCCAGTGCCTATTCGCATTATATTTCTCCTCTCTTCTTCAATATGGCTTCACCTAGATACAAGTCGTCTGGTGTTGTTATCTTAATATTTTCATAGGAGCCCATATGTATAAAGACATCATGGCCCATCCACTCAACGATGGATGCATCGTCTGTCCCCTTATACCCCGCTTGAATTGCCTTGTCATAAGACTCAACAAGCAGTTCTCTTGAAAAAGCCTGGGGGGTTTGAATATTGAACAGCTCAGAACGATTTAATGTTTCCTCCACCTTATTCCCCTTGACCCGCTTAACTGTATCTTTTGAAGGCACGGCCATGACGAGGGATTTGTACCTTGATTGGGCCTGTTGTTCATTTTCCATCAGCAAAGCCTCCACCATTTCATCAATCATAGTCGAGGTAATAAAGGGTCTGGCTCCATCATGAACCAATATCCAATCATCGTCTGACCTTGTCTCCTTGAGACCATTGTATATGGAGTCTTGTCTCTCAGCGCCTCCCTCTACAAGGCTTCTGACTTTCTTTATACCAGAGGCTTTTATAATATTATTCAGTGAAGGGATTTCTTCATATTTCGTCACAAGAATTACTTCTGATACCTGCTTAGAGGCTTCAAAGGCTGCAAGCGTTCTTTCAATAACGGTCTTGTCTCCTATTTTTAAAAACTGCTTATTAACGGACTCATTCATCCGTTTCCCGCTACCCGCGGCTGGTATTATGGCTACCACCTTTTTCATGAGATCACCTCATTCATATTTTAGCACAAAGCTTCTGCTTTTATGCATCATTTCAAGCAAGAACCGACCTATATTTTACATGTAACCAAGTTAAGACCATATGGCAGACTCAGGAAAGCCCATACGAATAAAAGGTGCCTCTTGGGCACCTTTTCTGGACTTTATAAAATTTATCTTTTCATTAAGCTGGTTTTGCGAATATCATTCTACCTGCAGCTGTTTGTAGAACACTTGTAACCGTTACCTGTTTTGTCTGGTTAATGAACTTTCTTCCGCCCTCTACGACAATCATGGTTCCATCGTCTAGGTAAGCAACGCCCTGATTGGACTCCTTACCCTCTTTAATGATTGTGACAACCATCTCTTCTCCCGGTAAAACCACAGGCTTGACAGCATTGGCCAGTTCATTGATATTTAAGACTGGAACCCCTTGCAGGTCTGCCACCTTATTGAGATTGTAGTCGTTTGTTACAACCACTCCATCAATTTTTTGTGCCAGTTTAAGAAGTTTTACATCCACTTCGGCAACATCTTCAAAATCAGCATCCGTGATTTGAACTTCCATAGTGATATCCTGTTGAATGGCCCTAAGAATATCAAGACCACGGCGTCCCCTATTTCGCTTAAGAGCATCAGAAGAATCCGCTATGTGGCGCAGTTCTTCCAGTACAAACTCCGGAATAACAATAGGCCCTTCCACAAAACCCGTTTTACTGATATCGGAAATACGGCCATCAATAATAACACTCGTGTCTAAAATTTTTGGCTTTGCTCCAGAAACCTTAACGACCTGGGCCTTTTCAGACGCCTCAGTCTGCTTTCTGAAAAAATCAGGCAATCTGGACATATCCGATAAATTCCGGGTGGCAATGCTAACACCTAAATACCCTAGAAAAATATAAGTCACCACTGACAGGGCCTGACTCACAAATGGTATTGGAATAATCTTGTACAGATCACTCACCAAATACGCAATCATCAAACCAGGAATAAGCCCCACTGTGCCAACAATCACTTGATTGGTTGGTATCTTTTCGAGTTCTAACTCTGTGTACTTGGCAAGTTTTACACCTGAACGTATAATCATTGGTCCAAGTATATAAACGATAAATCCAAAAAGAATGCCCACTAAGAGTGGTAAAATAAAAGGTATAAGTCCAGCTTGATTACTCTCGCCAAGTAGTTCCATAATTTGCGGGCTTTGTACAAGCACGAGTCCGAAAGCAAATCCTGCCGAACCACCAGCCAGTGCCAATACACCGCGTATGACTTTTTTTGATCACACCATTTCCTCCTTTCCATGAGAAACACTATTCATTGACATACCCCAAAATCGCACAACAACACGGTTTTGGGATTTTTAACCATAGCATTACTATACCTAAAAACATAATAAAAGGGAACACGAATCCATGCATTTTAATCATTTCGTAATGGAGTGCGTATATTTTATACATATTCCGTTTAAGCGGCCCTTATTATTTGAATATTCAGGCTAGACATGCAAAATTAAAGCCCTCTGAACAATCAATGGATATAAATCCATTAAGCTCAGAAGGCGCTTTAAAATCAAGCTATTCTTATTTCATCATGCCTGCACTAACTTTGAAGTGCATCGTCAATTAATTTAAGAATTTCCTTTTCTGTGCTGTCATTTGCAAGACATAGTTCACTGACGAGTATTTGCTTTGAGTTCGTTAACATTTTTCTTTCTCCTGTTGATAGACCCTTTTCTCGATCCATCAGCATGAGGTTTCGAACCACATCCGCCACTTCATATATATCTCCGCTCTTGACCTTTTCCATATTGGAACGGTATCTACGATTCCAATTTTGAGGCATTGCTGAAATATCTTCTTTTAAGACTCCAAACACGCCCGTCACTTGGTCTGATGAAATGATGTTGCGAAGACCAAGCTGATCGATATTGTCCACCGGAAGAAGAACCTTCATGTTCTTAAGCGGTAGCCGGAGCACATAGTACTTTCGTGTTTCGCCTAGTATTTCTTTTTCCTCAACACCTTCGATGATGCCTGCTCCATGCATCGGATAGACCACTTTATCGCCTATTTGAAACATGATATTCCCTCCCTGTGTCAACTAGTGTATCTCTATTATAGCAGAAAAATACAGAAAAGGTCAAATTAATCGAATATTTTATCACAGTGCCACAGGCACTGTCAATACTGTAGTTGTGCAATATGGGATTCTTGTTCACGAAATCTTTACATGAACTTATAGAGTCATGAATCGACTTCAAATATTCAGAGTATTATGATAAAATGAGTTAGGCGACAACCCAAAAATAGGGAGGTAAAACCATGAAGGATTTGATAATCGATCAATTTCAAAATAGTGTTGATGAGGCACTCTTCCGTCATGTCAGCCTGCTCGATATCATCACAAAGTTTTCGGAAGCATCATCAAAGGTCAATAGGGCGGTCGCAAAAACGATCACAACTTGTGGATGCTTGCAACTTTCAAATAGCGCAAAGGATCTTCCTGAAGATGCTATCTATGATCAACTAAAGGATCACAGTCATGCAGAACTTTCTGGAGAATTATGCCCGGTTTGCCGCGAAAAGATTGAATCCGAAATTGGAAATCTGATGTTTTATCTTGCAGCTATGTGTAATAAGTCTGATGTGAATCTGTACGATGTTTTTCTTAAAGAATATGACCGTATTCAGACACTAGGTAAATACAATCTTTATTAATATTCAAAATTTGAAAGCAGCTGCATCCTTATAGGCTTGCAGCTTTTTCTTATGCACTTTTTTGCTTCTGCTGTGAATAATGCTAAAACACCTATTATGCAAAATACCGGACATGGTATGACAAGGGAGCACAGTATACATATTAGCGCCCCATCAATTTGCTCTTGTATAATTTATAATGACATACATATAATAAGAACAAGAAAAAGACTGAGGAGATACCATGATCCATAAAATTAAAAATGCATCCCAGCAAACCAAGATCATGGGACTGCTCATGATTATGTCTACATTAATGACTATAACTTTAGGAATTGTATTCTACCAAAATACCATTGAAGACACGCTGACCAATAAGGAAAAGGAAATTCTGACCCTTGCTTCATTAACATCCAATAAAATTGAGCGCTTTCTCTTTGAACGTTCTGCGGATGCAGAGGTCCTTTCCAAGTCTCAAATATTCACACTTCCTGACATATCCAACCAAACTCGGCTCCGCTATTTAAGCAATGTTATAAGCGCTTACAAAGCATACGATGCCGTATTAACCTATAATAACGATGGGGCCCCTATCCTTAAATCAGGTCAGCTTTCACCTGCCCTAAGGTTAGATCTGAATCAGCTTTTACCTGATTTACTGGGTCACGAATCTTATACTTCTGATATTCGTAAAATTGATAATAAAAAATATATCTACTTTTCAAAATCACTCACCAACAGCTTTGGAGACGTGACTGGGCACATTGTAGAAGTTATGAACTTCAATGCTATAAACGATATTTTAAATGACATAAGAATTGGGCAAACAGGCTCCGCCACTTTAAAACTATATGATCCCCAAGATGAATCAAACCAGTTATCTGGGGTTCAAATTACCGATAGGAGTGGACAGGAAGTCATTATTGCGACCCATCCCCTTATAAAATATCCCAGTCAGACAGACCAGTGTATATTGAAATTTCCCAAAACATCGATGAAGCCCTTCTTGTAAAAAAGGAAATTACTAAACATTTTTTCTATGTCATTATGGTGGTTTTAGCTCTATTCTACTCTCTATCAGCTATTATATCCCATCATGTGACCTTGCCCATTCGCCTGTTAATGGAAAAGACCAATGCCCTTATAGACAACAATCAGAAGTTTGCTTCAGACGTTGTCATCAGTGATGAAGTTAAAAATCTCGCCAACTCCTTTGATCTTCTTTTAGAAGAGCTTCATTTTATGATGCAACGTGTTCTGGAGAAGTCTGGTGAGGCTGCCCACATTGATCTCATACGTGGCAGTATTGACAAGTTAATTGAAGGCCTGCCCAGTGGGATAATTACCGTAGACCATAACGGACTTGTATCATCTATCAATCCACCGGCCCTTGAATTTTTAAAGGTCAACAAGGAAGACCTTCTTGGTCAGTCAATTTCCCAGCAAACATCAACCCACTTGCGACCACTGCTGGTCTCCATTTCTAACATGTTCAAAACTCAAAAGACTCTCCACGATGCAGTTTGCTCTATACAACTGCCTGGTGGCCAGGAAAGCAAGATCAATTACAGCGTGCTCATTCAATATGATAGCCATGATCACTTTATTGGACTGACGGTCCTGCTTAACCCCCTTGATGCCAAACGCAACTTTGAGGAAAGTATCATTCGAGCTAAGAAACTTTCACAACTTGGGGAACTTGCTGCAGGCGTTGCGCATGAAGTTCGAAATCCCCTATCTTCGATTCGGGGCTACGCGCAACTTGTCTTGAGGGAAGTGGATGACAACACGCAAGTCCGTTCTGATATAAATGTTATTCTTCAAGAAGTGGACCGGCTCGACACAATGATCGACCGCTTCCTAAGCTTTGCCCGCCCAAACACACCAAAACTTGGGCGCTTCCATATGAATGATATTATTGAAGATACCATCAAATTGATTCGTAAGGACCAGTCCACAAAAAACATTCAGATTCGCCATAGGTTCACAAAACAAGATTTGGTTCTTGTTGACTATGAACAAATGAAACAAGTCTTCATTAACTTAATACTGAACGCAGTTCAGGCTATGCCTGAAGGCGGTCATATTGATATTGTCACACTCTATAGCGAAGTCAGCGGAACAATGGATATTCATATTGTTGACACCGGTGAAGGCATCGATCCTGAACAAGTCAGCAAGATCTTCACACCTTTTTTCACCACACGGGACAAGGGGTCTGGTCTAGGTCTTTCCATCTGTTCACGAATTATTGAAAATCATAATGGTGTCATGGACATTAAAAGCTCCCATGAAGGGACACAGCTTATTATTAAAATACCTGTAGAAAATTATAAACACTAAGACCTATGATCGTCTTGAGAAATAATATTTGAAATGAGGAAGGCAAATGAACAAAACGCAGATATTGATCGTTGATGATGAGAATAACATTCTCAATATGCTTGAAAGAGTGCTCAAGCATGACGGCTACTCAGTGCTTACCGCTTCAAGTGGAGACTTGGCCCTGAATCTCATCGACAGATATGCTGTTGATATTGTCCTGACCGACATTAAAATGCCTGGGATGGATGGTATGGAACTCTTAACAAAAATAAAGGAAAAGGACCCTATATTAAGGTCCTTCTAATGACAGCCTTTGCAACCCTTGACACAGCCATTGAAGCCCTTAAAGCCGGGGCCAGTGATTATATTAGAAAACCATTTAACATTGACGAGGTCCTTGAGTCTGTGCGGAAAACCCAGCTCATTCTCAACCACTCAGATTCCGATTCCAGTGGGATTAAGCCTGCTGAATCCATTCTTATAGCCAACAGCCCACCAATGAAAAATCTCATACACATGGTTCATAAAGTGGCTTCTAGTCTCGCCACTGTTTATATTCACGGTGAGACCGGCGCAGGCAAGGAACTGGTGGCAAGAGCCATACACGAGGCCAGTCCAAGAAGAGAAAAACCATTTGTAAAAGTGAACTGCTCTGCCCTTCCAGAAACCTTACTGGAAAGCGAATTGTTTGGTCATGAAAAGGGCGCTTTCACTGGTGCCAATGCCCAAAAGCTCGGACGCTTTGAAATAGCAAATGGCGGAACCATATTTTAGATGAAATCGGAGACATTTCTCCACTCATTCAACTTAAACTCCTTAGAATTATTCAACAAAAGGAATTTGAACGCCTGGGAAGCACTGAACCATACCGCTAGATATACGAATTATCACGGCAACAAATAAGGATTTGGAAACTCTGGTCGCAGAAGGTCTCTTTCGCGAAGACCTCTATTACAGACTGAATGTCATTCCACTGACTGTCCCGCCCCTGCGCCAAAGACAAGAAGACCTAAAAGAACTTATCGAGGTTTTTATTGACTTAAGCAGTCAGGGACAAAGAAAAGCCCTCTCTAATGACGCCCTCCAAGCTCTACTGAACTACGATTGGCCAGGAAATGTAAGAGAGCTAGAAAACATAATCGAACGCATTATCGTTATTAGTGATGGCAATTTAATCACAACTCAGGATCTTCCAGAAAAGATTCTGGCCTCTTCTTCAATAAAGCATATGCCTCTCACAGAACAGGTTGAAGATACTGAAGAACGTATTCTACGCAGTGCGCTCAGCGACTCTGGAGGCAACGTTACAAAAGCAGCCCAGTCACTGGGCATTAGTAGGCGATCCCTTCATCGTAAAATCAACAAATTTAATATTGATTTATAAACCAGCTTTTAGAGATTTGAAGCCATTGCTTTTAAAAAGTGAGCCAAACCTGTCCCAGTGTGACAGGTTTGGCTCACTTTTTCCCTTAATCTCATATGTAATCCCTTGAAAACAGAGCTTTCACAAATTGGCACGATCCTTGCAATATTACTTTCTGTACTTATAAAAATATTGGAGGGTGTTTTATGAATTTTGATACTGGCAGTACGGGATTTATGCTTTTAGCAACAAGCCTTGTAATGCTTATGACCCCAGGTCTTGCCTTTTTTATGGGGGACTAGTGGGCCGAAAAGGCGTTTTATCTATTATGATGCAAAGCTTTGTTTCACTGGGGATCACCACAATACTATGGTACTCCGTTGGATATTCCCTATGTTTTAGTGGTGATATCGGTGGTGTTATCGGTAATCTCGATATGGCATTTCTAAATGGTGTCGATTTGACAAGCGCTTTGTCAGCCGACAACAATATACCAATTCTCGTTTTCATCGCTTATCAAATGATGTTTGCAGTCATCACGCCAGCCCTTATCACTGGGGCCTTTACAGAACGGGTGCGATTCACTGCCTACGTTATTTTCCAGATTGCTTGGTTGCTTCTTGTTTACTTCCCATTCACTCATATGGTATGGGGTGGTGGCATTCTTGCACAACTTGGTGTCATTGACTTCGCAGGCGGTATTGTGGTTCATGCCACAGCTGGTATGGCTGCACTTGCATCTGTGTTTTTCGTTGGCAAGCGACATGTTAAAAACCACGAACCGCATAGTATTCCACTGATTGCACTTGGAACAGCTCTATTGTGGTTTGGATGGTACGGCTTTAATGCTGGCAGCGAACTCCGTGTTGATGGTATCACAGCCATGGCTTTTTTGAACACCGACATTGCAGCGTCTTTTGCAGCCATTGTTTGGCTGATTATTGAATGGAAACACACAGGCAAACCTAAGTTTGTCGGATTTCTAACCGGTGCCGTTGCAGGCCTTGCAACAATTACACCAGCCGCTGGCTTTGTTGGACCTCGTGAAGCGGCTATTATCGGTATCACAGCTGGTGTGGTTTGTTTCTATGCTGTTGAACTCAAGAACAAACTCCAGTGGGACGATGCCCTTGATGTTTGGGGCGTGCATGGCGTTGGCGGCATTGTCGGCGTTATCATGTTGGCCATTCTAGGATCAACTGCCATCAACCCTTCTGGCGCAGATGGTCTAATTCACGGTGGCACACGTTTCTTCTTTGTTGAAGTTGGCGCTGTCGTATTTGCATCTGTGTATGCCTTTATAATTTCTTATGTCCTGCTCATGCTCATTGATAAGGTCACTCCAGTCCGCGTGAAAGCTGAAGACCAATCAGCTGGTCTTGATGAAACGCTCCACGGAGAAAATGCTTATATTATTTAAGCCCCAATCGTGTCGATTTAATCCTATATTAGATTGGCATTGTACCAATAGTTTCTTTGCTACATGCTTAG
>LQAJ01000208.1_pt1 | contig 21269 bp, 25 predicted proteins | sample 1535811 | NCBI WGS metagenome assembly LQAJ01 (sample SAMN04331587, study PRJNA305678) | bioreactor metagenome | isolation source: bioreactor_6 inoculated with Wadden Sea sediment 2nd replicate of a... | place: Germany: Wadden Sea, Janssand Flat
ACTCCCTCACTCTTCTGGAACATTTTTCAATTTTTTCCATCATTTTTTGAGGACACACTCACATGGAACCAAAAATAACGGTCATCATTCCGACATACAATCGCAAAGAAGAGATCATTCCAACCATCAAAAGTGTATTAAATCAAACTGTTGACTCTTTGGAAATATTTATTGTCAATGACAATGAAGATGAAAAAGTAGTTTTAACTGTTTTAAATCAATTATCTGACAACAGGATAAAATTTTTGAAAAATCAGAGAAGGAAAGGAGCCAATGGAGCAAGAAATACAGGATTAAAAAATGCCAGAGGGAAATATGTCGCTTTTCTCGATGATGATGACCTTTGGAATATGGATAAATTGGAAAACAAATACGAAAATTTGATGAATCAGGTGACAACGTTGGATTTGTTTATTCAGGATTTGAAGTTGATTTCCAGGATTGATTCCCGCTTTTCAAAAAAAATTCTGCCATCTAAAAAGGCAACGTCTTTTCCAATATGATCAAGAGAAACTTTGTAGGGAGTCCGACACCTCTTATAAAAAAAAGTGTTTTTTCTAAATCCGGTCATTATGATGAAAATCTTTTGAGTGCTCAAGATTGGGAGCTCTGGATCCGAATGTCTGCTGTAACCCATTTTGAATATGTCGATGAAGTTCTAGCAAAATACGTTGTTCATGGAGACCAATTATCGATTGATTTTAACAAAAAACGCAATTCGATAGAATATATATTACAAAAACACAAAGACATCTATGCCAGAGACAAAACTGCACTTGCATTGAATTATAAAAAAATTGCCGTACTGAATTTTATGAGCGGTCATTTAAGTGAGTGTCGAAAAAGAATAATGGCTGCAATTTCAGTTGATCGGTTTCGAGTTGGCCTGTTTATTCATTTGATTCTATCATTTCTTCCAGTTATTTATCGAAAATATATTTTTCGATTCTTGATGTTGGACTGGGGGGAATAAAATTCTTATATTGATTTGTTTTTTTTGCCCAAAAAATTGATGAGAGTGGATAATGCCAAAAATCAGCTTGATTATTCCAACATACAATAGAGACAGAGTATTGGTTGAAACAATTAAATATGCAATAAAGCAAGATTTTGAAGATTACGAAATAATTATTGTTGATCAAAACGAAACCCACACCAAAAATATTTCTAATTTTTTCAAAAAATTACCTACTTTTGTACGAATTATCAAACATTTACCCCCTTCTTTACCAAGTGCCAGAAACAGGGCCATTCAAGAAGCGAACAGCCCTATTCTTCTTTTCATTGATGACGATGTAATATTCAAAGAAAATTTTATTTCCGAACATTATAAATATCACAATAATTCAACGATCGGATGTGTGACAGGGAAAGTCGAACAGAAATCCATTTATACGAATAAAATTCCGCTATGTGTTAAATCAGAATTTTTACAATGGATTTCTGTTAAAAAATTTCAGAAAAATGACTTTAACATTGCTTTTCGGTCAGCTGGAGGGAACATGTCTTTTCCCAGAGAATTGGCTCAACGGATAGGCGGATTTGATGAAAACTTCTTAGGAACAGCTTGGGGTGAAGAATATGATTTTTCTCTACGTCTAAAAAAACAGGGGTATGTCATTTTATATAATCCATTCGCCTCAATCTTTCACTTGAACACCCAGACAGGAGGCGTTAAAAACAGAAGCCGGTTTAATGAAAAGACCGTTTACTGTAGAGGCCATAATCTTACATATTTAATCACAAAAAACTTTTTGGGGAAATGGACTTTGTTGTTTCTTTTTTTCTACACATGGAACAACTATTTTTAAAAAAGAATTACGTTTCGTTGAAAGGCGCCAAATTTATCGCAAAAGGCTTTTTGTTTTTTATAAAAGGGTTGTACGATGGTTACAATGACGCATTGACAAAAAACAAAATCAATTTTTTGATGTGAGAATTTTTGACAGCTTGATAATTTGTATAAGCAGCCCAATTGAAGATATGGCAGCGATGTATATAAAAAAAATATTCAAAAATTTGTGTGATAAGCATAAAAAATAGCCCCATAAATAAACAAGTCATACAGTCCAAGATAAATTCTCTTTTGTGATCTGGATGTTTTTTTTCTTGCGGGGTTGAGATGAGCATCGACAACATAAACGTATAGCATCCAGAACGAAACCGACAGAAAGGCTGTCACTTGAATAATTTCATTCAATAAAATTTCTAAAGACATGGCTCCGGATGCAGAGCAAAAATAATACAGATATCTTTTACCCTGTCAGATATGGGATCCATAGTAGCAGCGAATTTTGATCCTCTATTGCTCAGCCTCGCAAGTTCACCATCGACACAATCCAAAATATGGGAGATTTCTATTCCTATAGCGGCAATAAAAGTGAATACAATTCCGCCTTTCAAACTGATAAAGGCGGATGCGACGCCTATAATCATTCCAACAATCGTAACCTGCATCGGGGTTATCAATGTATTGACAAGCGATGGAGATATTCTTCTTGAGATAGGTCTTGCAAAAATATGAGTCAACAGTGAATCGGTTCGTCTTTCAATCGTCACTTTTTTCCCCCAGCACATAAAACAAATGACTTAACGGCAGCTTGAACACCCCTTTCCTAAACAGCATGTCCCATTTCCCCAGTTTTTTCATCCACCCGGGATATGTATTACTCTTCACATACTCAATGATGGGAACCTCCCAGTCCGGGATGGAGCGCAGCCGGGGATCACGGCTGCCGTAGCGGCGGTGAAGCCGGACATCCCGGGGGCCGCTGGGATCGGGCCAGCCCGGGGTGTCTACGGCTCCGGATTCGGTCACTGTGATGCCGGATTGTTTGAACAGTTTTCTGACCGTGGTGATGTGATTGTATTTGATCTGGCCATGGTTCCAGTGAAATCCATACCAGTAATGCAGGAACCGGTGCCAAGGATATCCCGGCTGAAAATTGTTGCAGGTCACCAAAAGGATATATTTCCGGGAGATGCGCTTCATTTCCTGTAAATAGCGATCGGGTTTTTCAAGTTCCGTCCAGGTGACGAAATTCCATGCCAGGTCAAAGGCATCAGTTTCAAAAGGGGTCCGGCAGGGATCGATCTTTTCCCTGTAAGTCATTCGATCGGTCTGGCCGATGTCGTCCCATTTGGCAAGCATAGTGACTTCCGGATTCACCAGGGTAACATTGCAGCCGGCCATGGCAAATCCGATGGAATATAAGGATCCGGCCGCCTTGGCCCCATGGCTGGGCATTTCAACAATGCGGCTTAGATTCAGCTGACGCGTCAGTTCCCGGTGCAGTTGAATCAGCACATACCGGTCATAGGTGACACCAAACACTTCCCTTTCTTTTCCCATTTTTCTATACCCACCCTGTTGCCTGTACCATTTTACCGTGTCGATAATGCCCTGGTCCGCCGGAATCCGGGTGGCAAACCCTAAGTCGCTGACCGATTTTTCCATGGAAAACACCCGGTCCGCCAGGGTTGACCGGATGTTGTTCCGGGTGACCGGCGGCACTTTTCCAGCGAACCGGCACACGGTTTCAATCAGGGATGCCCCGGCCAGGGCCATCCATTCCGGGACATACAGCACCGGCCGTTTCATGCCCAGTCCCCGGGCGATATACTGCCGGATGTCATCGAATTTTTCCGGGGATTCATTGGTCAGAAAATATACCTGTCCGATCCGGGCTTTTTCATAGGCAAGGATCAGACCGGCAACCGCATCCCTGACATGGATCAGCGGGGTCAGTTTGGGCCTGTTTCCCACTTTCGGGTACAGGCCTTTTTTGTACAGCCGGACCAGCTTGAGCATGTCCCGCCAGTCGCCGGGGCCGTAGACCATGGAAAATCGGATGATGGATGCAGGCAGGTGGTCGGTGTGAACCATATCAAGGATCTTTTTTCCGCTGTGAGTTTACTGATACCATAAGGGTGAACCGGGCGGCACACAGTGGTTTCATCTGCGGGTATTGTTGTGCATACCCCCATGGCTGCCACTGAACTGCAGTGGATGAAGCGTTTGACACTCGATGTCAGCGCTTCCCGAGCAATATGTTCGGTACCCTGCACATTAATGTCAAAAAAATCTTTGTCCGGCACATTGTAATGATAGGCATGCCCCATGGTGGCAAGGTGAAAGACCCCGTCCATGCCCTCGGCAATGCCGACAAGACGGTCTTTGTCCCGGATATCCGTTTCAAAGAGTTCGATGTTGTTGTCCGGCAGCAGCGGCCTTGCTTTGTCAATGTCCCTGACAAGACACCGGCAGAAATGGCCTGATCTGTCAGTTCTTTCACCAGCCAGGGTCCGATAAAGCCCGTGGCACCGGTAACCAGCACTTTCATGAACGCCCCGCTTTGTTTCTTCCCTGTATGTAAGACACCACCTTCGCCATACTTTTCATGTCCAGCAATATATTGGAATACATCTGGTTTGCCAAGGGGCACACGCATTCCCTGTTTTTGATCTGCGTGCGTACCTGGTCCGCTTTGGGGCTGTGCCACACCGATCTAAAATCATACCCCGCCTCTTTCAGGTTGCCCATGCTCCGGGTGTACCCCAATGTGCAGCAGGCCCACACATCGCCATAAGGGGTCAAATGAGCGTTGGTGATCCCGGCATAACAGGGGATGGGCTGGGTTTTTTGATGCAGGATCTCCAGGGCCAGCTGGTAGTACACCAGGCGGAAGGCATTGGTCACCCGGTGAAACATTGGTTTTCGGTTCATCATCTGGCACTGGTGGAATGAAAATGTTTTGATGGCCTGCTGATACGCCTGAAGATCCGGGGTAATGTGATCGTCAAAATTGAACATTTCCGATCGTTCTTCAGCGATCTCGTTGCGATAGGAATCCGGATCCAGGGACAGGGCAAACCGGGAAATCTCGTCAATATCCTTGATGTTCCATCTGGAAATCACCGTCCCCAGTTCTGCGGAAAGTTTTGGATATTCCGCTTTCAACCGCTTGAGTTCATGGAACACGGTCATCACCTTGTCAAAATTGCCTCTCACGCCCCGGATTTCATCATGTTTTTCATTCACATGGTCCAAACTGGGTTTGATGGTCAGGCGGGTTTCAGGAGCCTTTTTTTTCAGGATGTCGATGATTTCTTCAAGGGATGCCAGAATTTTTCGGACGGCAATGGCATTGGTGGGGATGTGAATGATCCCGGGTTTCAGGTATTTGACGGCAAGGGCGATTATTTCAGCGAAATCCGGCCTTAAAAACGGTTCACCGCCGCTGACATTGAAAATATAGACCGGTCCCATGGAGGCAAAGATCTGTTCGATTTCATCCAATGAAAGTTCCTGGTTTTTAAGACCGGGATTTTGGCGGTAGATATCCCATATTTTACAGGTCCTGCACCGGGACTGGCACACATTGGTCACCGAAAAAGTCAGGCTGAACGGCAGCGGAGGCTTGTATCCGAACCGATGAGACAGATAATACAGGGGCAGCTTGTATACAAAATGGTCGGGGGACTTCCATGTCATTGCCAGGTGCCATCCTTTTTCTTTTGAAATCGATGGTACAGTGAAATGGTCTGGTTTGCAATATGATCCCATGACATGGCTTTTTCAATCTTTATGGCATCGTTTTTCAGTTTTCGGTACAACCGGTCGTCCGACAACACTTTCAGGATTTTTTCCGCCAGGGCAGCGGGATCACCGCAGGGAACCACGCAGACCGGGTCTGTCACCAGGTCCGGCAGCCCGCCGGTATCAGTGACGATCATCGGGATGTTGAAGGCAATGGCAGCCGCCCCTACCCCGCTCTGGCTGTCAAAATAACGATACGGCAGCACCACCAGATCCGACGCTGAAAACAAAGCACCCACCTGGTCGGCAGGCACATATCCCAGCACTTGAATCACATCTTTTCCAGCCCGAATCTCCGAATCAGACCTGCATACCGGTTCCAGGGTTCCCACAAACTGCCGGCAATCACCAACCTGAGAGGCAGCGGGCTTTTGGCTTTGATGATGGACACAGCCTCAAGCAGGATATCCAATCCTTTATAGGGCCGAATGTTTCCGAAAAACAAAACGATTTTTCATGATCGCGGATTTTTCTGGCCTGCCTAAAATTCCGTGATCCGGATTTGAACATGCCCAATGGTCCATGGGGGATCACGGAAATGCGGTTCCAACCGATTTGAAACTTCCCTGCTAGCGTATTTTTATTGTGATTCGAGTGTACAATCAGGTGATTTGACAAATAGACAATCAACTGAGTGGCCAGATCGAAAAGAGATGACGGCTCATGGGAACCGGTATTGTGAATGGTTGTCACAACCGGTATATGTTTCAGCCGGGCAATGGCCATCATGACGGCCGCTGCAGGCAGGGTGGGCAGGCTCCACCACTGGACATGAAACAGATCGGTTTTCATTCTCATGCCGGCCTTGATCCAGGACAAAGGATTATACCAGGCCAGGCTCTGGTAAATAGACAGGTGCCGGGTCTCGATTTTCTCGAAAGTCGCATCTTCAGGGGGTTGCTTTGCCGGATGAAGCCGAGCCGGGTACAGGCTGGCAAATGAATGAAAAAAAAGACGGATGCCAGCTTTGTCCAGAGCCGTTGCCAATCCCAGGCAATAAGGTGATAGTGCTTTCTGGGGCGGCAGGGTTCCCAGCATGGAAACGGTCGGCAATTGTCTGCCGGTCATTTTGATATCGCCGGTTTGATCAGGTTCAAGGGTATCCGGCCTTCGAACAGTTCTCCGTTCACCTCATAGGTCGGCGTCCCCGTCACTCCCAGTTCAATTCCTTTCAACACATCCCATTTGATCTTGTAGCGAACCTGGCGAATATCCGGCGAGGCGGCAAGCCCTTCAAATCTGACACCGCTTCGCTGGGCAAGATCTTTGATATCCAAAGTCTTAACATCCTTTGAGATCTCATATAACAGATCGTTCATCTGCCAGAACCGGTTTTCCAAAGCCGCATAGGCCGCGGCAACGGCCAATTTTCCAGAGGCCGGATGAAACGTTTTGGCCAGGGTCGGATTGAACTTCGGATCCATGGGAAAATGCCGGTGGACCAGGCGGATTCTATCAGGATTGGCTGCCACAATCTGCCTCAGATACATATGCATTTTTCTGCATTGGAAACACATGTAATCGGAATATTCGGTAATGACCAGTTCCGGGTTTTCCGCCCCGATCCAGGGGTCGCCGTATTCTGTCATGCCGGTGGAGATCTCTGCGGTGATCTCGGGCAAGGAAAAATGCCAGTATCTGGGATATGCAAACGGCAGGATGCAGGCAATCCCAAAAACCACAACAAGGACCGTGGTCTGATTTTTCCAGGGACGGAACAAAAAAACCACATCCTTTTTCAGGCCGCTGATAAATCCTTTTTCCGGAAACCTCCGCCGGATGATCCAAACCTGGTAGAGCAAGGCAAAGTTGATGCCATATCCGGCCAGGCACACAATGCAGTACACCTTGATCTGAAACTTTAGAATATACGCCAGATACAGGCTGTAACCGGAAAAAAACAAGGCGGTCAAGAACAGCATCGGCCAGAGCCGCCGATGATCTGCTTGGGATAAATACGCAAATGACAGCAGGATCAGAAAAAATCCATACCCCAGAACACCCCACACCGGCACCGGCATGCCCAGAAAAATGGAATGCATGCTTTGGGACACGGTATCGCAGTTAATTGCCTCTGACACGGCACACAGGCTTACATAGAGGATATCGGTGTGGACCCGGTAGTGGGAAACGGCTGAATAACCCATATTTAACAGACCGGCTATGGCTATGACGGTCACTGACCAGAAATACACAGGAAACGGTAAATGTTTCATGACGCTAGGTGCCATCAGTCTTACCCAATTCATGGATTTTCCTGGATTGAACCTCTAACCGTCTTGATATGACAGGGGCGATCAATTCGGGTGTCAACGGCCACTGAAGATTCGTTTGCCTGTTTTGATTTAAAAAATTAAAAATTTGAGCCGCATTGAATTGAGATAAAAGATGATCTGAATATGTTTCAGCTTTGGGCATATTTCCTGACCTGACGCTGTTTTCCACCAGAAGCAGCAAGGAGGACAGGTTACCGTTAAATGATTCTGCAACCCGCCTCAGATAACGCTCTGCTGAAACATATTTTCCCATCATCATTTTAGAAATTCCGAGATTAAGCAATGTCATCTCATCATCAGGTGCGACAGATACTGCTCTTTTTGAATATTTCCATGCTGTTTCAGGATCATTCTGATGCAGCAATATCCTCGCTTTCAAATTGAGATAAGTACCTGAATTTGGTCTGATTGTAAGAAGATACTCAATGTGATTTGTTGCGTTTTCAATTTGCCCGGCTTGTAACAGTGTGAGAACAAGTCGGTGTCGGATATCATGTTTTCCTGGTTTTAGGGTGAGAATGCGTTCGTATAGCCGAATGGCTTTTTTGTAATCCCTTCTATGAGTTGCATACACTTCAGCCATATTGGCAAGTGACACCAATTCTGGTTTGTTTATAGTACTGTCATCCAAATGCCTGGATTTTTCCGACAATTCCAAAATGACATCATAATCTTGAATTTTTCCATAATGACTTTGTATTAAATTCTGATATGCCCGCGCTCTTCCCGGAGCCTTTGCAATCGTATCTTCCCAAAGAGTCTTTCCATCCGCCCATGCCATATTCCGAACAAATGATCCCAGCCCGAACGTCATGATCAGAATGGTACTGAAACATATCAACAGCCCTTTCATGATTTTAGACTGCCGTTCAATTGAATAATAATCCATTATTGTTTTTATCCCTGCTGCAACGGGTAAAAACAAGAAAAAGGACGGTAAATAATTTCTGTGTTCGAAAATAAGTTCCAAAGCAATCACAGAGGATTCAATAATGTGATTCAGAAAGAAAAAAAGGATCGCAAATGACAGTAATGGGTGTTTGTTTATCTGCCAAATGGCAAGGCTGATCAAGCCCAGAATCAAAAGAACGGAAAAAAAGGTGCTCCAGGGAGAAAACAGTCCGGTAGAGATGACAATATCGTGATCAAGAGAAAGCCTGTCTGCGATTGGATAAAAAATCTGTGATAGATAAAAAACCAGAATTCTGGATTGCGTTAGAAGTCTTTCGCAAAGGGAAAATGTACGACTTTGATATCCATTCAGTATTGTATTAATGAACTCAGATGACAAAAACAACCAAACGCCAGAAAAAAACACAAACCAAAATAACAAGGCTTGTGATGAAAATCATTTTTTTTTTTTATTGCCGGATTTTTCATATCCTGAAAAAAATCATTTCAATGAGCAACAGGGAAACCGGAAGCATCATCGCATTTTCTTTTGATCCTACAGCCAACAAGAAAGAAACAACTATGCCAAGACTCCATAACACACACCTTATCCATGAGTCCTCAAGCCTGGCCCGCAGGTAACAAAAAACGCCAATAATATAAAACATGGCAGCCATGGAAGCCATGCGCTGCACAATATAGGTAACCGCCTGGGTTTGAATGGGGTTAACCGCCCATAAAGCTGCTGCCAGAACGGCAATAAAATAGCCATTCCCTCTAAACCGGCCGGCAAGATTGGGTGAGCGGAACAAATGAACGATCGCCAGATACAAAAAAAAGGCGGTCAGAATGTGAATGCCCAAATTTACAATATGATATCCCGTCACACCTGTTTTGCCAAAATACCAGTTTAGGGCGATGGTCAAGTTGGATACCGGCCGATAAAAAAAAGATTTCCCAAGATCGTCAAACAAAGCATCAGAAACAGTTCCCGGATACAAATTCTCAATGTGAAGTTTCGTATTTTGAGTGATATTGTGAAAATCATCAAAATGAAAAGGCACATTGAATGTATTGCTGTAACATACCAAACAAAGCAAAAAAAAATAACAGAAAAATCCGCCAATTAATGCACATTTGCCATTCTGTTTCAGATTGATCTTTTTTTACTCATTTTTCTTCTGATGTTTTTTGCCGGTATGATTTCACATCCGGTTCATGAGCACTTTACCAGTTTTTATAAAAAAAGCCCCTTCCTGATATTTCGAAATCAAAAAGGGGCTTAAAACAGATTGGTAATTACTGAAATTTTCTATCCTTTACAGGCATTAGGAGAATTTATGAGGTCGCCGGTACTATTAATGGTCCATGTATCTGTATTACCCTTTAACGTCGCGGTCGCTGTGGCTGTGAAACCTGTAGTGTTAGCAGGAGCAATTGTAATAGAATATTCTCCAGTGCCCTTAGTGGCAAATCCAATGGCGTCTTTATCAGTACTATAGGTATCATATTGGGCAAAATAGGCCTCTTGACCAACCCGAATACTCCCCAGGCTGCTTTTTGCTTCAGACTGTTTTGCCTTGCACTGATAATTCATAAAATTCGGAATGGCAATCGCCGCCAGAATCCCGATAATCGCCACAACAATCATCAGTTCGATCAGGGTGAACCCTTTTTTTGTTTTTCAACATTTTTCTTCATCGCCGTCTCCTTTAGTTTTTTACTTTTTATTGACACTATTATGTCAAATCAACCTTTGAGTTATTACATAGCAACAAATATGCCATTTATTCATTTCTACCGGTACAGTTTATAATTGATTTCAAAATACCTGGAATCATAGGGAATATAAATATTTTTTGATTCAATCGAATCATGTCTATCAACCCTGGAGTATCCCAAAATAACAAAAAACGGCAAATTTGACAAAATTTGAAACCGGTTGACGAAAACTGTAAATTCATTTTATGGTCCGACTGGAATCAGATGCCAACAAATGAAGGATGAGTGATTTTCAGACTGGACCCGATCATGACCCACAGAGTTCGAACCCATACCGTCTTTGCCCTGCTCACTGTCCTTGTAATCGGATACATCCTGCTTCTGGCGGCTGTGCCGCCGGTGGACCGGGATGCCTTGACCCATCACCTGTTTGTTCCCAAACTGTACCTGGCGTTTGGGGGGGTTTATGAACTTGCCCATATTCCGTTTTCCTATTATCCCATGAACCTGGATCTGCTGTACCTGATTCCGCTGGCGTTTGGGAATGACATTGCACCCAAGTTCATCCATTTTGCCTTTGCCCTGGTCACAGGATTCATGATTTTTAGGTTTCTTCGACGGCGGACGGACACGGCCCATGCCTGGCTGGGAGTCCTGTTTTCCTGACCCTGCCGGTGATTGTAAGGCTGTCCTCCACCGTATATGTGGACCTGGGACTGATCTGTTTTTTGTTTGCATCCCTGCTCAGCCTGTTCAAGTGGATCGAATCCGGGTTTAAGACACTACCGCTGATCCTCAGCGGAATCTGGTGCGGCCTGGCCCTGGGAACCAAGTATAATGGGCTGGTGGGTTTGTTTCTGCTGGGGCTGTTTGTATCGTTTGTATATGCAAGGATCCATGCGGCAACCCGTTATAAAAACTTCAAGGCAGCCGGATGCGGGGCGGTGTTTATTCTGGTGTCCTTGATGGTGTTTTCCCCGTGGATGATCCGCAACCTGGCCTGGACCGGCAACCCGGTGTATCCGTTATACAACAATGTGTTCAATCCCCCGCTGGTATCTTTTGAAACCGAAACCAGGGAGCCCGCTCCGGGCATATCCCATTTGCAGTTCCGGCATCTGGATTATGGTGAATCCTGGCTGGCCGTTGCCATGATACCGGTGCGGGTTTTTTCCAGGGCAAAGATGATGATTTCCGGTATTTCGACGGCAGGACCAGTCCTTTTCTATTGTTCCTACCTGTACTGGCATTTGCCGGATTCAAAAGAAACCGGACCCGGCAGGAAAAAGCGGAAATCTGGCTAATGGCGGCGTTTTCCTTACTGTTTCTGCTGTATGCCTGCGCCCAAACATCAATACGGATCCGGTATTTTGCGCCGATCCTGCCGCCCCTGGTAGTGCTGTCCATGATCGGGCTGTACCGGCTTCGGAAGACCGGGGTGCTGGGGACAAAGCTGTCCGGTCCGGTCCGGACAGCTTTGGTGTTTGCGACGGTGGTGGTGATGCTCGGGCTCAATACCGTTTACGTGGCAGAGCGGTTTAACAAAGACAGGCCTCTGGATTATCTGTCCGGCAAACTGACCCGGGATGAATATATCCAATTGTTCCGGCCGGAATATGCCACATTTCAATTTGCCAATGAACATCTGGCAGAGAATTCTAAGATTTTCGGATTGTTCATGGGAGGCCGGGGGTATTATTCAGACCGGTTTATCGCGTTTTCCGATTCGCTTTTCCATAGAGTCGCCAGACATGCCGAATCCGGAAAAGATGTGGCGAAAACGCTGACCAATAAGGGATTTACCCATATTTTGCTCAGTTTTTCCGGCTTCAATTTATGGTTAAAGCAGGCAGCTTCAGAGCATGACCGCCAGGTGCTCAGGCAGTTTTTGAATCCCATACGAGAATACTGTTCTCCCAGGATGGGTATGGGGTGCTTCAAATTGAACCCTGACTTGATTTCGAACCATAGTTTAGGCATATATAACTGAGCGTTATTGAGCCCATGCCCCTTGTCACCGGCATAACCAAATAAAAACCCCTGATTAGCAATTATCTTTTTACCGGTATTACCGCAATATTGAAGTGCGACACCGACAGAGTTTTTTCCTTTTTTGGGAAATTCAGATGCGTCTACCGTCAACATTCCCATCCCCTGTTGCTATGGCTTGAACAACCATCTGTTCATACTGTTGCAGCATCGCTTCATTATCCCATTTGTATGGTTTTAAAAAACGCTGGGTCGATCGTACAGATTGGGGTGTTTTAATTTCCAAGGCTAAGTCTTCGGCTGTTTTCTTTTCAGTTGCGCTCATCAGGCCGGAAAGGTATGTCTGTCCAATACTTTCTTGCTCACTGCGGCAGAAGCAGTCTGAAAACATATGATGAAATTCCGTTAATTTTTCAGCAATTGAGTCATAATCAAGATCGGTTAGATCAAAGTTCTCCAGTAATTCAGGCGTTCATTCAGACTGCTGTAATGACAAATTTGTTTCCTCCACAATTTTTAAAGAACCAGTGTATCAGATCAATAAAACAAAGTTTACTATTTTCAATGTCGCTGTAGTAATGGCGTATCCGTTAAAAAGCCTGTTTATTAAAACCTTTTTTTCATCAATCCTTAATTTATACCTACTTTTTCTGAGCTGTTGAGTGCAAATTTTTAGTCTTAATAAATTTTTCTATATTGCTTGATGAAAGGCGAATTTCAATTCATTAACAACGAATTCTGTATTAAAATAAATGAATAAAATATATATTTGGCCAAATAATCTGGGTTCCCGAACTTATATGACGAGGTTATCTGTATTTTGATATCTTTCTGATGTATTAAATTGATATAACACATTATTTTCATATGCTGTCATGTTCTCTTCCAAAATTTAATCACACACTTCTCATTATAATCATGCTCTATATAACGAGTTAAATTTCATATTGAATTCAATCAATTATTCGTATTTTCACATATATATATCCTATCGTCGTCAAAAATTTCCGGGAATGCAGGAAATAATCGATGTATTCGAGCATTAAATTTGAAAATCGTTTTTTTTTAGCTTGACATTCGAATCATTTTGATTCTATTGTAAATGCTGCCAAGGTCTTGAAGTGCACAGTATTAAAAAAATTTTAACAAACTAAAAGTTTGAAATAGTGAGCGATCTCAACACGGATCGTTTACAGGGGACATCCAAAGCATTTATTGTTTGATAGTGAATAGCAGAACCCGGCTATCGGCCAATAACGGCCTGCTGGAAACAATATAACTCAATGGAGGTGTTTAATGCATGAACCAAAACTTGTCCGTACCTTAGGCTTTTGGGAGTCCTTTGCAACCGCTGTTGGATTGGTTGTGGCTGGAACTACAATGGTTTCACTGGGCTATGGCTTTGGTCTGGGTGGTCCCGCCTTTTTCATCGCAGCATTTGCAGCATTAATTATCAGTATTTTGTGGCATTCTCATATGCGGAACTGGCAAACATGATGCCGGGCGCTGGAATGATCGGCGATTATACCGCACCCGCACTGGGTCGCCTGGCAGCCATATTCGGTGTTTTGGGCGGTTATATCGTTCTCGTAAGCGCCGCCGGCGCCATGGAATCCGTGGTTGCCGGTATGTCCATGAACAGTTTATGGGACGTAATTCCGGAAAAACCCTTCGCTCTTTTTTTACTTATCTTCTTCCTTGCCGTAAATTTGATTGGTGTTAAATTGTTCGGGAAAATACAATTTTTTTTAACTGTTTTTATGATGCTGACACTCGTCGCATTGGGGACTATCGGAATAGCTGGGATAGGCGGTGGCATCAAATTGGCAGAAGTCCAGTTTAATCCGGTCGGCTGGGGAAAGGTGAGCGAGATGCTGGCCATCGGGATCTGGCTCTATATTGGCATCGAGTATGTATGCCCAATGGCCGAAGAGATCAAAAACCCTCAGAAAAACATCCCCAAAGCGATGATTATAGGTCTTGTTCTCATTTTTGTTGCTGACATGATTTTCGGCATAGCAGCACTTCTTTATGTGACACCTGGCCAATTGCTTGACTCAGAAATCCCCCAGTTGGTTGGTGCAAAAGCCATAGCCGGTCAATTTGGCTTTATTCTCATGACAACCGCCACCGTCCTGGCATCAGCAAGCTCAATTGATTCCCATCTGGCGGCTATCCCAAGGATGCTCTATGGCCTGTCCCGGGAAGGCATGCTTCCAAAAATATTTGGATACATCCATCCCCGTTTCAGAACCCCATGGTTCTCAATTTTCATTGTGTTTGCCTGCCTGGGTCTCCCCCTGCTTTTCAGCATCGATCTGAATGTCATCATGACCCTTATCCTTATTGCTTGTATCACCTGGTTAATTACCTATATCATGGCCCAGGTCAATGTAGTTATACTACGAAATAAGTATCCGGACTTCCCAAGAAAATTTAAAACCCCCTATATCCTGTTCCCCAGATCATCGGTATTCTCGCGTGTATTTACATGATTGTTACAATACACCCGGATCCTGCTATGAAACTTAAGATCTGGCTGGCGGCTGCGGCTGTATCTGCCCTGGTTCTTACATATGGTGTGGTGTGGCTTAAATTTGTAAAAAAATTACCCCTGTTTACACCGGTTTCTCTTGAAGATGAAGTAAATTCCATACAATTGCATTCAACAATTACCGATAACAACTGTTAAAACAAAAACCTTAAAAATTTTTGAAAGGAGGCAGAAATATGTCGTCCATGAAGTATTTTTCGTTTCAACTACCAACACGGATTGAATTCGGCAACGGTGTGATTCAACATATTGGTAAAGAAGCAGTAAAGATAGGTGGAAGAAAGGTATTGATTGTAACCGACCCAGGTGTGCTTGCAGCGGGGCTTATAGAACCGGTGATTGCATCCCTCAATAAGGTAAACATTGAATCAGTAATCTTCGGCGCCGTTGAAACCAACCCCCGTGATACTACCGTGGCCGAGGGCGCCAAATTTGCTGATAATGAGGCCTGCGATCTCATTATCGGAATAGGAGGCGGAAGTCCTATTGATACGGCAAAAGCCATCGGCGTTATCCAGTCCAATGGCGGCTGTATCTCCGATTACCAGGGCTGGATGTTGTGAAGAATAAAATTCCGCCTTTGATTGTTGTACCGACCACGGCCGGAACTGGCACAGAGGTGACTTTCTGGGCCGTCATCACTGATTCAGAAAAGCACTTCAAAATGAGTATCGGCAGCCCCATGATAGCACCCTCCGTTGCATTAGTGGACCCGGACATGACCATGGGATTACCAGCTAAGATCACCGCTGCAACGGGCATGGATGCATTAACCCATGCGATTGAACCTACACGGCAACCCTTAGCGAACCCGTAACCGACAGTCTTGCCTTGAGCGCCATAGAGCTCATCAGCAAAAGTCTTCGAAAGGCTTATGCTAACGGCAACGACCGCCAGGCCCGATATGACATGATGCTTGCCAGTCTCCTTGCCGGCCTTGCATTTGGAAATTCGGATATCGGCGGGGTCCACTGCATGGCCGAGGCAATTGGGGGACTGTATGACATACCTCATGGTGTCGCCAATTCAATTTATCTCCCCGTGGTCATGGCGCACAACTGCATTGCCGATCCTGACAAATTCACACGGATCGCCCAGGCACTTGGGAAAAACACATCCGGCATGTCAACGATTCAGTCGGCGAAATGTGCTGCAGACTTGGTGCGAGAACTTTCCAGGGATCTGAATATTCCATCGGCAAAGGATGTCGGCGTAAATTCGGATGACTTTAAACGGCTTGCCCAGGCTTCTGCCGTAAATGTATCAGTTGAGAGCAATCCCAGAATAATGAATGAGGAGGCCTTTTTTAACCTGTTTGAAAAAGAATACAGCGGGGGTTAAAATGGCGGTAGACTTCGGTTGCCAGCAAAATATGATCAGCAGTATCCCAGGGGACAACATTTCAAGGAAAGCCTTTGGGGCGCTAAGGGGACATGCCGGTTTGTTTATGGAATGCGGAATGCTTGATCAGCAAGAGCACTCAGGTGTTATATCGCTTCAGAACCATAAAACGAGCCTTGATCTTCTTTTCCATGTTAGAAGAAAACTGTTGAGCCGGGTGTACCATCTTCGCATTGTATCCAGGATGGTCCCGAAAAACGGCCACGGGTCTGACGATCATTACAGGTTGGGACTCAAAGTCTCCGGAATCAGGCGATTCAAGCACAGGTTTTCCATTCACGGAAAAGGACATGTTGCTGGGAAAGCCCTTGCAGATCAACTGATTTTATCGGGCCTTATCCAGCAGTTGACAGAAAATGTCACCATCGAGCACCTTTCCATCAGTTGGAATCCGGAATCATGCCAATGGTTGGTTTCAGTGGGACCCTATCCAGGAAGCTACGTCTATCTGATCTTCCCGCCGATGAAGCAGAATGTGAAGCTCAGAAAAACTGAGGCCAACGCCCTTTACGATTTCATAGAGGGTCTTGGCGACTTTCTTAATGCAGGGCATTGTTTTTTTTTAAACGAGTTGATATAAATTGCTTAATAATATTTTACAAGGAAAAGAGCCGATAAAGGTATGAAAATGAAAGATACAATGGATGAAATGGATTATCAGATCACCCAGCTGCTGGAAGAAAATGGAAGAATACCAAACACGGAACTGGCAAAAAAACTGGACACATCAGAAACAACAATACGGACACGTATCAAACGCCTGATCGATCAAGATCTGATAAAAATTGTTGCTGTTAGAAATCGTGCAAAACTGGGCAGCGAAACCAATGGAAATATTAAAATCGAGGCAGATACGAAAAAGGCTGAATATATCGGCAGTGAATTAAGCAGAATCAATGAACTCTGGTATGTTGCTCAATTGGCTGGCGATGCCGATTTTGATGCTGAATTCAGTGTTGAGTCCCAGCATGACCTGCTCATCTTATTGGACAAAATCAACAAAATCGATGGTGTGATCCGCACCCGAACCTCCACCCGGCTTAAGCTGGTGAAACAGCTGGGAGAATTTGTAACCTTTACAAATCCTTCCGCCCAGGCATCCGGCAAAGGATAGTCCCCAAAAAGCTGAAAGGCCGGGTCATGTTATGAGCATCAAACAAAAATCTGTAAAAATAGAGGAAACAATGAAAATTTTACGAATAGATATGGGCAATCAATCAGTAAAGTGGACAGAGGTGCCAAAAAAATATTTGACATTGGGCGGACGTGCTCTGACCTCCATTATGGTGAACGATGAAGTACCAGCCACCGCAGATTCCCTTGGCAGTGAGAATAAACTTATTTTTGCCCCGGGGTATTTGACCGGAACACCTCTAATCAATACCAGCCGTCTTTCCATTGGGGCGAAAAGCCCGCTTACAGGTGGTATCAAGGAGAGCAACGTGGGTGGTACAATGGCATTTTCCCTTGCCAGAATGGGAATTACAGCAATTATTGTTGAGGGTAAGGCAGATAAAGATAAGTATTTTATCCTGAATATCGAGGATGAGAAAACAGCGATCCTCCAGAGCGCAGAAGACCTGAGAGGGATGCACACCTATGCTGTCACCCAAAGGCTGCGGGCACAATTCGGGGATTCCAAAAGTATCTCTTGTATTGGACCTGCCGGGGATCAACAGCTTTTATCTGCGTCCATTCAATCAACAGATCTCGACGGACGTCCCTGCCGTGCCGCGGGCCGGGGTGGGCTGGGAGCTGTAATGGGCTCAAAGGGCTTAAAGGCAATTGTTGTTGATCTTCATGGCAAAACTCCCACAGAGATTATGGATCCAGATCGGTTTAAAAAAGCATCAAAAGCCTATGCCAAAGATGTCAAAGCAGATGAATTCAGCGGTGAGATATTGCCACAGTTTGGAACTGCCGCTCTGGTTGAGGCGATCAACGAGGCCGGGGCCTTCCCCACCAACAATGCGACCCAAGGGCAATTCAAGGGTGTTGAAAAGATCAGCGGAGAGGCGCTGTCCAAATTGATAGAAAAACGGGGCGGACTCACGACCCATAAAGGATGTTCGCATTGCATTATCAATTGCTCTAATGAGTTTGTAGATGAAACCGGAAAATTTGTTACCTCCTCTCTCGAGTATGAAACGATCTGGTCCATGGGAGGGATGATTGGAAATGATAACCTTGATGCAATTGCCCGGCTGGATTTTCTCTGTGATGATATCGGTATTGACACCATGAATACCGGTGTGGCTATCGCTGTTGCCTTTGATGCCGGCTATGGTGCCTTTGGCGATTATAAGACTGCCATTGCTCTGGTGGAAGAAGTGGCCCAGGGAACAAAAATGGGAGCATTGATCGGTAACGGCCCTGTGGCTGTCGGCAGACACTTCAACCACCCCAGGGTTCCCACCATCAAGGGCCAATCCATTGCAGCATATGACCCAAGGGCTATACAGGGAATGGCTGTAACTTATGCTACTACGCCAATGGGTGCCGACCATACTGCCGGCTGGGTTGTGGGTCAGAATCTTGAGGCCTTTGGCGGTACTGTTGACGGCCACAAGGCCGAGGGGCAGGTTGAGGTCTCCAGGGATGCCCAGATCCATATGGCCGCTGTTGACAGCATGGGTATTTGCGATTTTGCTCAATCCGGACTGGCCTCGGATGAAGGAATGGACAATGTCTACAATATGATAAGCGCAAAATTGGGGAACCACTTTGGGACTGATGATTGGACACAACTGGGGAAAAGAGTATTGCGTGCCGAACTGAATTTCAACAGAAGGGCCGGTTTCACCAACAAAGATGACAGATTGCCGCCCATGTTCTATGAAGAACCCTTGCCGCCACATAATATAGTAGTCAAAGTAAGTGATGAACAAATGGATTCCACTTTCAGGGACCTTTTAGAGATCAGCAATTGAAATTAAAAGTTCACTTACGCGGTACCCTGCCGAGTCAATATCCGGGTGAATACCCGGAAGCTGGTTTGGAACTGGAATTTGACCATCAGCTTGGGGTCAGCGAACTGGTTGATCGGATTGGAATAAAGCCGGGCCGTATAGGAATTATATCTGTTAACGGACTGCGGGCGAATGAGGCGGATTTGATCCCGGACAATGCGGTTGTAAAAATTTTTCAACCCCTTGGCGGTGGATAGATAAAAATCAAATTTTAAAAGCTGTGGCAAAAATCTTGCCGCAGCTTTTATCAACTTTCGGGATTCAATTGAATTGCCCGAAAAAATGAGATAACTATCTTAAATTATAAAGAGAATTAGGTGATGAGCCTCGTTATTTGATATATGGTGAATTTACGGAAAATAAACTAAACAACCACCGGCTTTGAGCCGGTGGTTGTTTAGTTGTCGGAGAATTTAAAAACATACCTCACGGTGCCGGAACACGGTTTTTTAAGCCGGGGACTGCCCAGAATACTATATATGTGGACAATGGCCCGGCGTTCAGATCTCATCATTTAAAAAATGTGGCAGTGTCTTTATCTATCGCCCTGATCCATGCAAAACCGTACAAGCCCCAGAGAAAAGGTAAAATTGAGCGCTGGTTCAAAACCGTGAGATTGCAGTTCCTTCAAAACTTCACCGGCAAAACCCTTCCGGATTTGAATGCCGCGTTTGATGAATAGCTCAATGATGTTTATCACCAGCGCAAACACTGCAGTACCGGTGAAAGTCCGTTTAAAAGATTTAGCTCATCCATGGAATGCATCCGGACGGCTCCGCCGGATCTGAAAGATCATTTTCGTAAAACTGCCCGGCGAAAAGTAGCCAAAGACCGGACCATTACCCTTAACGGCAATATGTTTGAAGCACCGGTTGTCCTAATCGGCAGACAGTGGTAGATGTCAAATACCATGAGGATACGCCCCAAAAGGCCGAAGTGGTTTATAGAAACAAATCATATGGCTTGCTAACCCCTGTGGACCTGTCTGTTAACTGCCGTGTTAGAAGAGACCGGTGGAACGAAAACGATATCCGGATCTTCCCAAAACTTTCCGGTGAAAGTATTTGCAGAACTCCACACCCTTGTCCGATTTGAAAAAGACTCCGGAACCTGGTTGCCTGTAATCCTTGCCGGTCAGCCGGCATTGATTGATAAACTTCAGTACAAGACATCCATCCCGTTTGCTTCACGGATCGTGGCCAAAATCCACATAGAGGGTCTGGATATCAATGGGATGAGATCTTATTTTGTTCATCATTTGCAATTGTACGGGGTGGATGCCAACTTCTTCTCTGATCAGGCAATAACAGCGATACATCAGGGAGCAGGCGGTCTTTTACGAAAAGCCCACAACCTTGCCAGAGGGTCCCTGATTGCGGCAGCCGCGGAAAAATCCATGACCGTGTCAGCGGACCAAGTTCGCATCGCATCATCTGAAATTTTTTAACATCGGAGACGTTATGGCAAAAAAAACTGCTTATCCGCGAATTGCTGAGGAGGGTAACCCTGCTTCTCATGCCTTCATTATTTAAGCTTTCCCATCCATGCCATAAAGAACCCAATAAAATCATTCGGAGCGAAAGCGACTTCCCACTTTGTTCAAAACAAACCGAAACATATCCAATCAGTTCAAAATTATCAGAAAATAAAAATTAAGGATAAAAGACAAATTAACAGGTTTTTCTGCGCTTGGAGGTATCAAGAACTTGATTTCAAGATTTAGAAAAATTGTTTGGCATTATAATAAAAATCGTATTCCAAACTGCATTCAATTTAACCTCAATGTCCATGCTATTTTTTTATAACTCAACTTTCGGGTTTAACAATAACTGGCTAACTTTCGCTTTTCTAACAAACCGGAACATTGC
>LQAJ01000209.1_pt1 | contig 21191 bp, 21 predicted proteins | sample 1535811 | NCBI WGS metagenome assembly LQAJ01 (sample SAMN04331587, study PRJNA305678) | bioreactor metagenome | isolation source: bioreactor_6 inoculated with Wadden Sea sediment 2nd replicate of a... | place: Germany: Wadden Sea, Janssand Flat
TCTTGGGACGGTGAGAGTCCGGCGGGTAAATCAAGGAAAGCCGCGTTCTTTGGTTCTTTCTTGGGGCGGCTCAGCCAAGAAAGAACCGCCGTCCGCGCAGGACATGGAGGAAGCGCAAGCGACCGGATTTCGCATTTCTGCCTTTCCTCTTCCGCCTCTCAAAATCCCATAAAAAAAGCCGCCCTTTCAGGCGGCCTTCCTTTAAATTCCCCCAAAAATATCTACTCAACCAAATCAAGCACCTTCACCTCCGGCCTCGCAGCCAACAACGCCCCAACCTGTGGGCTGATCGTCGCCTTGTGCTCGGTGTCGTCGTGCGCCTTCAACGCATCCCTGTCTTCAAACTTCTCCATTACATAATATTCGCCGTCGCCCTCTTTAAAGACGTTGTATTCCAAATTCCCCGGCTCGTTCTCATCAACCCCTGCCTTGAACAACAGAATAAGCCGCTCAAATTCTTCTATCTTGTCTTTCTGCACGACCAGCTTGCAAATCACGCCAATCATATCCGCCTCCATTTACATATGACAAAAAACGTTAAAAAAAGCCGCCCACTCGGGCGGCCTTCATTACTTCTTAAAGCACTGCGCAAGCAGTCAACCTAAGGCATCATCGGTGCCATCGGAATCCCCTCATCCACGTCCAATCCGCAAATGAGGTTCGCATTCATGAGCGCCTGACCAGACGCGCCGCGACACAGATTGTCGATAGCCGACAAAATCACCAGTCGGCCCGTGCGCGGGTCCACCACCACGTTGATGTCGCAGAAAACCGTGCCGCGAACAAAACGGGTCTCGGGCAGCTGGCCCTGCGGCAGGACGCGCACAAACGGCTTGTCAGCATAGAAATCGGTATACATGGCATGGACTTCCTCAAGCGAGGTGTCCGCCGTGAGCTTGGTGTAAATAGTCGAGAGAATGCCGCGGTCAATGGGCAGCAGATGCGTGTTGAACGAGACAGTCATGTCAGTTCCCGCGATCTTGGAAATCTCCTGCTCGATCTCGGGCGTGTGGCGATGCCTCGGCAGGCTGTATGCCTTGAACGAATCAGCGACCTCGCAGAACAACGTACCCACCTTGGCACCACGGCCCGCGCCGGATGTACCGGACTTGGCGTCGATCACGATGTTGTCGGTCTCGATGATGCCTGCACCGAGCGCCGGAGCAAGGCCGAGAATGGAAGACGTGGGATAACAGCCGGGGTTGGCGATCAGCCGAGCGCCCATGATCTCGTCGAGATAGAGTTCGGGCAACCCGTAAACCGCTTCGGTAAGCAGCTCGGACCGGGTGTGCTCGACCTCGTACCATTCCTCGTACGTGGCCTTGTCATTGATGCGGAAATCCGCGGAAAGATCAACGACCTTGACGCCCTCGTCGAGCAGCGCGGAGGCAATCTCCATGGCGGTCTTGTGCGGCACGGCGAGAAAAACGACGTCGCACTCGTTGGCGAGGTCCACGGGATCGGGCTGTGTGATGACGAGATCACCCAGCGGCAAGCGGTGCAGGAACGGGTAAATGTCGGCAAGAGACTTACCTGCCTCGGAACGGGATGTGGCTCGGACAAGCTCCATGGACGAATGATGCGTCATGAGCCGAGCGAGTTCCATGCCGGTGTAGCCGGTCACGCCGACCAGCCCCGCCTTGATGATCTGGGACATGCTGTCTCCCCTGAATTATTTGGTCTTGTTCACGTATGCCATGCGCAGATTGTACACAATGTCGCACAGCAGTTTCTGTTCTTCCTTGTCGAGACCGGTCTCGAACTTTTCCTTGAGCATGCCGAGCACGTCGATGGTGTGCTTGGCCATCTGCGGCTGAAAATCCACCTGTCCGTTGGACGGGTCCGCAGCCTCGCCCAGAGCGACCATGGCCGAGGACGACAGTGAATAGATGAAGGTAGTGAAATTGATATCGAGCGGGATGCCCTGCATCGGGTTTTCCCTACAGTTTTTTTCGTCAGCCATCCTCATTCTCCATTTGAAATAAATCGTTGCAACCGTCGCAAGATAAATACGGCCTGCCGCACGCAGAGTCAACAACTGCGTGGATTTCCAAACCGCTTCCCCACCATCTTAACTGATTATAAAAATACATTATTGCTTTTACTTATCTCCATAATCCTATTAATATACGTATCCACATTGGCGGATGCTGACATTTCTTTACAAATCAACACGTTATCTCAAGGTTTCAATAATGCCGAGTCAATCCGTTTCCTCCCGACTGTTCTGTCTGGCGCTTTTCATCGTATTTTCCATGTCTCTTGCCGGTTGCGGCGGCGACGAAAAAGCCGCTCCGGAAAACAAGCGACCGTGCCCATGAAGGTGGTCAAGGCCGAAACCAAGGACATGCCTCTCTGGGGCGAGTTCGTGGCAACCATCACGGCGGTGGAAACCGTTGATATCCGTGCCCGCGTGGCCGGTTTCCTGCAGGAGAAAAAATTCAAGGAAGGCGCGGCGGTCGAAAAGGGTGACCTGCTTTTCATCATTGATCCCAAGACATTCCGCGAAGACCTCAAGCAGGCTGAATCCGGACTGCAATACAATCAGGCCCTTCTGCAGAAAGCCAAGAAGGACTTTGAACGTTTCAAGAAGCTATATGACGAAGGCGTGGTCAGCCGCGAGGAATTCGAAAGCTACCAGACCTCTCTCGCCACCTACAAGGCGCAGGTTCGAGACAACTCCTCTCAGGTCGAAAACGCCAAGATTCAGCTTGGATACACCAAAATTTACGCTCCGGTTGACGGCGTCATCGGCCGCGTGAACGTGGACACCGGCAATCTCGTCGGTCAGGGCGAAAACACCCTGCTCGCCACGGTTTCCACAGTAGACCCCGTGTACGTGAGCTTCACCGTCAGCGAGGCGGATTACCTGCGCGCCAAGCGGGACCGCGACATCAAGGACCCCGAAAAGAAGGAAGTCCACATGATCCTCGCCGACGGCAGCGAATATGATCATCTGGGAACTTTTGACATGGTTGACCGGGCCGTGGACCCGACCACCGGCACCCTCGGCATTCGCGTCTCCTTCCCCAATCCCGACAGCCTGCTGCGCCCCGGCCAGTACGCCAAGGTCCGCGTCCCCATCGAAATCGTCAAAAACGCAGTAGTCGTCCCGTCCCGCGCCATCATTGATACGCAGGGCGTAAAGACCGTCTACACGGTCAGCGCCGACGGCAAAGTTGTGAGCACGCCCGTGACCGCCGGTTTCGAATCAGAAGAGATGGTCGTCATCCGGGAAGGCCTCAAGGCCGGTGACATGGTTATCGCCGACGGTATCCGCCGCGTGAGGCCGGGCATGGAAATCAAGCCCATCGTCGTCCCCATGACCACCAAGCAGGGTGAAGGCACTCCTGTCGGTCAGAACGACGCCCCCGCAACCGAAGACAAGGCCGAGTAACATATGTTTGTCAGATTCTTCATTGATCGGCCGATTTTCGCATCGGTGCTGGCCATCATCATCCTGATGGTCGGTCTCCTGAGCGTCTTTGCCCTACCCATCGCACAATATCCGGAAATCTCGCCGCCCTCGGTGCGCGTCACCGCCAACTACACTGGCGCGGATGCTGAAACCGTGGACAGTCGTTGCCACTCCATCGAGGAGCAGGTCAACGGCGCGCAGGACATGCTGTACATGTCTTCGATCTCGGCCAACGACGGGTCCCTGTCGCTGACAGTTACCTTTGAACTGGGCCGCGACCTCGAACTGGCGACCGTGGACGTGCAGAACCGCGTCAACCTCGCGACCGCACAGCTTCCGGCGGAAGTCCGCAACTCGGGCATTCAGGTCAAGAAGCAGTCCCCGGACATCGTGCTCATCGTCAACCTGACCTCCCAGTTGCCGCAGTTCGACACGCTGTTCATGAACAACTACGCCAAGATCAACATCTATGACGCCCTCAAACGCATTCAGGGTGTCGGCGATGTCAACCTGTTCGGCGATCAGGACTACGGCATGCGCATCTGGCTCGACCCGGACAAGCTCGCCTCCTTCCGGCCTGACTGTCGCCGACGTCATCGGCGCGGTGCAGGAGCAGAACGTCCAGGCACCGGCAGGCCAGATCGGCATGCCGCCGACGCCCAAGGACCAGCAGTTCCAGATGTCCATGCGCGTCAAGGGCCGCCTTGCCGAGCCTCAGGAATTCGGAAACATCATCATCAAGCGAACCCGGACGGCAGCACCGTCAAGGTTCATGACGTCGCCAAAGTCGAACTCGGCGCGAAAAACTACTTCACCTTCGCCCGTCCCGACGCAACCCCACGGCTTCGCCTGCTCATTTACCAGCTGCCCGGTGCCAACGCCCTGGATGTCGCCAAAAACATTCGCAGCACCATGAAGAACTTTCCAAAACTTCCCGGAAGGCATCGAATACAAATCCCGTAGACACGACCGATCGTCAACTCATCCATCGACGAAGTCATGGAGACCCTGTACGAAGCGCTCATTCTCGTGTTCCTCGTGGTCTTCATCTTCCTGCAGAACTGGCGCACAACGATTATTCCCATGGTCTGCGTGCCGGTCTCGCTTATCGGTACGTTCGCGCTCTTCCCGCTGCTCGGATTCTCCATCAATACGCTGACCCTGTTCGGGCTTGTGCTCGCCATCGGTATCGTGGTCGATGACGCCATCGTCGTTGTCGAAGCGACCCAGCGCAATATTGACGAGGAAGGGTTATCACCCAAAGATGCCACTAAGAAGGCCATGGCCGAAGTGACCGGTCCGGTTATCGCCAGTACGCTCGTACTCGTCGCGGTGTTCATTCCGGTCGCATTCATGGGCGGCATCACGGGCCAGCTATACAAGCAGTTCGCACTGACGCTCTCGGTTTCGGTGCTAATTTCGTCCATCAACGCCCTGACGCTCTCGCCCGCTCTCAGCGCGCTCCTGCTGCGGCCCTACAAGCCGATCCGCGGACCGCTGGGCTGGTTCTTCGATAAATTCAACACGGTGTTCGAAGCCGTAACAAAACGTTACAACGCCGCTGTTGCCGCGCTAGTCAAACGCGCCTTCATGGGCATCCTGATCGTTGTCATTCTCGTCTTCGGTGCGGGCGGCCTGTTCTCGATCCTGCCGTCCAGCTTCGTGCCGGACGAAGATCAGGGCTACTTCATCGTCAACTCCATGCTGCCCGAGGGTGCGTCTCTTGAACGCTCCAACGCGGTGGCGCTCCAGATCGAGGAATACCTGAAAACAGCACCCGGCGTGAAAGACTACGTCACTCTCGGCGGATTCAGCCTGCTGACAGGTGCCTACTCGTCATACAACTCGGCCTTCTTCGTCATTCTGGACGACTGGTCGGAACGAACAACGCCTGAACTGTCGCTGGCATCCATCATGGGAACGGCACAGAAGAAATTCTGGCAGATTCAGGAAGCCATCGTCGTGACCTTCGGTCCACCGGCCATTCCGGGCCTGAGTTCCACCGGCGGTCTCCAGTTCGAGCTTCAGGACAAGACAGGCGCAACGGTTGATGAACTCTCCGCCGTGGCCGACTCCTTCATGGCCGAAGCTAAAAAGCGGCCCGAAGTCGCGAACCTGTTCACCACGTTCAGTTCGCATGTGCCGCAGTACTATGTAGAGATCGACCGCGATAAGGCCAAAAAGCTTGGCGTCCCGGTCAACGACATATTCCAGACCCTCCAGACGTATCTGGGTGGTTACTACATCAACGACTTCAACAAATACGGACGAACCTACCGCGTCATGGCGCAGGCCGATTCGCAGTTCCGCACCAAGGTGGACGATCTGGCCCGCTTCTACATGCGGTCGGGCGACGGCAAAATGGTGCCGCTGTCTACACTGAGTACGGTCAAACGCATCACCGGCCCGGAATACATCCAGCGTTACAACGTCTTCCGCACGGTTGAAATGACCGCTGCCACACCGCACGGTTACAGCTCCAGCCAGACAATGGACGCCATGGAAGAAGTGGCAAAGGCCTCGCTGCCACAGGGATACGGATATGACTGGACCGGCATCGCCTACCAGCAGAAGTACTCCGGCGGTGATACCGGCATGGTCTTCGGCCTCGCCATCATCATGGTCTTCCTGGTGCTTTCGGCACAGTATGAAAGCTGGGCCACTCCGTTCGCGGTCATTCTCTGCGTCCCGCTCGGCATCTTCGGTGCCATGGCATCACAGTGGATGCGCGGACTGGACAACAACGTGTACGCCCAGATAGGTCTGATCATGCTTATCGGGCTGGCGGCAAAGAACGCCATTCTGATCGTGGAATTCGCCAAGGAAAAACATGAGCAGGGCATGTCACTCAAGGAAGCCGCCATGAAAGCCGCGCATCTGCGCTTCCGGCCCATCCTGATGACATCGTTCGCCTTTATTCTCGGCGTTATCCCGCTTGTCACCGCTGCCGGTGCAGGCTCAGCCAGCCGTCACGCCCTCGGCACCTCGGTGTTCGGCGGCATGATCGCGGCAACAGTCCTCGGCGTGCTCGTTGTCCCGGCGCTCTACACGGCGGTTCAGGGAACTGCTGCCAAAATCGGCGGCAAGCTCAACCCGAAAAAGAAACCGCCCGAGACAGAATCCGAATAAGAACAATCAACGGCCCGGAAGCATACCGTTTCCGGGCCGTTTCATTTGTACACCCAGCACATGTTCTGCCGGGGATACCACGCCGCGCAGTTGATTCCCGCCACCCAAAATGCTACTTCCTGCCCCACATCAAAACGGATCAGGAGTCAACGCATGTCCTATCGCAAGGAATTTCAAGCAGCAATAAACCGCACCACCAAATGGAAACTCGGCGGCTATGCCATCGACGAACTCGACACACCGGTCGATCAGTCCGTGCTCAACGAACTGGAAGCCACATCCCATATTCCGTTTACCGAACGGGCGGGTAAAGGCATGTCGGTCAACTTCGGCATGTATCACATGCTTCTGACCCGGTTCGGAATTGAAGGCGCGGTTATTACCATGGGCAATGTCTCGGTCAACGGCGAGATGCGCCTGCCCGTGACGGCGTCGCACTTCAAGAAGATGATCAAGCACCAGAGCGGCGAGGAAAACATGAGCCAGTACCACCTCTGGACCACCCTGCCCGGAGGCATCGTCCTTGACCACGTCATCCTGTCCTCCCTGCACGGCGAGGGACTCGTGGAAGTGAACGACGCAATACCGAGTGAACGCTACATCTGCGGTCCCGGCGACGAACTCCCGCACGGTCTGGAGTACCATCCATCGTGGTGGGCGTGGACTTTTTCGTGGCATCCGGCACCATCGACCCCGAGGCCATGGACTATCTCATGGGCTCCCGTTTTCCGAAGCAGTACGATTAGATTTCACGCACCAAGACAAATCAAGGGCAGTCTGACATGATGTCAGGCTGCCCTTTTTCATCAATTCATCTAAATAATTTACCAATTTTCCCTGTTCTTAAATAGATATTTGCGAACGCCTTAACTACCTATTTTCAATAAGCAATACAGCCGCTTTAAAAGAAGCAAGACAACGCTTCGCCCAATAAAGGCAACAGTTTTCCATTCTCCTCATTTCAAAAAACAGGAGAACACCACACATTTGACAGTAAGATGTCACATTTTGGAAGGCTTTCCCGGAGTGTGCAGCCGATGCTGAATATTGAGAAGAGCTAAAAAAGTAACCATCAACAGCCTCAAATACACGGTTGAGTATCTTTCGCAATTTCATTCCACCTCCCGCACTATCTGTCATATATGAATTGATACCAATAGCCGATGCCTTACGATGACGCTTGGTTGGCAACCAAGTGGTTAACATTACAAGCATGGTGGACGCCTTTGTCCTTGAAAAAAAGCCGCCACAAAACCATGTAAAAATTCTTTTGCCCCAATCCAAAATCCCTTCACAGTTCGCCTATTTTTCATGCGATACCTCTTTATTAAAAGTGTATATACACCTATTTTGCCAAAAAAATTATATCTTGCGAAGTACATCCATCATTCTTTGCAATTTTTCCAAGAGAAGCGTGGTCTCTTCTTCGCCAACTTCCGAAAAACGAACTTCTGAGCCTCTTCCCAAAGCGGAGTGGCGACTTTAAGCTTCTCAACACCCTGCGCGGTAATCTGAACAGTTTTAACCCTTCTGTCTTCCCCCGACTGGATACGAATCAGGGAATTCCTTTTCAAGAATTTTCAGATTTCGTGTGCACGTTGTTCTTTCCAGCAATGTCTCTGCAGCGAGTTCAGTGATTGAAATATCCCCATGCCTCATGATCGCCGACATCATTGAGTACTGTGTAATCTTGAGACCTGACGGCTGAAGAAATCTGTCATAAATCTGGGTTGTCATGCGTGCCACTTTACGAAAACTACCACAAACGCATGGTGGTTTACGCATAGTATCACTCTCTTGATTCAAATCATTGTAGCCAGTGTTCTTCATTCTGTCCCCATTCGCTCTTTACGAGGCAATCTTCATCGCTAGTCAAACAACGTGTATATACACTCTTACTAACTGTCAACCCCGTTAATCATCCAAAAACATCCACTGATCTAAGCGGTTAATAAAGAGTATATCTAAACAAATCACGATCAAATTTTAAAACTATTGACCCACCTCACTCATAATGCAAATACATAATGTAATTACATAACAAGAGGAACACAATGAACCAATGTATTTTTGCAATGGTGCGAAAGGCCAACCGGGTACTTTTCCGCCGCTATCAAGAAGCGTTAGCCCCAACTGGCGTCAGCATTGTCCAGCTTTCACTCTTGCGAGCACTCGAAAGACACGGGGCGATGCCGCTCTCTCGTCTGGCTGAACATCTCGCTATGGAGCGCACGTCACTCTACCGAACCATCGACCCACTACAAAAATCAGAAAATGTCACAGTTAAAAATGCGGACAAGGGGAAAGTCAAAATTGCTGAACTGACGAAAAAGGACAAGAAACGATCGAAAAAGTAATGCCCTATTGGGCAAAGGCTCAAGAAAAAGTTCTGAAAGAAGTCGATAGCGACAACTGGGAAGCCTGCGCGATATTCTTGACAAAATGGCAAATCTTTAAAATGAAAGGCAAATAAAATGATATCTCGTGCCATGTTCGCTTGGCTCTTGTTAGGGCTGATTTGGGAACAAACTTCGTATTCATAAATGGTCAACCAACGCCGTGTCGCCAATGCAGGTTGCTCTGGTCAGGGTTATCGCTGGTTTTGTCACAGTTGCAGGGTATGCCCTGTTCACCAAACAACTGAAGGTAGCACACCTCAAATTCAGCATTCATTTCATAGTCATGGCATGCCTAGCCGCCGCATTCTATTTTTACAGTTTCGCAGAAGGCACAGCGATACTTGAATCCGGTTTAGCCGGAGCTGTCAGCGCGTCGATTCCATTATTTTCATTGATCGCAGCAGTATTATTCCTGTCTGACGAAAAGCTGACAATAAACCGTGGACTGGGGCTGCTTATCGGCCTTCTTGGCGTCATTCTGATAGCCGATCCTTTTGCCTCCGAGGCTAAAGGCAACTTGTGGGCCGGAGTCTCATGGATGGTTATAGGATCATTCAGTCTCGGCATTTCCTTTGTATACGCGCGCAAATTTGTAACGCCCCTCTCGTTTCCTCCCGCCGCGCTGACCACCTATCAGCTCGGCTTTGCCTCCTTAATTCTACTCATTGTCACCGACAAATCAGGGTTGTCTGTCTTGCAGAATGATTTATCCGCATTCGGGATTCTGACAATTGGGCTGGGTGTCATCGGTACCGGATTAGCCTATGTTCTTTACTATTATATTGTTGCGAATCTCGGAGCTGTACGAGCCTCGGCACTTACATACGTGCCCCAGTTGTCGCCCTGTTTCTCGGCGCAGTCTTTCTCGATGAAAAATAGGATTCATCGATTGTCTGGCCACCGTCCTCATCTTTGCCGGTGTCATGTTCGTAAACAGAAACACGAAGCCGAAAACAACGAAACCCCATTTCAAGCTCAACAAGCCCCACTCATCCGCAGAAGGTCCCGCTTGAAGACAATAGAATGATTCAACGACAAGAAGAACCGAATGCAAACGAGCATCCGGTTCTTCTTTGTAGACCGTATTGAATTCGAATTGACCGTCTTTTGATCCCGATAGGGACAAGCTAGGCGTTCACGACTCATACGTCGCCTCCGCGTAGGAGGAGAAGTCGTATTCGGATTCCACTTCATCCCGGACGAGCTGTGCCACGCCCTGCTCTTCGAGCCATGTGAACAGGCCGCCCTTTTGCATCATGGATGCGAACATGAAAAACTCCTTCCATGACCCGTGTCGCCCGAAGGCACACTGGCGAGCATATCGTGACCCATGGCATAGAGATCAGCACGATACATGGCCTGAATCCGTGGATAACCCGCGAAAAGGTCGACCAGTTCGGCAAGAAATCCACCGTACATCTGTGTGCTCATGCGCCCTGCGCTACAAGGTGGTCCAGCGTGTCCAGCACGGCATGCGCCAGATACAGCAGTTCGAGATAGTAGAACAGCGGCTCGCCCAGCACCGCGCTGTTATCACAGCGATCAAGCATGGGAGCCACAAACGTTCCGAAAAGGTAATTCACTATATCGTCCGCGTCACACGCCTGCCGCTTGATGGGCTTGTGGCACCACTTCCAGACACGCTTGCACATGGTGGTGCGGGTGATGCGGCGCAACTGCCACGCCTCGGCCCGGGCATCGGAAAAAGCGTGTACCCAAGGTCCTTCAGACGACCACAAAGATAATGATCCTGACAGTTGGTTCCCCGTAACCGTCAAATCCTCCGGCCTGTTCCCACATCTCGCGCCGCAGAAGAAAGGCGTTGCCGGGAATGAAATCCACCGCCCCCACATGATGCTGGTTATGGTTGTCGCCAAAAACCGAAAGATAGCGCGACACAAGATCATCACCGGACCGATACACCAGCGATCCGCCGACAAGGCCGATCTCCGGCACACAGGCATGCGGCAGGTTGCGCTCCAGCCACGTATGGCCGACGCGGGTGTCGCAGTCCATGGAAAAGATGAAATCGCCACTGGCGGCCGACAGTCCGGCCCCTTTTGCCGCGGTGATACCGCGGTTCTTCTCGAACCGGAGCACACGCAGATTCGCAGGAGCGTCGTCCATGGCAAACGGCGAGTCCGACCCATCGTCCACCACGACGATCTCGTCCGGGCGCACGGTAAACATGCGGGTCTGGCGAATGAGGTCTGCGGTGAATTCTGCATCGTTGAAGGTATATGTACAGAAACTGATGGTCGGACGGGTCATGAAGCGTCTCCGGGTGCAAAAATTTTGACGTCTGTCGGAACTATCGCGTATATGCAAAAACCATGACGAAGAAGATCGCTTTCATCATTCAGGGCGGAACCGACAAGTTCCTCGCCCCTGTTCGCAACTGGATTTCCGACCGTTTTGAATTTCGTGAAATCAACGGCTCAGACACAGACGGAGTCAACAATGCTCTGGAGTGGGCCGACCTGACATGGGTTGAATGGGTGCAGGACGCCGCAGTCCGTGTCTCACACCTGAAACGACGCGGGAAACTCGTCATGCGACTGCATGGTTTCGAGGCGTATACTTCCCTCCCTGCCGACGTCGCATGGCAGAATGTTGACGCTCTCATGGTGGTATCCCAGCACATGACCGACATTCTCAGGCTGCGTATTCCGGACATTGAGCAGCGCACGGAAGTATTCGTCCTGCCCAACGGAGTAGACACCACGCTCTTCAACGCCCCGAAGCAAAAAACACCTACCGGGAAAATCGCATACGTGGGGCAATTGCGGCACACCAAAATCTGCCGCTCGTGCTGCAATGCTTTGCCGCGGCTCACAGGGACGACCCCACGCGCACCCTGCATCTGGCCGGTGAATACGCCGGACCGGAAGTCGAAGTAATGGAACTGATGCTCTACATCGACCACATGACACACGCCATGGGGCTTGCGGATGCGGTGACAGTCCACGGACAGGTGAGCGACATGCCCGTATGGCTCGCGGACAAAGACGCGCTCATTTCCGCCTCCATCCGTGAGAGTTTCGGTCTTGGCATTGCCGAGGCCATGGCCTGCAAAGTCCGGCCCCTCATCCACAATTTCCCTGGTGCCGGTTCGATCTTCCCGCAGGAACTCATCTTCAACACGGTGGAAGAATGCCGAACCATCCTTGCTGCGGAAGGCCCACCTTCACGAGCCTTGCGAGCTTACGCGCTTGAACACTGGCCCCTCTCTTCCCACCTTGAACGGCTCGCCGAACTGTTCGACAAAACGATCGGTTGACATAAAAAAACGGCAGGCCATCCATCTGGACAGCCTGCCGTTTCCATTCCATAAGCCGGACGCTCTACTCTTCCAGCGCCTCAGCAATCTTGATCTCGTTGGTGAGCGGATCGACGCGGGAGAAATTGATCTGGAAACGCTGACCGGGATACAATTTGTCGCCCAGCATCTTTTTGGGCGCACGCACGTTGATTTGCAGATGCGGCATGGCAAGAGTCGCCATGGGGCCGTTGTCATCCACTATCACGGCAGACTGGAAGGATTTTCGCTGCTTGGCGAGGTAGACGAGTTTCCAGTAGCGCGGACGAAAACGCTGCACTGCGCCGACTTCCTTGATACGCATGCCGAGATTGACTGCAAGATGATCCAGATCATCCCGGTCAAGGCGCGGCTCCCCTTCGCTCAGGTAGGAACAAACCTGCGACATGTTGATAAAATCGGTGTAACGGCGCAACGGAGACGTGATGGGCGCATAAGCAGGCACGCCAAGAGCGGCATGGCGCTTAGGTGTCGTTTCCAGAATCGGCGGCAGCAACAATTTGACGGCACGGAGAATCGCCGCCGGTTCCGTAAATATCCCTGCGGACTCCTGCGGCAGCGCAATATCCTGCGTACGATGCAGCAGCGGCACATCGTTTTCCTTTGCCCACAAGGCAAGACCGAAATTCGCGAGAATCATGAACTCACTGATGACGAGTTCGGACAGGGGGCACGGCTCCTTGAGCGTTATGCTCACAGCCGACTGCGCACCTTCCCCTTCCACCGAAACAACGGGCTCAGGCTTGCGGATGACGCAGGCCCCGTCGCTGATACGGCGTTCAACGAGCTTCTCCGCCAACTGGTGAGCCAGAACCAGCGATTCATCACTCCCGGACTCAATGGCGGCATCGGCAGCCTCGTAAGTGATATTGGCCTTGACGGTTATCCATGCCTCACGCGGTGTGGAGGACAGCAGTTTCCCGTCACTGTCCAGACGAAATTCGGCAATGAACACCGGCCGCTTTTCTCCGGCAAGCAAGCTGTACAACCCGGTGCCGAGTTTCTCGGGCATCATGTGCGCCGTTCCCTCAGGCAGGTACAGGCTTGTGGCGCGGTGCGCGATCACCCGGTCAAGCGGAGAACCAAAGGTCCAATGCGCATCTGGGCGTGCCAGGGCAATGGACAGCACATAGTCATCGCCGTCCTTTTTCATGAGAAATGCGTCGTCGATATCTCGGGTGGTCGAGGCGTCGATGCTGATAAATTCCTCAGACTCGATTTCATCGGCCTGATTGGAAAACGTTGTCTCTATTTCCTCAATTTCACTGGAAAAGGATTCCCACCACACATCTCCCCACTCATACTCGGCTTCGTCGAGCAGATAATTGTGGTGCGGCAGCAGGACGCCCCACGCCTGAGCAAGCAGCAGGGCAAGGTGCGGCACATCCGGCAACCCCTTGCTGATGGCTGTCCATATTTTCTGTTCCACTTCATCAAAGTTCCCTGCGACCTTGTGCCTGAGAAGTGTTTCAAGACGCGCCTTCAGTTCATCTTCCAACAGGGGAAGCCGCGGCTTTCTCCCCTGACTGTAAGCGGTCCACAACTCCTTGAGCAGAGTCTGTCCGGCAGAAGTGACCGCCTCGCGTTCTTTTTCCTCTGCCTTTTGGCGCAAACGCAGTTCGACCTTTTCTTCGGGCCATATCTCGAAATTCGGCGGGCGGAACTTGAAATGCGTCTTGGCGGAAAGCATGGCACGTCCAAGCGCGGCGATTTCATCAGGACCGGCTTCTTCGAAAAGGAGATCCGCAAACCATGAAAGCGGTGCGGTATCAAGCTCACCCTGAGCCAGTTCCCAGAGTTCCATGACATCAATACCGGCCTGAATCTCGCCACGCCTCTCCTGATGAGCATTAAGAATATCCTGTATTCCCTGCCTATTGGTATCGCTTTCGCGCACCGGACCGAACCACGGCAGCAACCGCGCGGCAGGCAGCTTCATTTCCTTTCGGTTGATGGTCAGAATTCTGAGCCTGCCTGCGGATTCCTCAAGGACCCATGCAAGCTGGGGCTGATCGCCATGCATGAATTCCACCACCGTACCGGGGCGGACACTGGGACTGAATACGGTTTTTTTCGCCATGTATATCTACTTTAGCTGTTATGAAGAAGAAGTGAAACGTCTTCCTATCACGAAACGGTTGTCAGGGTAAGATGGTCAATGTACGGTCAAAACATGACTCGTACATCCATGGAAATCATCGGCATACTTGCAGGGTTCTGCACCACGGCGTCTTTCGTTCCGCAAGTTGTCCACACATGGCGGACAAAATCCGTGGCAGACATCTCCCTGCGCATGTACCTGCTTCTGTGCACCGGGGTAGCCTTGTGGCTCGTTTACGGCCTTTTTGTCAAATCCATCTCACTGGTACTCACCAACGGCATCACCCTGCTGCTCGCAGGAATCGTACTCGTGCTGAAACTCCGCTACCGCAGAACGTCTCAGGGACAACCCGACCAGGCAAATTGAAACAGTCAGTTCTCCCCTGCCCTTTAATCGCCCCACTCAATATAGATTACACGTAAAAACTCACCGCTTTTTTCAATATTTTCAGCGATTTTACAACTATCCCCATGAAAAGGGCGCACTTTTCTCACGCCCCTAAAAATCCGATTCCAATATATTCCACCGTTATAATCTCCATATTTGCATTTACAGGTTACCCACTAATTCATATGCGTTAACTGAGTAGATATTCATATTACGACATACCCAGGAGGAATCATGCTCAACAACATGCGTCTTGGAGTAAAATTGGGAATCGGATTCGGAATCGTCTTACTGTTGACCGCAGTGGTCGCAATTATCGGCTACAACGGGATGCAGCACGTCGAGGACCGGGTAGACAAGGCGGATGATGTCAACCGCCTTGTCCGGTTCATCGTGGAAGGCCGGGTACAGGAAAAGAACTTCATGCTTCGAAAAGACTCCAATTCCATGAAGCAGCATCAGGAAACGCTGAATAAACTGTATGAACAGGCAAGCGCCACAAGCGATAAATTCCATCAGCAAGCCAACAAGGACCAGATGGCCGCTGTCATCGCTGCTGTCCAGGAATATGAGAAGCAATTCTCCGTCTATCTCAATCTGGAAGAGAAAAAGAATCAGGCCATGGAGATAATGCGGAGCGAAGCACGAACAGCTTTGAGCGAAACAGAAGCACTGCGAGCCGACCAGAAGAAGCAGTTCTCCGCCCTGTTCGTATCCGGAACCGCAACGCAGGCCGAGCTTGAAGACAAGCTGACAAAGGCGGACGACGCGAACCGCATGATCAAATGGTTCCTTGATGCCCGCAAGAATGAAAAGGAATTCATTATCTCCTCTGATGAAAAATATCTGACCATGAACTCGGAGTCACTGCAAAACATCTTTGCGCTGGCCAATGACATGGAGTCACGTTTCAACAGCAGAACCAACATCGCGCAACTGGGCGTAGTGAAGAAAGCCCTGACAGGATATCAGGAAGGCTTCAGTCAATTCACGACCTTCATGGGCGAACAGGTCGTTTCTGAAAAGGCCATGGTCGAGGCGGCACGAAAAGCGGACGAAGTCTGCCGCACTGCGCGGGCCGAACAGAAGGCCGACATGCTCGCCAAAATGACCAATGCCACCGTCATGAGCCTCTCCACTTCCGGCATCGCCATCGCAATCGGACTGGCCGCCGCCATCTTCCTCACCCTCGCCATAACCAGACCCATTGCCATGGGCGTCCGGTTTGCCGCAGAAATGGCAGAAGGAGACTTCACGAAAACACTGGAAATACATCAGAAGGATGAAATCGGCGTGTTGGCATCGGCCCTCAACGACATGGTCCTGAAACTCCAGACAGTCGTGGCGGATGTCGGGAATGCCACCGACAATGTCGCAGCAGGAAGCGAAGAGCTTTCCGCTTCGTCTGAAAGCCTTTCACAGGGAGCCACGGAACAGGCTTCATCCATCGAGGAGGTATCCTCTTCAATGGAACAGATGGCGGCAAACATCAGCCAGAATGCCGAGAACGCCAAGGAAACGGATTCTCTTGCCAACAAGGCCGCTATCGACGCCAAGGAAAGCGGAACCGCAGTGAGCCAGACCGTTGAAGCCATGAAGAGTATTGCGGAAAAGATATCCATCATTGAAGAAATCGCACGCCAGACGAACCTGTTGGCGCTCAACGCCGCCATCGAAGCGGCACGAGCAGGCGAACACGGCAAGGGATTTGCTGTTGTGGCTGCAGAAGTACGCCAATTGGCAGAACGTTCGGGAACCGCGGCCTCGGAGATCAGCGACCTGTCCGAATCCAGTGTGGACATAGCCGAACAGGCCGGTAATATGCTTGAAGCATTGGTGCCGGATATCGAGAAGACCGCAGCACTGGTTCAGGAAATAACGGCATCAAGCAACGAGCAGCATGCCGGAGCGGAACAGATCAATCAGGCCATCAGCCAGCTTGATCTGGTCATCCAGCAAAACGCATCCGCTTCCGAGGAAATGGCATCCACTAGTGAAGAACTCTCGTCTCAGGGACAGCAGTTGCAGCACACAATGGCCTTCTTCAAGGTCAACGGAGCCGGACACCGGCTGCCATCCTCAAGCGTGACCGTCACGTCAAGGCCGGTTGCCGCCCTGCCACACGGCAACAATGGGGACAGCCGTGATTCAGTTCCAGAGACTGCAGCCATCCATCTGAATCTGGGTGAAGCCGAGCAGGACTTCGAAAGATTCTAAAAAACCACCTATCTCGATAAAACAATACAAAACAAAGGAAGAGTCTGTCGGGCACCAACCCGATGGACTCTTCTTCATTTACTATCCCTCGAATTGAACACCTGCACACCCGCTACCCGATAGAATTCCATGGTACCTGCTGGACATACTCATGACGGTCGGGACAACTTCGCAGACATGAATAAAACCACCGAAACGGGAATAACACAAAAGTCAAATCACATAATCCCGAAAAAACAATCATAAAAAATCAAATAAAATATAACAATTTAACATTCTTAGGCAAAAAACAGAATAAAAAGACTTCCCAGACAAGGAGACATATCCCTTATTGTTCATTCCACCTCCTCCATCTCACACTACCAACCCATTATAACATTACATATCAGACACTTACAACTTGATCCCCAGACTGGCCAAGTGTATCTGTGTGTACTTTTATATTTTTAACATGCATGGGAGGAATCATGTTCAACAACCTACGGATTGGGCTCAAGCTGGGAATAGGCTTTGGCATTATTCTACTGTTAACTGGCCTTGTTACCTTTATTGGATACAACGGGATGGAGAACATTCAGGATCGTGTAAACAAGGCGGATGATGTCAACCGCCTTGTTCGACTCATTGATGAAGCGCGGGCGCAGGAAAAGAACTTCATGATCCGAAAGGATACGAACTCCCTGAAAGAGCATCGGGAAATCCTGAAAAAAATCTACGAGCAAGCTGAAATAACACGCGAAAAGTTCAACAATCAGGCCAACAAAGAGCAAATGGTGGAAGTCACCGCAGCAGTCAGAGAATATGAAAAATGGTTCTCCAACTATCTCAGTCTGGAAAAACAGAAAAAGCAGGCCATGGCAACAATGCGGAGTGAAGCCAGAATAGCGCTGCAAGAGACTGAAGACCTGCGAACCGCCCAAAAAGAACAATTCTCGGAACTGTTCATGTCGGGAACCGCAACACAGGCACGGCTGGAAGACAAGCTGACAAAAGCTGATGACGCCAACCGCATGATAAAATGGTTCCTCAATGCCCGTAAGGATGAAAAGGATTACGCCCTTTGGCTCGATAAGAAATATCTGGCCCAGAACAAGGAAAATCTGCAGAAAGTATTTACGCTGGTCAGTGATCTGGAGTCACGCTTCACAAGCGAAAAAGACCTGAAACAGCTCAACTTGGCAAAAGAATCCCTGCTCAATTACCAGGACGGATTCAGTCGACTTGTAGCCAACATGAGCAAACAGGTCTCCTCCGAAAAAGCCATGGTCAACTCCGCACACAAGGCAGCCAAGGCCTGCTATGCCGCACGTGCGGATCAGAAAACCGAGATGCTGGCGGGTATAGACAGCGCCAACATCATGAGTCTTTCGGCCTCCGGCATTGCCATCGCAATCGGTCTGGCCGCTGCCGTTTTCCTGACCCTCTCCATAACCGGGCCTATCGCCAAGGGAGTCTCATTTGCCAAGGAAATGGCCGAGGGTGATTTTACCAAGACACTGGATATTCAACAAAAAGATGAGATAGGCATATTGGCATCGGCCCTCAACAATATGGTCATCAAACTTCAGGCAGTCGTGGCAGATGTAGGGAATGCTACAGCTAATGTCGCAGCAGGAAGCGAAGAGCTTTCCGCATCTTCCCAAAGCCTGTCACAGGGTGCGACCGAACAAGCCGCATCCATTGAAGAAATCTCGTCCTCCATGGAGGAGATGGCGGCAAATATCGGCCAGAACGCCGAAAACGCCAAAGAAACGGACATCCTTGCCAACAAGGCCGCTGCCGACGCCAAGGAAAGTGGATCGGCAGTCGTCCAAACGGTCGATGCCATGAAAAGTATTGCGGAAAAAATCTCCATCATTGAAGAAATCGCACGCCAGACAAACCTTCTGGCACTGAACGCCGCCATTGAGGCAGCCCGAGCAGGCGAACACGGCAAAGGCTTTGCCGTTGTGGCAGCGGAAGTCCGCAAGCTGGCAGAACGTTCAGGCACAGCAGCAGCCGAAATCAGCGACCTCTCCGCATCCAGTGTCGGCATAGCCGAACAGGCCGGGGAAATGCTTCAGGCTCTGGTGCCGGATATTGAAAAAACCGCTTCGCTGATTCAGGAAATAACGGCAGCGAGCAACGAACAGAATGCCGGAGCGGAACAGGTCAATCAGGCTATCACCCAGCTTGATATGATCATCCAGCAAAACGCCTCAGCTTCCGAGGAAATGGCTTCCACAAGCGAGGAACTCTCGTCTCAGGGGCAGCAGTTGCAGCACACCATGGCCTTCTTCAAGGTCAACGGAGCCGGACACCGGCAGGCCTCTTCAAACGTGACCGTCACATCCAGACCGGCCGCAGCGCTTCCGTACAGCATGCAGACCGACACGCATGTCTCGGCGCCCAAACCAAATTCCGTTCACATAAACATGAATGACGCCGATCAGGAATTCGAAAAGTTCTAATTCGAAAACCAGCCTCGACGCAGTCAATCAATAAACCAAAAAAGAGAGTTCGCCGAACCAGATGTTCGGCGAACTCTCATTCATTTCATATTACATCGGAATTAGTGCTTGAACGACCTCTGGCGGTAAACACCATGGCGACCTGCGGGGTGGCTTCATTCACGGCAGCGATGACTTCCGAGTCACGGATGGAGCCGCCGGGTTGAGCAATGGCGGTCACGCCCTGATCCATGCACAGATCCACGCCGTCGCGGAACGGGAAGAAACCGTCGGAGACCACGACGGAACCGGGCAGGCCACCCTTGGCCTCGGCAGTCCGCTTCTCGATATCTTCGAGCTTCGCCTTCATCTCCGGGTCTTGAGAGCCGCAAGTTTGAGTTCAAACAGAGACTTGCCGAGTTCACTCGACGCGAGCAGGTCCGCATACTTGATGTACGCCTTGGTCACGGCAAGAAGCACACAGCCCACTCGATCCTGTTCGCCAGTACCGATAGCCGTTGTCACACCGTCCCTGACAAACAGTACGGAGTTCGAGGTCACACCGGCTTCGACAGCCCATGCGAACAGCAGATCGTCTGCTTCCTGCTTGCTCGGAGAACGGGCAAGAAATTCACTGCCGTCCTTCTCGGTTTTGGCAGGAAGGAAATCGCCAGCCTCAAGGATGGCGTTGCGGAAGGAGAACTGGAGGACCATGCCCCCGTCCGAAAGCGACTTGATGTCGAGGAACGGCTGGCGGACAAGCGTCTCAAGCTCGGTGATACCGGGAATCTGGAGGATACGCAGATTCTTTTTCTTCTTGAGTTCCGCCAGAGCGTCATCGTCAAAGGCAGGCGCGGCGACCACTTCAAAATAAACGGAATTGATCAGCTCGGCAGTTGCCAGATCAAGCGTGCGATTGACGACGACGGCTCCGCCGAATGCGGCAATACGATCCGCCTCGAAAGCCCGCTTGAGGGCCACGGATACGCCTTCATCGGTCCACGCCGCGCCGCAGGGGTTATTGTGCTTGAGAATCAATGCCGCCGGTTTGGCCGACAGGTACTGCAAAATATTGAGAGCATTGTCCACGTCTGTCAGGTTCGTCTTGCCGGGATGCTTACCCGCCTGAAGCATGTGCTCCTCGGTCAGCGCGGAAACAAGTCCCTGTCCTGCACCGATAAACTTCACGCCGCCGACTTCAAGCGCCCCTTCGACCGGCTCGTAAAGAGCAGCCGGCTGATCCGGGTTCTCGCCGTAACGAAGCCCCTTGGTTTCGCCGTCGATCTCCCACGTGCGTTTCCTGAATGTGAGTTCCTGACCGCCCAAAGTCAATTTCAGGTCAGCCGGAAACGGATCTTCCTGCAATGTACTATACATTTTTTTCAAATCGCTCATATCGAAACTCCCTGTTGTTTCCTGGAAGACGGCGTTCTTATCACACCTTCCCACGGCGGGCAATTTTCACACCCCGAACGGACTATTTACCCAAAGGCGTAAATTTATCATACCCATGAGACAGTCTTTTTGATAATCTGGTTTTGAATAGGATTATCTTTACTAAAAAAGCGCTTCAATTGGATTCTATTTTGTACCAAAGGAGGGCGGGAAATGAAACGGTATCGAGATTGGGGAATGCGCAGCAAGGTCTTGAGCATTTTCCTTACGGCGGTGGCCCTGATTCTTGCCGGACTGATGGGATACTTCCTGCCTGTAGTCGGCGACTCCCTCATGGAAGAAAAGCGCATAGCAACCATGAGTGTGGTCGAAGTGGCATACAGCGTCATCGACTACT
>LQAJ01000210.1_pt1 | contig 21096 bp, 26 predicted proteins | sample 1535811 | NCBI WGS metagenome assembly LQAJ01 (sample SAMN04331587, study PRJNA305678) | bioreactor metagenome | isolation source: bioreactor_6 inoculated with Wadden Sea sediment 2nd replicate of a... | place: Germany: Wadden Sea, Janssand Flat
ATAATCAGGTGTTTCATAAAGCATATTCTCGAGGGGTCAGCGCTCTTAAGGGATTGGTGGATCGGATCTGGTAATAAAGATCCGCATCCGTCCATTCACTCCATCGGTAACCGGTGGAGAAGGCAACTGTTTGATAACCCATCGATTCGAAAATCTGGCGAACCTCATTATGGATGAGCAGGTCGCCGCCTTGCACGCTACCAGCCTCAATTCCGTTTGATTCCATATAAGGTCCAATTAAGGCCATATTCAACCCTGTCGAGATGGAGGTGTAGGTTTCACCGTAATTGCTCTCGCTCTCACTGGCATAATAAAATCCCATATCAGTCATCGTATCGACGAAATCCCAGACATCAATGCCATAGGTCTCATCAAGCGCGTCGGGCCTGGTGAACATATCGAGGATGATGTAATAGACATCCGGCTGATAGCTCAGGTTCGTCTCCCCGGAGGTGGCTTCAGACGGGTCGTCTTTTGATCGGTCTTGGGCCAGCGTTTCGCTTAGATAAAAGCGTCCCATCTGGAAAAGGGGGAGGCTTACCAAAATGATGCCAAAGATATTGAGTAGTTTGGTAAGATCCGGTCCAATGTCTTTTCGGATGGCAATGATCAGCAAAATCAGCCAAATCAACCCAAACAAGGCAACCACATAGGGGTGCCTACCCAGGAATGGGTTCAGCCATGTTGAGGATTGGATTAGATTAAAAATATGCCCATAGGAAAAGAACAACAGCAAGGATCCCCCAGTCAACAACGCTGCCTTGCCGGCTTTCTTGTGAAAAATAAAGTAAAGCAAGCCATATAATAAACTGCCAAACAGCAGACTCACCAGCAATGGGCGGAGAATATTGGCGAACTGGGTTTCAAACTTGTTATAGGCAAAGAGCGTCAGAACAGGAAAAACCGCCAATAGGAATGGATAAAAGGGGAAAGTGTGTTTTTCATATGGTTTCCTGAAGGATGTTGAGTTGAGAAGTATACCCTGACCGTTTGGAAATAAAAATCCCCGGCACATACCGGGGATTTTATCATAATTGGTTTTTGAGCGCTAACTGCGCAGACAGATGACCATAACGTGATCAATGATCATGTGGAAATCTTCCACCATTCAATTGAATCGGAGGGGATCACCACAGCATGGTCCACGACTTTGGCCAGCTCGCCGCCGTGAAAACCGGTCAGGCCGAGGGTGGTTGCGCCGATTTCGTTGGCCGTCTCAACCGCTCTGAGTACATTGGGGAATTGCCACTGCCGCTGATGGCGATCAGGACATCTCCCGGTTTCATCAGTGTGATGAGGGGTTCGGCAAAGATCCGGTCATAGCCTTCGTCATTGGCATAGGCGGTCAGGCTGGGGACGTTATCGCCCAGGCCGATCACTTTGAGCCGCTTCTGTCCAGGCATGCGGGTATTCTTGCTGAAGTCTGCAGCCATATGAGCAGCCGTAGCCCAGCTGCCGCCGTTGCCGCAGGTGAATACGGTATTTCCGTTTTCGCGGGCTTTCTCAACTGCTGCCAGGATGGTTTCCAGGTCAGCGACTGGGAAGTTATCAATGACAGCTTTGAGGGTAAGTAAGTATTTTTCAATTGTTTGGGTATGCTTTGACATTTCTATTCCTGTTCAAGTTGTTTTTGATACTGATAATGACGATTAATTAAATCATCCTGGGTGGCGATTCCAGTGGTGCCTATCTGCTGGATCGTAATCGAGCCTACCAGGTTGCCGATATAGGCTGCTTCACGGGGTGTGGCACCGGCACATAGAGCTAAACCTATCCCGGCCAACACGGAGTCACCTGCGCCGACGATATCAATGGGGCCTTCGATCTGGACGCCCGGATGATGGAAGGACTGACCTTCTAGCGGTACCAGTGATTCCACCGGCGCCCATTGTAACAAAGATTGGGCGATTGTTCTTCTCCCAGAGAATTTTGGTGCAGCGGTCGGCTGTTTGAGGGTCATCGCAGTCTGCAAAGGAGCCATTTTGGAGCGCATTGACTGCTTTGACAGCCTTCAGAAATGTTCATTTTCAATGAAACCCCCTCATAGTCGGCTGCGAAATGGCGGGAATCGATCATCACGGGTTTTTCAGGGTGCAGAGCGGAGGCTTTGGTCAGCGCCTTGCGAACAGTGGGTGAGAGGGTGCCGTAACCATCCTTTTGGACTTGCTCAACCACCAAAATGCCATCGTAGACCTCAATCGCATTGAGGACGTTTCAGCCAGAGCCTGATTCAGCGATTCCGGGTTGGGAGAGCGGTTGATGAGGTCTATTCGGTTCAGCTCAATATTGGCATCATCCACTTCACGCATCATTGGCTTGGTGTAAGTGGGGGTGAAACGGTCAGGTGTTTCCAGGAAATATTCCAGGCTGACTTGGCCCGCCTTCAAGGCTTGCCGGAGGGTGAAGCCGTTGCCATCCTGCCCGGTATAGCCAATGGCGGCTGCCTGCGCGCCCAACGTGACCAGGTTATTCGTGACTACGCCGGCCGCACCGGGCTGGCCGCGCCAATCCACAGCTTGGAAGGCCTCTTTATGAGTCTCAATTGAAAACTCAGAGAGAGATCGATCCAGTTGGATATAGAGGTCGAGGAAAAATCACCTAAAACGGCCACTTTACAGCCGGAGAAATTCGATAGGATGGCCTCAAAGCGTTTGGTTTCCATGGTTTAGGCCCCTCTTTTTCAGCTTCCATGATCAACCGGTGCAAATTGGTGATCGTCGCGCGGTGGTCGCCGCGGATATAGTGACTCTCACCGCCATCTGCCACCGTACGCACCAGGACAGTTTTATAAGGGCGAAAATAGTAAATGGCGTTGGACTTGGAGGCTTCCGCGTGCGGGTCATCGCCCAAATCAAGCATATCGAAAACGGCAGTGGTGAAATGTTTGATCACCTGTCCGTTCTGGTGGGCGATGTTACGGGCCATGGAGAGGGCTTTAAGGTATACCTCCGGGCCCATCACTGCAGTGCCGATATTCAGCATCACGCCGCCTTCCAGGTTCTCAACGAAATGAGCCAGGGTCAGGAAGTCATGGTATGAGGCTTCGCCAACCGCTGCACCGTCGAAGTTTGGGTGTTCGTGGACGATGTCCTGACCGATGCCGACATGCACGGTCAGCGGAATCCCGAGGCGATATCCGGCTGCGAATAAGCTGGAATCCCGATAGGGGAATTCCAATGGGCTTTCAAAGATCATTTTGCCAATCGATTCGCCCAGGCCATAGCCGTTTTCTTTCGCATAGATAGCGGCATCATTAACCCGGCCGGTCTCATTCCATAGCCCAAATTGGCCTTCCTGAATGTACTTCGCTACGGATTCGGTTGTTTGCCCGATCATGGCGAATTCCATATCATGAATGGTGCAAGCGCCGTTAGTCCCGATCAGGGAGATATAGCCTCGTTCCATCAGGTCAATCAGGAAGCGGTTGACCCCACTGCGTATCACATGAGCGCCGATCATCAGCATCACGGTGGCGCCTTGTTCCTTGGCGGCCACGATGCGTTCAGCCAAAATTTTCAAACGGGGGTTGTTATAAGCCGGAATGGGATCAGTCAGATCGAGGATCACATCCCGGGTCAGGTCATGTTCACGTTCGGCCAGCGGTTTGAGTTGCAGCCGGCTGCGATCAAATGTTGGATAAGGCATAGATTATTTCTCCTCCATTAGAATAGACCAAAGGTCGGAAAACGGGGTGAAATCCGGAAGGATCACATCCGCACCGGAGGCGATCAGGCGGTCGCGTTTCCAGTCATCCACGCCAGACGCCCGGCTTCATCGGTTGCCAGGCCAATGGCGATGCCGCCGACCGCTTTGGTATCCTCAATTTCAACATAGCCATCACCAAAAGCGACCAATTCGGGCCCGCTCAGGTGGTTTTCCCGGATGATCTTCTGGATCACCATCCGTTTGGAGAAATTCAAATAATCATCCTGAGCGCCGTAGATGCCCTTGAAATAGGGTTTGAGGCCCAGGAGGTCAGCTTCTTCGAATACGTACTTCTCATCCGTCCCAGAGGCCAGAAAACAGGTGATACCGGCTTCTGTGATGCTTTTCATAGCCTCTAGAGCGCCGGGAACAGTCATTTCTTCGGGGTCAGAGTGCCATTTCGCAGTCCTTCCAGACGGTGAATGATGCGATCCATCAGAAGGTCATGGTAGCGGTTTTTATATTCAAGCGGCTCCAGAGCAGTACCGCCGCGTTTTTGGATCTCTTCCACCAGGCGGATCATCTGGTAAATGGTCTGTTTGCCGGTCGTATTGGCGACATAGGTCCGCACGACCTGTTCCACAACGGCCAGGCTTTCGTGGTCTGGGGTTTCCATCAGGATCTCGACCATCATTGGGATCATGATCTGCTGCCAGCCCTCGCGGATCAGTGAAATGGTGCCATCAAAGTCGAAAATGGCGAATTGGATGTTGCCCCGGATAATGTCGGGATTGATAATTTCAATATTAGGATTTTTCAATGCGGTCATTTTGCTTCGTGTTTTTCCGTGAATAAATTGAGTTAAAAATTCAAATGGAGAGCCTCTTTGGCTCTCCATTTTTCTTGTCCGTTTTATTTGATGATCTGAGAGACCCGGCCGGTTTCTTTATCCTGCAGGATGTACTTGTGGGTGCCATCCGGCATGATCTCATCCTTGATGAGGATATGCTTCTCATCATAATCCTTGGTGGTCTTGACCTTCTCATAGTGGCCGCCGCGCCAATCATCAATTTGGACGGGTTCCCATTTACCGGTCTCACCGGATTTATAGAGCGCGTCCAGGATGCAGTTGACGATATAGCCATCGTAGAAGGTCTCGGTGGGTTCTTTGTCCTCTTCCATCGAGTCGAACATATCGTTGAACATTTCGATATAGCCGAGAGAATCTTCCTCGTTGCCAACCGGGAAGAGCCAGCCTTTGTCTGCTTCAGATTTTTCAGCCACATAACCTTCAGCGCCGCCCGCTGTGAAGACCTCGAACCCAGTCCGCAGCCAGTGGTTCAGCCAGATGGTCCCTTCGGTGCCGGAGATTTCATCACGCAGATCCATGCCGCCTCGGAAGGTCCACGAGGCCTCGATCTGGGCCACAGCGCCATTCTCGAAGCGCACCAGGCCGATGGCGAAGTCTTCAGCGGCGATCGGATGCACGAGGGTGTCAATGTGTGCCAGCGCTTCCACAGGACGGACGTCTTTACCGATGAAGGACCGGCAAATTTCCGCGCAGTGGCAGCCCATGTCAATCAGTGCGCCGCCGCCAGCCTTTTCCTTATCAAAAAAGTGGGGGGAGTGCGGGCCGGGATGGGTCTCTCGGGAACGGGCCCAGAGGATGCGGCCCAACGCACCATTATGGACGTAATCCAGCGCTTTGAGGGTCTTGGGGTTATAGACCAGGTCCTCGAGATAGCCATTGAAAACTCCAGCCTTTTCTACAGCTTCGAGGATTTCCTTGGCTTCCTTGCTGTTGCGACCCAGCGGCTTGGTGCAAACCACACCTTTACCGGCTTTGGCGGCCTTGAGGATGGCCTCTTTATGCAGGAAGTTGGGCAGTGCCACCACGACCAGGTCGGTCTCAGGGTCATTGATGGCCTCATCCATATCGCTGGTCCAGCGGGCGATGTTGAATTTCTTGGCGAATTCCTGTGCTGTTTCAGGGGTCCGGTTATAGACCACTGTGACAACGTCTTTCGAGCGGCTGCGCTGGATGGTGTTTGTGTAGAAAGCACCAATAAAACCGGCGCCAATCATGGTGATTTTGTGCATCATATCTCCTTTTGGCATATTAATGGATAGCAAGTGTTTTAGGCCCGCAGGCTCTTATCTCGGCCATAAATGACCAGGATACCCAGCAGCAATGAACCGAAAATGATCTGCTGGAGCGCCTGAGGGAGCTGCATAGTAGTGAGTAAGCTGGTGATCAATTGGATCACAATTGCACCAGCAATTGTGCCGAAATAAGACCCCTTACCGCCGGACATCTGCGTGCCGCCAATGGCCACTGCGATAATTGAGGGGAATAAGTACTGGTTGCCAAGGTTCGGGCCGGCATTTTGGGTGTAGCCTACCAGTAGGAAGCCAGCGAAAGCGGCCATTGCACCTGCAATCACATAGGTCAGAACGACCATCCGGGTCACCCTGACGCCTGATAGACGGGCAGTCATCCGGTTCACACCGATCGCGAAGAGCTGCTTGCCATACTTGGTCCGTTCCAGCAGGAGGGTCATCAAGACTCCAATGATGATCCAGACGAAGATCATCCCGGGAACATCAGGGATCAGGTCGCGGGCGATGATCTGGGTCATGATATCAGCTACCTTGCCGTCGTAATAACCCTTGGTCACCAAGATGACAGCGCCTTGAACAACGCCAGCCATACCCAGGGTCATCACGAAGGGGGAGATCTTCAAATACATGATCCCCAGGCCGTTCAGCAGACCGACCAAAGCACCCGTAACGATCACTAATAACAGCACAGGGAGGATTAAATTGTTGTTACCGTTGATCAGAATGTAGGTGATCAGAGCCCCCACGCTTACCAGTGAGCCGGCGGAAAGGTCAATGCCTTCGCTGCCGCTGATGATGACCAGCGTCTGGCCGGCACCGATGATGGCAATGAAGGAAGCCAGCCGCAGGATGTTCATCCCCTGGCGAATAGCAGAGGATAAATCGTTGAACCCATTGGGCAGCAGGCCGCTAAGTAGGAAAAGTACCAGCGCAATGATCAGTGCTGTTGCCGGGGGCGATATTCTGAATTTCTTTCTGGTTTTGAGATTGGTATCGTTCATGCTTACTTCTTCTTCCCGCGGATGAGGTTGATTAACCCTGGGCCGGCCAGCACCAGGACAATTAACGAGGCGTTGACCAGGGTGCGCCACCAGGAATCTAGTTTGAGGGATGAGATAATATTGCGGATGTTGCCGAGGATGACACCGCCAAACACCGCACCAACCACCGATCCTGCACCGCCGCTCATTGAGATACCGCCCAGGACGCCCGCCGTGATGGAGGCCAGCGTCATTTCATCACCGCTGGAGCTGAGCCCGGAGCCGGTCAGCAGGGAATAGCTGATCGCAGCCAGGGCAGCCATCAGACCGGAAATCATGTAGGTGGAGATTTTCATCCAGGTGACGGGCACACCGGTGGTGTAGGCCGCTTTGTCATTGCCGCCCACAGCAAACAAGAATCGGCCATATTTCCGACGTCGGAAAAAGGCCCAGATCAGGACGGTGACGACTACGATGATCAAACTGAGGGGGATGCCCAGAAGTTTTGTGTTGCGATAGACATCGGTATATTCACGGGGAATGGCACCGCCGGGGGAGGGGAGTAATAGTAAGGCCAGCCCGCTGTAGACGAAACTTGAGGCAAAGGTAATAATGACGGGCTGCAGGCCTAAATAAGCGGTGAAAAGCCATTCAACAGCCCTGCGACCAAGCCAAAGGCGATCACAACCAGGACCATCAGAATATTCTTGCCGGGTTCATCGGGGGTGGTCACGGTCAACGCCAGGATCACGTTGCCCACTGAGACAATCGAGCCATTGGAGAGGTCCAGCCCACCACCAAGGATCACAATTGCCTGACCAACCGTCACGAGAATCACAGGGAGCCAGGTGCGGAAGTTACTGTTCAGCAGGCGGCTGACGGTGCCACTGCTGAAGATGTTTTTCTGGAGGACGAAATAGAGGATGGTGGTCACGACCAGCAGGATCAGGGAGAGCCCGATGGAATGCCTGACATTGATCTTGTGCCACCACTGGGCGATCTTGGATTTGTTTTGTTCAGGCATGCGTACTTTCCTCTTTTTGATTGTTGTTATTGGTTGCGCCCATGCTGTGGAAGACCAGGTTGGCCTCGGTCAGTTTGTCACCCGAGAGGTCGGCTTTGATCTTGCCATCCTGCATGACGAGGACGCGCTCGCAAAGGTCCAGAAGTTCCTGCTCATCTGAGCTGTAAAACAGGATAGTTGTCCCGTTTTGTTGTAAATTGACAAGCAATTTATAAAACTCAGATTTGGTCCCCACATCGACGCCCTTGGTGGGGTCATCCAGAAGCAGGAGTTTGGGTGAACGCAACAGCCATTTACCAATGACGACCTTCTGGGCGTTTCCGCCGGAGAGGTTGCTGACGGGGGAATCAAGCGATTCCATCACGAGTTTTAGCTGTTCGCTAACTTCTTCAGCATCGGAATAGGCCCGTTTGACTTTTAGGAGTGGTTTGCTGTATTTAGCCCAGTTGGGCAGATGTAAATTTTCAAAGATGGAGCGCAGCAACAGCAGGCCCTCTGTGGCCCGGTCACCCGGGATCAGAGCAATGCCGTTGTCCATCGCTTCTTTGGGATGGTCAAAATCAAGGACTTCATCAAAAAGCGTGATCGTGCCGGTGTAGTGGTTGTTGCCGAAGAGGGTATGCAGGAGGGAACTCTGTCCCTGGCCCCGCAGGCCCCCGATACCGACCAGCTCACCCTGCTTGATGTCAAAACTAACTCCGGAAAGGCGGTCATTTTCAATATCTTCGACTTTCAGAATGGTGTCTTTATCTGAAAAATCCATCTGATCAATGATTTCCCGGCTCAATCCAATGTTACCGCCTACCATCATGTTCACAATTTCGTCTTCATTGGATTCAGAGATGACAACTTCGCCGACTGTCATGCCGTTTCTCAGGATCACAGCCCGGTCTGCGATGCGGAAGATCTCATCCATCCGGTGGGAGACAAAAACCAGTCCCTTATTTTCGCTTTTCAGTAATTGCACAAGGTCAAAAAGGCAGCTGACTTGCTTGCTATCCAGGCTGGCTGTGGCTTCATCCAGAATCAAAACATCCGGTTTACGGCTGTAAGCTTTCAGGATTTCGACGATCTGGCGTTCATCCGGCGGCAGATCGTTCACATAGGCTTCAGGATGGAGGCTGGACTGAAAGGTGCCCTCGAATAAGGTCAGCAGTTTGGCTGTTTCCTCATTCATTGTGTTATCGTCAATCGTACCGAATTTGGTCCTGGGTTCATTCGCCAGCCAGATGTTTTGGGAGACCGTCAGCGAAGGGATTAGGCTGAGTTCCTGATAGACGGCCATGATGCCGGCTTTTTGGGCGGCCATGGGGTTGCTATAGGTGACCGGTTCATCGTGGTAGATGATCGTGCCGCCATCTGAGGAAAGCACACCCGTTATGACCTTGGTCAGGGTGCTTTTTCCGCTCCCATTGGAGCCTACCAGCGCAAGCACTTCGCCTGACCGGACTTCAATGGTGCCTTCTTTCAGGGCGATGACGCCGCCAAACCTTTTTTCAATTTGTTCTGTATACAGGACAATGGATTTCATAAAATTCACTTTATTATTATGAACATAGCCTTTTCAGGTAGGTGGTGGGGATTTTTGTGGCTTAACTTGTATTGGAGGCCCTCCATTTCTGGAGGACCTCCAAGGTTTAACCTAAGTTAGGCTATTCTGCAACAAAGAACTGTTGGATTTCTTCCTCGGTCATGATACCGGACATCAGGTAGGAATCCGGGAAGCCACCTTCAACAACGTAGGTGTTATACATTTCTTCGAAGTTTTCGGGGGTGATGACAACGGGGATCGGGATAACAATCTGGTAACCAAATTGGCCGGCCAGTTTGCTCTCGTCCAGTTCACGACCCTGGAGCAGTTCGACAGCGATCCGCAGAGCGGTGGAGTTCACGCCGGGGGCATTCGCGACAGCGATGGTCTCGAAATCTGGATTTGCATCAAGCATTTCTTTCCAGAGTTTGAGGAATTTCACGCGGGCTTCACCCACACCCAATGGAGCTGGGTCAGGATTGGCAGCGATCACAGCTTCGAGAGCGCCAATGGCCATACCATCTTGGGTCCAGTAACCATTCAGGTTCGGATAGGCTGCCAGGAAGTTGGACATAACTTGCTGGCCGGTGGCCTCGTCCCAGGAACCAGATTCGCTGGCCAGAACGTTGATATCGTAGCTTCGAAGGCATCGTAAACAGCGGACATACGGAGTTCATTGGCGGGATGGCCGATGAAGCCTTCAATAAGGACAACATCGCCTGTCTGCAATTTCTCGGCAAACCATTCAGCACTGATCTGGGCCCATTCGTACTGGTCATGACCAACGTTGATCACGCCTTCGGCCTCAATTTCCTGGTCAATGGACAGAACCAAGATACCGGCCTGGACGGCTTCTTCAAGAATGGAGTTCAGAGCAACAGCATCGCCAGGATTCACCAGAATGGCGTCCACGCCCTGGTTCATCAGGTTTTCGATCTGTTCAATTTGACCGGCAACGTCGGTGTTGAAGCTTTCAATCACCAGTTCGTTGGTCAGGCCCTTTTCCATATATTCAGCGTTTGTCTCGATGAGTTCATCGATCATCTGAGTACGATATTCGCTGGTGATGAAGGGGTTTGAAATACCGATCGTGAAGGGGGTGCCGACTTCTTCTTCTTGTGTTTGGCAGGCAGCCATAAGACCAGCCACCATCAAAACGACTACGAAGAGGGCAAACAGCTTCTGGAATTTCTTCATTTCTTTTCTCCTTGGTATTAGTAAATAGAGGTACGGTTTTGAGTGGGTAATTCGGGTCTAAAGGTCAGTGTTTCACCTCCTTCGGCGAGATTATAGATTTTCGTACTATTTTTATCCGCTAGCCCATATTATAGCCAGCAAGTCGTTTTAATGTTAATTAATGTTAATAATTGATAAACGGTGTTTTATTAATCCAGTATACATTCAAAAGATGGGGGTAGTAAAGACCCATCATGATCTGAATTTTGTCACCGCGTCTTCATATAATTGGGCGGTCTGGGCAGTTCCTGTCCGGGTGACGCCGATCTCACGGATCCTGATCACGGCATCCAGCGTTCCGGATTTGCCCGCTGCTTTGACCTGCACCTCCGGCGCGGCATGGTCCCGCATCAACTGCAGGTCTTGCAGCGTTGCGCCCTGATAGCTGTATTTGCCATCTGCGCCTTTGACGTAGTTGTAGCCGGTGGAGGTCTTGACGAAGTCCGCGCCGGCCTCACTGCAGATCTCACAGAGTTTGATCTTGAACCGGTCCTCCGACAGGAGGTCATTCTCGAAGATCACTTTGAGGATGGCGCCATTGAGGTGGGTTAGATCTGCCAGTGTTTTAATCTCCTGGGAGACGTATTGCCAATCTTCGCTGAGCACCTTGCCGATGTTGACCACCATATCCACTTCCACTGCGCCATCTGCGAGGACCTGTTTGGCTTCGGCCACTTTGATCGCGGTGGTGGAATTGCCGTGCGGGAAGCCGATCACCGCGCCAACCGCCACATCCGTCCCTTTCAGATATTCTGCGGCTTGGCGGACATGATAGGGTTTCACACACACTGAGGCGGTGTGATATTTAGCGGCGACGGCGCAGCCTTCTTTCAATTGTTCGTCGGTCAGGCCTGGTCCCAGCAGGGAATGATCGACCATTTTCATAATTTCCTGTACGATATCCATTTTTCTATGCTCCAGTGCTAACTTTGGTGACGGTCCCGACCTCAGCCGCCTGTTGACAGGCGATCACAGCCGCCAGCGCCTTATAGCCTTCCTCGCCGGGGATCGGTACGGGTTTGTTTTCAACAATAGCCTCAACAAAGGCATCCACGACCCCGGATTTGACCTGTTCCACATTGGTAGATTTCTTGCCGACCTTATAATATTCGGCTTCCTGCCAGTTGTGATGCACGACCAATGGGAATTCCGGGTTGCGGTAAAGCTCAATCACACCATTCTGGCAGTAGATCATGGTGCTGTTGTCTTCTTTCTTATACGACCATGATGCGATCATTGTACCCAATGCGCCTTTTTTGGTGCGCAGTAGGCAGAGCGCGTTATCTTCCACATCAATCAGCTCGCCATTGGGGTAGGTCTTGCTGAGCGTATCCATAAAGCCAGTGGCTTCGATGTACTCATCATCCAGCAGCCAGCGCACCAGGTCCAGCTTGTGGATGGCCAGGTCGCCCAGAACGCCCAACCCGGTGATGGCTTTCTTATAGAACCAGGTTTTTGCGCCATCAATGGCCCAATCTTCCGAACCGGGGTGACCAAAGACTGAGGTGAAGGTTAGCACCTTGCCCAGCCGGCCGGACTGGAGGATTTCACGGGCCTTGATATTGGCGGGTTCCATCCGCTGGTTGTGGGCGATCATCAACTGCTTGCCGGATTCGCGAGCGGCGGTGATCATCGCCTGGGCATCATCCAGGGTGGTCGCCATCGGTTTTTCGCACATCACGTGCTTCCCGGCCTTGAGGGCAGCAATGGTCATCTCTGCATGAGTGGTGTTAGTTGCAGCCACAATCACCGCGTCCAGATCGGGGTCTTGCACCAGGTCACGGTAGTCGGTATAGGCTTTGCAGTGATATTCCTCGGCCATTTCTTTGGCCCGGGATTCAACCACATCACAGACCGCGCCAACTTCCGCACCGGGACAGCTTTGGGTCTCCGGCAGGTGTCGCACTCGGACAATTTTTCCAGCGCCGATAATGCCAATTTTGAGGGTCATAAAATCTCCTGAGTTACAGGTATTAAAGTTTTAATCGCTTATCCACCACAGCTCGGGTGGGTCCTCGATCAGCACGATGGGCGCAGGAAGTCAATCGCATGCTGCAGCCCTTCATCGCGGGAGGCGAGGGGGTCTTCGTGTTCAATACTAATCGTGCCGTCATAGCCCACCAGCCGCAGATTGCGGATGATGTCCTTCCAGGTGAGCGCGTCATGCCCGTAGCCCACAGTGTGATGATTCCACGAGCGGGTCAGGCCGTATTTGAAATGCTTGGGGTCCAAAACGCCATTGCGGGCGGTGTTGGCTGAATCAATGCGGGTGTCTTTGGCGTGGAAATGGAATATGGCCTTATTGAATGCCCGGATCACGGTTTCGGGGTCTGCACCCTGCCACATGAGGTGACTGAGATCGAGGTTGACGCCCAGATAGTCGCTGCCCACGGCGTCATGCAAGTGCCAGAAGGTCTCGGGGTTATAGACGCAAAAACCGGCTATGGGCTCCAAAGCCACCCGGATTCCACGGGCTTCGGCAAAGGGCAGGGTCTCCCGCCAGTAGGGAATCAGGACCTGGTTCCATTGATAATCGAGGATGGTGTGCCAGACTTCGGGCGGCCAGAAACAGGTCACCCAGTTGGGGTAGATTGCTTCTTCTGATCCTCCCGGGCAGCCAGAGAATGTGATCACAGTCTCAACGTCCAGCGCTTCCGCCAGCAGGACGCCTTTTTTCCAGGCTTCATGGAAGGCCTGAGCTTTTTTGGGTTGGGGGTCAACAGCGTTGCCGGAACAATTCAGCGCGCTGAGGCTCACCTGATATTTTTCAAGCAGGGTTTTGAAGTCACGCAGAGCCTGATCATCGGCCAACAGGACATCCGGGTCGGCATGAGCCGTGCCGGAATATCCCCCGCAGCCAACTTCGACTGTATGGATCCCCCGGTCAGTCAGATATTTCAGGCTTCTTCAAAACTCAGATCCGCCAGGAGAACGGTATAAACACCGAGTTTCATGGTCGTCTGCCTTTCACCAATAGTTTTGGCTGACGCTGAATTCGTACTTGTCAGCCCGGTAATAACTGGTAGATGCTTCCAGCGGCTCGCCATTTTCGAGGTAAGCGGTGGTGTTGACCAGCAGCAGGGGGATCTCCTGGGAAACTTTCAGGAGATTCTGATGCCATTCGTCGGCAAATACGGCGCCGATGGTCTGGTCAATGCGGGCGATGGGGAGCTTATACTTGGTTAGGATCAGGTTATAGAGGGAGGCTTCTTCATTAAAGTCGTGAGATCCGAGATCGGGACAGAGGTCGGTAATGATGGTTGTGTATTGCATTCCGATCGGGGTCTCATTGCCAAAACGAACCCGGATCAATTCCAGTGCGCTGCTGCCGCGTTTGTGTCGCAGGGTATGCGGGGAGGAATTATCAATCACAATTTCCTTTTGGCGCAGCACTTCAGAATGGGGTTCGAGTCCCATTTCAACGATCTGTTGGGCAAATGATTTGTCCAGGAAAAATTTTAGCCGGTTGCGGCCGGCAAGCACGGTCGTGCCGCGGCCGGGTGTGCGCTGTAATAGGTTGGCTGAGGCCAGGTCACCAATGGCCTGGCGGATGGTTTGCCGGCTGACGCAATACGCCTCCGCCAGCTCTTTCTCGGTGGGCAGCATCTGGCCGGGCTTGAGATGCTCGGACTGCAGCATATTTAAGAGATCAATCCGCACCTGCTGATAGAGGGGGATTGGGCTGTTTTCATCGACGGGGCGAATATCCAGGTCGGTCGAAGAACTAAGGGGGGTGTCCAAAATGACTGCTCCCGATTGGTGAGAAGAAATCCTTCCGAAATGTACGTACAAATACAATAATAGAGATTCTTTTTGGTCCTGTCAAGAGGTAAAACTCGCGATTTTCAAGGAAAAGGTGCGGATATTGAGTGGAATTTGTTATAATTGGGGAGATATAAACGTACATTTGATCGGCGATCTGGCGAATGGAGTGAAAAAAATGGCAGACCTCATCCTGGGTGTGGAAATTGGCGGTACCAAACTGCAGCTGGCATTGGGGACGCCTCGGGGGAGATCCTGGCGACTCATCAGGGGCGTGTGGCGAAAGAACAGGGCGGTGAGGGAATCCGCGCCTGGTTGAAAGGTGAAATCCCAGCGTTCATCGAAGAGCAAAAAGCGAAGTATGGTCAGGTCAGCGCGATTGGCTGCGGTTTCGGCGGCCCAATGGATTCCAAGGCCGGCCGGGTGATGCGCTCGATCCAGATTGAAGGCTGGCAGGACTTCCCGATCCGAGATTGGTTCCAAGACAGCTTCGGGCTGCCCACCACCGTTGATAATGATTCCAACGCCGCCGCCTGGGGCGAATATAAACGCGGTTTTGGCCGCGGCTGTCAGCATTTCTTCTATACCAATATCGGCAGCGGGGTGGGGGGCGGCTTTGTGTTCAACGGCCAGCTCTTTGACGGGCAGGGCTTTGGCGCAGGTGAGATTGGCCAGACCTATGTCGCCGATTGGACCGCGAAGACCCCCGGCGCCGTGGAAAAGGTGGAGAACCTCTGCTCGGGTTGGGCCATTGAGAGCCGTCTACGCACAACAGGTTATCTTCCTGAGGAATCCAGTCTCTATCGAAAATTCAAGGCGAATCTTGCAGATGTCACTGCGCGGGATTTGGGTGAGGCTGCCCGTGAGGGGATCGCTTTGCCATGGCAGAGATCGGCAACATTGCCCGCAGCTTTGGCTTGGCGCTCTCCAATGTGCTCTGTCTCTCAGGAGTGGAGCGGATTGCGATTGGCGGCGGGGTGGCCAAGATGGGCGATGTCCTGATTGAGCCCATTCGCCAGGCTGTGCATGAGTTTGAATTTGTCTCCAATGTGGGAAATTACGAGATCAGCCCCTGTGAGCTGGGGGATGAGATCGTGCTGGTCGGCGCTATTCTGCGGGCCGGGGAGAGGGATTAAAGGTAATAAATTTTTCAGCCAATGGGTGGTCGTTGTTTTAGCAGATAATAATAAAATACGAGTTAAATATTAAATGTAATTAAATTGTTATACTTTGGGGCTTAATTAAATCTTTGTGTATGCTATAATATGATTAATAATAAATTAATGTTAGCGTTGTGTGTCCTTTCTTTGACGCTGAATTTATCTTCCAAACTTATGGAAAGGGGTCGCTATGTTTAACTTTTCGAACTGGGGTATCATCGCTCTGATCTGCGGCCTGATCGGCCTCCCGATAGCCGGGATTATTGAAGACAGGAAGGGTACTCCATCCATTGGTGCTATCGTTGCCGGGATGGGTATCGTCTTTGTCGTCCTGGTACTCGTTCGTTTCCTGATGATCCAACTTAATATCATCTAGGCGAGAACGCTTTACCTGTGATGATCGTCTGACTCCTCGCATCACCCCCTGCATAAACAGGGGAATTTGGCTTTCTGTGAATGAATGCCAGCCTGACCGCTGCTATTGAATGCAGCGGTCTTCGTTAATTAATACGCGCCATTTTCCCTGGCATACTTAAAGAGTTCAACCACATTCTTGGCGGGCACGTCCGCTTGCAGGTGATTGCAGGGTGCCAGGATATAACCGCCGCCGGGGGCCAGATCCCGCAGGCAGCGATCCACGTCTGTGCGGACATCCGCCGGTGTCCCGGGCATGGCATGGGAGATATCCACGCCACCCAGGAAGCTGATCCGGTCGCCAAAGTCCCTTTTGACCTGGGCCGGGTCCATCCCGCTGACCGGCTCCAGGGGGTGCACCACGTCAATACCCATCTCGATGAAATCCGATACCAATTTGCCAATCGCGCCATCGGAATGGAACATGATGGCAATATCCGGGCGCACCTCCCGCACTGCCGCGATGATGCGCTCCAGGCGGGGGCGGATCATTTTGCGGAAGAGCCGGGGGGAGAAGATCAAGTTGTCATTGGCGGCATAGTCATCTCCGGGCAGTTCGATCATGTCCATTAACGGGCCGGCCGCTTCCAGGTAATTTCGGGTCAGGCCGATGATAGTGTCGGTCACCCGGTCCAGCAGCGCGCCGGCGTACTCGGGTTCCATCATCATATCCATCATGAAGTTTTCCATACTGCGCAGGTCACAAGCCATCTGATAGGCCCGTGCGAGACGACCATCCGGCCGATCACGAAATAGCCGTTGTCCTTCAGGCTGGCAGCCCGTTCAGCCACCCCGCCGTCCAGCGCGGGTCGTTCACGTCCGGCCAATCCACCAGCTCATCAATTGCTGCAATGGAATCAGCGTTCTTCAGCAGCCCTTCGGTAGCGGAATAGTATGGAAAGGTGCGCTTCCAGGGCTGACCGAAGTCATCATAGATCAGGTCGCCCTCCGGGGAGGGGTGGGTGGGACTGGAGGGTGATGCACCGGGCCAGATCAGGCGGGTATCCGTGCCGAGAGCTTCCAGCAGCCGGTCATCCATGTGGTTGACGGTGTGACCTTCGCGGATCGGTGGCTCCGGTGCGCCCAACCCCAGCAGCTTGACCAGGTCAAAATAGAGGGAATCGACCAGCCCGTAGGGGCCGCCCCACAAGCCAGGGGTACCCGGTCGGGTTGTTGGTGGATGAGTGCAGTTTGGATGCGGGTTCTGGGGTCCATCGGTCCTCCTGTGATGTCAGATAATGTGAAATAACGTTAGTTTATGTTTGCTTATGATACCTATTGGTGTGTTTGCCTGTATAATACTCCCGAATGGTGTTGTTCGCACGGGGTTAAATCGCCTGTGAACCGGCACCATGATTATAAACCGTTCCAGCAGGGATCAATTGAGTTAATGGCTTGTATCCATTGCTGTGAGACTGTTACTTTTTTCGGAATGGAACTTACTTTTGGAAAGGAGTCTCTTAATGGCAAAGAAATTTAAAGTCGGTGTGGTGGGTGTCGGGTTCATCGGCCCCGCGCACATGGAAGGAATCCGGCGGCAGGGTTTTGAGGTTCTGGCGATTGGTGAAGCCAATCAGGAACTGGCCGAAGCCGCCGCAGAACGTTTATTGGTGCCCAAAGCCTATGGCGACTTCAACGACCTGGTCAATGACCCGGAGATTGACGTGGTGCATATCGCATCCCCCAACTTCCTGCATTTTCAAACATGCCAAGGCTGCCCTTGAAGCAGGCAAGCATGTGATCTGTGAAAAGCCGCTGGCGATGACAGCTGAGGAATCGGCGGAGCTGGTGCGGCTGGCGGACGAAAAGGGCCTGGTGAATGCAGTCAATTTCAACATCCGCTTCTACCCACTGGTGCATGAAGCCAAGGCACGGGTCGCAGCCGGCGAGCTGGGCGATAAGATCTATATTATTCAGGGGTCCTATCTACAGGACTGGCTGCTTTATGACACGGATTGGAACTGGCGGCTGGAGCCCGAACTGGGCGGTGACCTGCGTGCCGTGGCCGATATCGGCTCCCACTGGATGGACCTGGTGACCTTCATCACCGGAACTCGGATCAGTTCCGTGTTTGCGGATTTTGAGACCTTCCTGCCCATCCGGCGCAAACCCACCAAGAAGATCGACACCTTCGGTGGCAAGATCGAAGTTGATATGACTTATGAAGAGAAGGAAATCCGCACTGAGGATTATGCCTCTGTGCTGCTCAAGTTTGAAAATGGCGCTCGGGGTGTGATGACCGTGTCGCAAGTCTCCAGCGGCCGTAAGAACCGGCTGTTCTTCGAGATCGACGGATCAGAATCTTCAATTGTTTGGAATTCGGAAGTTCCCAACGAATTGATGATCGGTCACCGGCCGGAACCCAACCAGGTGCTGATCAAGGACCCCTCCCTGATGAGCAAGGATGTACGCTGGACGGCTTCCTATCCCGGCGGGCATGCCGAAGGCTTCCCGGACACCTTCAAACACCTGCAGATGGCGGTTTATCGCTACATCGCTGCGGGTGACTATAGCGCAAAACCCGACTTCCCGACCTTCCGCGACGGCCATAACACCATTTTGGTCGATGAGGCGATCCTGAAGAGCGCCCGCGAAGGTGGTTGGGTGGATATTGCGTATTAATTCGGATTAGAACCAACTGGAGGAATGGAAAATGAAACTCGGTTTAATGACTGCTGCTTTCCCCGGCAAGAGCTTAAAGGAAGTGGCCGAATGGGCTGCTCCCAATGGCTTTGAAATGCTGGAACTGGCGTGCTGGCCGGTGGGTAAGGCCACCCGCCGTTACGCGGGTGTGACCACTCTGGATGTGACCGATCTGGATAAGAAGGGCGCTGATGAGGCCCGGGCTATCATGAAGGCCAATGGGCTGGAAATCTCCTCCCTGGGCTATTATCCCAACCCGCTTCATCCCGACCCGGAACACAGCGAAATTGTGATCGGCCACCTGAAAAGGTGATCGACGCCGCTGCGTTGGTGATGGATGATCCGATTGTTGGCACCTTTGTCGGTCGCGATAAGGATAAGACGATTGAAGCCAATCTCGATGCTTTTGCCAAAGTTTGGCCGTCAATTATCCATTATGCCAAAGAACGCGGCGTGAAGGTCGCGATTGAGAACTGCCCGATGATCTTCTCAAATGATGAATGGCCGGGCGGCAATAACCTGGCTTCAACGCCAGCGATCTGGCGCAAGATGTTCGAGATCGTCCCTGATGAGAACTTCGGCCTGAACCTAGACCCCTCACACCTGATCTGGTTGATGATTGACTATAAGCAGGTAGTGCGCGAATTTGCGGACCGCATCTTCCATGTGCACGCCAAGGACCTTGAGATTGACCGGGAAGGGCTTTATGAAAACGGCATCCTCTCCCTCGGCATGGGCTGGCAGATCCCCAGGCTGCCCGGCTTGGGCGAGGTGGACTGGCCTGGCTTCATCAGCGCACTCTATCGCTGGGGCTATGACTATGTCCTTTCGATTGAACATGAGGACCGCAAGTTTGAAGGCAGTGAAGAATTAGTCAAACGCGGTTTTGAGATCTCTCGGGATGTCTTGAAACCCTATCTTCATTAAATGAAACCCTTAGACCAAAATCCATCTCTCATTTTGAGAGATGGAAGGTATTATTAGCATAGATTTATAATAGTCAGTATTACCTTTGGAGTCTCAAAGATGAAGATATTTGTCGGATGCGACCTGGGCGGCACGAACATCAAGGCTGGCCTGGTCAACATAGAAGATGGACACGTTCTGATCTCGGATTCAGCCCCCACGCTTTCCCGTCAGGGACCGGAATCGGTGATGGAACGGATCTCAAATCTGATCACGGACTTGATTGCCCAATCCGGGGTTAACAAAGACGAGATCGGTGGGCTGGGAATCAGTGCGCCGGGCGTCATTGATCTGGAGACCAACACCACTGAGTTCCTGCCGAACCTGTATGGTGAGTGGCGCGGTATCCCGGTGGGCGAGCGGATCGAATCCTATATCGGGATGAAAATCGCGATGCTCAACGATGTCCGGGCGATTACCTACGGTGAATGGGCATTTGGTGCAGGCAAGGGCGTCGATTCGATGGCCTGCTTTGCGCTGGGCACGGGTGTTGGCGGGGGCCTGGTGATTAATAACGAATTGGTGCTGGGTATCGGCGGAACTGCCGGCGAACTTGGCCACCAAACGGTGGACCCCAATGGACCGAAATGCGGCTGTGGCAATTATGGCTGTGTGGAAGTCTTTTGCTCCGGCCCGGCCATTGCGGCCGAGGCCGCCCGCGGCGTTCGCCAGGGCTGGAAGACCAAGATTGTGGATCTGATTGACCATGACCTCAACCAGCTGACCGCGGAAGTGGTTGCGAAAGCGGCTGAGATGGGGGATGAATGGGCGCTGGAGGTTTGGAAACGGGTCGGCAAGTACCTTGGGATCGGCGTGGCGAATGTGCTGACCTCTATGGGTGCCCGGCGGGTTGTGATCGGCGGCGGAGTGGCCAAGCCGGTGACCTGCTGCTGGATCCTGTCCGTCAGGAAGTGGCCAGGCGCGTGTTCCTGATGCCATCTGATTCTGTGGAGATCGTTGAAGCCAAACTGGGCACCGATGCCGGGATCGTGGGCATGGCTGCCTGGAGCGCACGGAAACAAGGCGTGCAGGTAGGCATGTAGGAAATTTATAGTTTCAAACGGATTTGATATGAGACGCTGCGTGCAGCGTCTCTTTTTTACGGGTATTTCTAATTTACCATAATAGCTGTAGGGATATAATCTTTCCTAGCTAAATGAGATAATCACAACTAGGTCATAAATGAGTATGCGGAGGGCGCTTTGACGTCGGAAACTGAGAGACTTGAGGTTGAAAAGGTTATTCGTGATTCAATCGGCTGGGCGTTGACAAAAGATATTGACCGCCTCTATTCGATTTTGGCGGATGATGAGGACTTTTTCATTTACCATCCCGATTCACAATCAACCATCGTTGGCATCGAAGCCTTCAAAACCTTTGGCGAAGGCATTTGGCTGAAGGATGAATTTAGAGCGACTGATTTTGCTGTTCGCGACATACGGATAAAATTCGCAGAGTTGGGGAATGCCGCCTGGTTCTCATGCTTTTTGGATGACCATGCCGAATGGAAAGGCCAGCCGATTGGATGGGACAATTGCCGCTGGACCGGCACCCTTGAAAAGCGGTCTGGACAATGGGTGATTGTTCAGATGCATTTCTCATTCCCGAAGGATT
>LQAJ01000211.1_pt1 | contig 20894 bp, 24 predicted proteins | sample 1535811 | NCBI WGS metagenome assembly LQAJ01 (sample SAMN04331587, study PRJNA305678) | bioreactor metagenome | isolation source: bioreactor_6 inoculated with Wadden Sea sediment 2nd replicate of a... | place: Germany: Wadden Sea, Janssand Flat
AATCTGAATCAGCTGACTGCGAGAACCCTACTTTTCACTACCCTGACGCAGTTCTGCTGCATTCAGTAGTTAGGAAAAAGTTGCTTTCATTATTACCTGAACCATTCGGATAGATAATAATGAGCCTTACTTCAATACACAATACTCTGGATGAAGATGGGCCCGTACGGAGATTTCGGATTGTCCGGTTATGTCGTCTGCACCTGTAATCTTCGCAGGAGTTGTAATGCAGAAGAATGAACTTCTCCCAGCGATAATCACCGACAGCAGATATTTTTTTGATTGATGGCCTGAGCGCGGACACAGGATGTTCCCTGTTGTTTCGTCTTCAAAGTTGCCCCCGTCAGGAGGGAACTTTTTGCTCGGGAAATGACCCCCCTGACCAGAATCAACTTGACCTGATACCTGTAAAGTTTGGGCCGGTGAGATTGGAAACTTTGCTCCGGTGAGTGGAATCATAACTCCGGCGAGAGAAATGGATTCCGGAGCAATGTAGCCAGTGAATCCGGAGTTATCTGGCCAGTTATTGAGCCGGGTGGATTTCCCGGCGATGGATGAATCAGATTGAGTTCAGAGTTTTCCGGTAAAGGATCAAAACCTGGCGTGTGGGAAGCTTCCTAACAATACGCGTAACCAGCGCCGTTAACATCTACCCCATGCCCTGACAGGCGTCTGGTTCATGCGTTGGTTGTGCTCAATCATGGTAACGAGGTTAACTCGTCATAGCCAATAAGAGCGAATGGATCTATCGCTTGATGGTGCCATTCCGGTAGTAAGAGTTTCTCAGATTTAAATGCCTCTTTCAAAGTCAATAAATCATCTTTGGAATCAATCGGGAATACAACCTTAAGTCTATTAAAAAAGACAGTTGACTGAGCTCGTGCAAAAACCTCAAAAGGACCATACTGTCTTCGAGCATACATTAGGGTCACAGGCCACCAATTCTGTTTCCGTCCAGTTTTTAGACAATCAAGACAATCTCGAATAAACAGCAGTAAATCAGCTTGCATAAGATTCTGGAAAGGTTCACGGGAAATCTTTGCTCGCTCGTTTAACAGTGTTGAATGGTACGATATAAGCCGTAGATTTTTCCTTTCATTCAAACGCTTTAAGGATTCAAGGGGTTCACGAAACACCGAAAAAGGAACCATTGGGTTCTGTTCGTCTCTGATATTTTCGGGCAAATAGTAGTAGCTCTGAACAAGATGAAGAATACCGTCAAAGCGGAGATGTTTAGCAAGTATAGCAATGGCATTTAGGAACAGTTCGTGGACGATGAATTTGAAATTATCAAAATCGTGACGTTGCCATTGCTTAACTTCCTCGGGTCGGAAAGTATATGGTAGAATGGATTCCAAAAAATGGTGCATAGAATCCCATGACTCGATATTAGGCTGATACTTAGCTAATGCTTTGAAGATACCGATTATCTCATTAAGATAAGGAAGAAATGCTTCGATACTCTGGACCACCTTCTCATCGAAGTCTCTCTCATCCTTCACTATCCTAAATAGCTCAAGATTTTCTGAGAATAATTGAAAGTAATCGCTTATCGCAATTGAGTATTGAGGATCATTCTCTCGGACAGCCTTGAGAGCTCTACGATGAAGAGAAGTTGTTTGAAGAGTAACTGGAAGATCATCAATACTGAGTTTAGGTGGATTGCCAAGCTTGGGTTTCACATACAAAGGTTTGTCGAAAATCCATCGAAGCAATTGCTCGAAATTGCTCCCATATAAATCAGGAGAACTAAGATCAATATATACTCGCGATTTATAATATGTTGGCAAATAAGGTTTTCCTTCTTTATCCCTTTCCGGTAGTACCGCAACGAATTTTGTTTGATCTTGTGCAGAATAGATTTCTGGTGTCAATATCTGAGTTTCGGTTCCCACGCCACCACTTCGGTCATCAGCTTTCTCTGCGTAAAGTCGGTCACTGACAATCGCAACCTTCTTTATTTTTGGATCCTTTACCATTTGCTCCATAAAGGCATGGGCGTCTTGCCCTTCTTGTAGATCCCATTTATCTAAAACTACATCAACTCCATTCTCGCATAACTCGGTAGCAAGACCTAAAACCCACTCCTCATGAGAACGAGTAGACCAGCTGTACGAAATGAATATCTTGGGTGCTTCATCTTTCATCTCATGTCCCTTCATGCACAACAATCTGAATAACCTGCACAGGCATTACTGAGCCTGTACCTTAACGGCTGTGACAGGTTCATTCAGTGGTTATGAGTTGCTTTGCCTTCATTCTTTATCTGGTCTATCCGGGAGTATGGCAGGATCAATGAATGACCAGTTTTCGTGCTCAGCTAATGCCTCCTCAAATCCATACATGTCCCACTCTGCAGTCTGAGGATTTTCGCCGTATGGTGTTATCTGGATTCTTATTCTTTCTGCTTCCAACCACTCATGCATGAACACATCAGAGGCGTCCATGTAAATCCACGCCGAAGTCCCATTAGAACCCATAAGCCAATGAGACCTATCAGATTCTTGATCATCAATCCTTATGTTTACCCAAATCTGTGACCCTGAACCCAGGTAATCATTCCATTCGATTAGGGCTACAGAAGACTGAATCATGCCTGTAGTAGGCTGGTAGACAGTTAAGACCGGATTCTCGAGCGATTGGTAATCAAGAGGATCTCCTTCAGCAAAGACAGCCATTGTTTCCTCGTCTGTCATTGCATCAGAAATCAACTCGGCAGACCAAATACTTGGAATCGATTCAGGTTCATTTTCGTTGGATTCAATGTTGCCTGAACTGTTTTGCTCAGAACACCCTGATAAAACCAAACACAATACTCCAAGGGCAAAACTCGCGTTCACTGGTTTCATGATTTCCTCATTTCAACTCAACTGAGTGAAGCAATCTTTATCTTAAATGAATATCTCTTCATTGGTTGAATATCTCGTTCAAGACACTGAAGCGAAAGGTCCCTAACAGTTACCATTTCCTCTCCGAGAGGACTGGTCTCCTCAACCGAAGGACAAAGGTCTGAGTCTGAAGATTCGAGTAGCACTTCGTAGAGAAAGCCAATCTGCTGTCCGTCGTGCTTAACCTCTGCAATAACTTCCTCTCTCTCAGTATCCTCTATGAAGGCAAAATCAAGATGAGTCGGTTTATGCGAATAGGCTTTGGCTAGCTCAGTAAACGGAGTTACACAAGAACCAGCTCTTAAGACCTGAAGTACTCGTGGGCTTCCGTGATACCATTTTTCGGGTATTTCTGAAGTTTTATCTGTTATTTTACTCACCGATGCCCCCTACCCATTTACTCATAACGCCCAAAATCAGCAGGCTGCATACATTAGAGTGATTACCGCAACGCAGTTCTGCTGCATTTTGTTGTTATGTGACTAAGTATTCCCTTCTTCAGTCTTTGCCTACAAGCTCAGTCAATTCGGATTGCTCCACAAATTCGAAATCACACCGCTTTGCCACCCATTCTTCACGAAGAATACCCATTGAGATCCGATCATAGAATTTGCCTGTGACAAAACAGCTTCTTCGTATCCTTGCTTCTTCAACAAAACCAAGTCTCTTGCCTAGTGCAATCATCCTTGGATTTCCCTGCCAGGTAGTGAAGCCAATTCTTGTCAGGTTAATTTCCCTGAATAGATAGTCTATCCATAGTGCAAGGGCTTCTGTACCTAGTCCCTTGTCCCATTTGCTACTCTCTTGGATCGTTATGCCTACTGCTGTTGCATGTGGATCATTGTCACTGTGATAGGCATTGAGCCAGCCGATATGTTCGCCTGATTTTGTGTAGATCTCAAGAAATCGATATGGTGGTTCTAAGCCTTCTTTGACCTTATTTGTCCTTATTTCAATGAGCTTTGATAAATTATCATTCTTGTACCATGGACCATCGAATTGAGATGCTGGTGAATTAGGATCATTCCATCGGTCATAGTCCTTCATATCCTCGAGTGTCGTTAGACGAAGAACGACTAGATTACCCGCAAGCTGAATTTGCCCGGCCATATTCCTTTCTTTCTATTCACATAACAATCAGCATAACCATCGCCGTTTCTCTGAGCCGAAATCACCGACAAGGCGCATGGTTCATGCTGTGGTTAGGCTATTTTATTGTTTGCAATGCATTGCTTGAAGAATTTCGCATAGATCTGCATAGCCCATCGCACCATGAGCCATTTGATTTCTCTTTGGTTTAAACACCTCCAGCATCCTCATGTAAGTTGCAAGGGACGGGAAATGCGAGTTCATGCTGCGACCCTTAAACTCTTGGAATCTATCTAGATGGTTTATAATGAAGTTTGCAATGCTCATATACTCTGCCTCATTATTTCCATCAAATCCTGAGAATTTAGGTTCACTACCAAACGGCTTGGCCTCAGTTTGCAGATTCGCCTTTTCACTCACAGATAGCTGGTTATAGCTGTACTCGATAAAGCTCCACATTTCCATAACATCAACAACCTGCCTAACTGAATCGGGAATCTCTCTATCCTCGAAAGGTATTCCACTGTACTCCCAGGGAATACCCCATAGATGATTACCATACAGAGCAGATTTCACAAATGAAGGATCAATCTCACCTTCAATACCTGTCTTCTCATAGAGGTCACAGAGCATTAGCAGTATGAGCTTCTCCCCATCCGATATTCTCATAGTTTTTCTCCAATACCTATAGTGTTTTCGCTTTTTCTTTCTTGCTGTCAAGGAGCTGTTTTGCCTTAGGTAGGAAGTCCTCGATCTTGAAGTAGATTCTCTTACCAACATTCTTGATTGATTGATAATCCTGTGCATCAACAAGGGCTTCGATATCCTCCCTTAGATTCTCACACAGGGGTTTAGCATGGTTGATAAAGTCTTCATTAAAGTGAGCATTTTGGACATTGAGTAGTCTAGTGTATTCCTCGACTTCTCGTGCAATATCCCTTACGCATATCGTTTTGAGTGATGTCTCAGTACTTGTTGATCCGACTTTTGACACAACACCTAGAATCCGCTCTGTTGCACTGTAGACTTCTGAAACCTCAACAACTTTGCGTCGTTCAATAAAATCCTCTTGGATCCTCTTCGCTTTGTCAGCAAAGTTACTTGATCGATGAGCCTGTATCCACGCTAGGATAGCTCCGCCAATTGAAGCCGCTGTTCCAAGTATAGTGAGCCAAGTCATCTATTAATTTTCTCCCTTTGAGTAACTTTCAATATATAAATTCTCCGATTCTCTAATATCCTTTCTGCCTAACAATCTGAATCAGCAGACTGCGTACCTGACAGTGACCTTACGCAGCTCTGCTGCATTCAGTGGTTCTGCTTTGATTGTAGATTATATCAGGCTTTGATTCTGTAATCAAGAATGTGAGGAGACTTATTCAGCAGGTCTAAGAGCACCTTAGTTGAACCAGTTGGCTTTCTCTTACCCTGCTCCCACTGCCTTACTGAAGAGAGCGATACATTGAGAAGCCTGGCAAATACAGCTTGACTAAGTTTGGTTCTTGCCCGGATTGCTTGGATCTCTTCAGGAGTTATTGTCACATCTGCGAACTCAATTCCGAGTTCATCGAAATCCCTTTTTGTGAACGAGACAGGCAGACCAGAGTTAAGCATATCCTGTACTGTCTCACCGATTGCTTCTCTCATTGCCTTTCTCATTTCACATCCTCCAAGTCGAACAACACATTGTCCTTGATTGCTATCTCTATTTGAGATCGATTCAGCTTAAGAAGGTCGTTACCCAGTTTCTGAAAGTAATGGAGTTCTTTACTGGTCAAGTTTTCCATCTCATTCTTCGCAAACCCATACAGGAAGATTGCTCGTTTCTTCTCTCTGTAAACCACGATGGTCCTGTATCCAGAGCTTTTCCCTTGACCTTCTCGTTTCACCCTGACCTTGTACAGGTTCTTACCAAGGTCAGCGACCGACAGCCCATTCTCAAGATTCACAAGAGCTTCATTGAGTGCTATACTGGACAAATCAGTTTTCCTTACCCATCTCAAGAACCATTTTGTTACGAGCTTATCCATGAGCGAATATATCACTTTGTGTTATACTTTGCAAGATGACTTCCCAAGGAGTTCGCATTTCTTTTTGAGGCAGAACAATCTGCGTAACCAGCGCTGTGAACATAACCTATTGCCTTGCATGCGCCTGGTTCATGCAGTGGTTAGGTATTCATTATCTATAGTAGTCCCTTAGATATTCAGCAGGCCATTTTCTTTTTGTCAAACTGGAGTGAAAGAAAACACCTTCATTCTCTTTATCTCCATACTTCTCTGCTAGCTCACCCCAGGTAATTTGGTCAAGAAGTTGAACCGGCTCAGGAGGTTCATTGAGGTACTTACTGAAACACTCTGACATAGTGGTAGTGTCCAGATTTCCCAGGAACACCCTATCCTTAACAAAACAGAAGGGATCCCCATCACAACCTCCGCCAAAGAATACATTCAAATCCTCATCAACATCGAGATAAACAATTCCACACTTGTTGTCTCGAGCAGTTCTTCCTGAAAGGTTCGGATCAGATAGTACCTTTCTGACGAAATCACCTTCGGCAAACCAGTAAAGCTCCTTACCTTTCATAAGCCGAGAAATCTCACTCATCTTAACAAGACTATCTGATTGCGTCGCCCTTCCTTGAACGTGTGGAACCATCCAGCCAAACTCCCCTAATTGCTTACCCAGTTCACTTACGGCTTTTTCGGTTTCCTCGTACATTGATTGGTTTTGAGAGTTAAGCATCATGCCGGCAAGCCAATTCACGTTATGCTTTTCTGCTTTTTTGATTGTTCTGACCATGTCTTTGTATGCACCTTCTCTGCCAACCAGTTCATCATGCATCTTACCAGTTCCATGGAAAGTTAAGCGTATAAAATCAAAACCAGCTTCTGCCAGCTCGCTCCAGTCAGCATCTGACATTCTAGAGAGGCCATACCCGTTGGTTGAGAACCACCAGTCGTCATAAATCAAACCAAGTTTCAACTGGTGTTTCATTATCCCTTTGAAAGAGGGATGCAGTGTAGGCTCGTCAAAATACATAGGAAACACGATTGTACCCAACTCGGCTTTAAGGTCAGCAAGTTGATCAAGAACCTTGATGACTCTATCTGTCTCCATGAACCGCCCCTTTGGACTACCATCGCAGAAACAGTGCCAGCATTTATTAACGCATGGCATAGCATGAATTCTTACAAAAACAAAATCAGTCAATAGATTATCCTTTCATACCTAACAATACGCGTAACCAGAGCCGTACACCTTACCCATTTCTCTTGCAGGCTTCTGGTTCATGCGTTAGTTAAACATTCGTTCCTATGTAACCTGAGACAACAATCTCTTCTGACTTTGTCTCAAACCCAAGTCCCTCTGCAAGTTTAACTGATGGAGTATTCGCCACAGCAACCAGGTAGATGGGTCTTATCTCATTCTGAAAACACCACTCGGTTGCTCGGGCAACTACAGCTTTGCCGTATCCTTTTCTCCGGTATTTCGATTTTGTACTTACGACAAGATTACCAGCACCCAAATCAATATCGGAGATGAATGCAGTTGCCGCTATTTCATCGTTTTCGATTATCCCAAAATATCTGCCTTCTTGTAATGCCTTTTCTCTGGTTTTCCAGCAGAACTCAGTAAATCTTGGCCCTCTTTGAGACATCTGTGTCTCAAAAAACTGCTTTGATTCTTCAGTAAGGATTGAGACAGAGAAGTTCTCCGGTTTTTTCATTTGCCCGAAATTATCGATTGTCATACGGTGCATTCGCATTGGTGAGTAAGAGAGTAGAGGTAGGATTTCAAACATCGCATCATCAATCTCTCTGACTAGGTCTGTTGATATCGAATTGCATGCTAGATCAGCGATTTGCTTCTTGAAGGCTTGTACCAATTGGGGTGAGATTGAATGAATCAGCTTGTCATTAATCACTGTCGAGATCGAGTGGTGCAGATAGAAGAAAGCTACGGGTTCGGATCTTCGATCAGCAGCAAAGATAGTTTGCCCGGGGCTCTCTTGATTCAGACCAAGATATTTCCGGTAATACTCATCGAAGGTGACCATTTTCTTCTTTCTGTTTAACACTCTGAATAACCAGCACAAGTATCACAGAAGCCCACATCAAGGGCTTGTGGCTGGTTCATTCAGTTGTTGAAGGCCTATTTCTTTGTTTCTTTCAAACAAATTGACCGTTCTTACTCTATCATTGCGGTAACTATTGGAGACCATGGTATCAGAATGCATGCATCATGATTTCCTATTGACCAGTTTATCCTGGATCTAAGCTGCACAGCATATTCAGAACTAATCAGTTCTGCAGCCTGAACGATTCCCTCAAAATCAAATTCTGTAATTCTCACAGGGTGGAAATCTGATTCGGAGGCTGAGGAAAGTAACAACCTGTCGAAATCATCAATAGGCCATACAAGAATACGATCATCATCGTTAATCATTTCTTCTTGGAAAGCTCTGCCCATATTTGTAATTGTGTTTCTGTATTCAGAACCAAGGTGCCCACATGCGCTTATGTCAATTTCAGACATAGCATCAAGGGTATAAGCATAACCCATTAATACCAACGAGTAGGTCTGTCCCTGGGTAGGTTCATACTCAGAATTTAGATATGCTCCTTCAGTAAAGTAGTCGTCTTCCAAAGGAAAGGCTTGATGTGTGCCTGTATGAAAAAATCCAGCAAAGATTATTACCTTACCTGATTCGAAATACTCTCCAAAAAAATCAGGAGAAGTCAAATTTCTGATTATTGCAGCTTGTCTGTATTGATTGAAGTTTTGTCTATCAATCTTGGCAATGCATGTAGACTCAAGGTTGTCAAGAACATTCTCAATGTAATCACTCGTAATGAATGGATAGGTACCCACAATTCCTAACCCAGCTGCCTCTTCGAGAATCGCTCTGAACTCAGGTATGAGCTGTTGTATTTCCTCAAGGGTAAGATCGGGAACCGAGATATCAAGAGTTGGGTCAATTTGCTGGAAATAGGGTATCAAAATGCGATTTAGGGTACTTGCATAATTGTGCTCAATATCTGAACAGCCAATATGTATCCATTTTTCAGGGAACTTGATGTTCCAGCGCCTTATTTCAGAAAGCCTGTTGTGCTCATCTTCATATGTAAGAAGAAACACCAATTCATCAGAGAAGAATTGCTCAGCCGTAGAATCGTCTTCAATGTCGAGGTAGTAATTTATATAGGGAGTTGAGGAGTATTGGCACTCAAACACAGCAAGAGGGTAATAATCAACTGTGTTTAGTGCGAAAAGAATTCGATTTTTCAAATTTTCGATATACCTGTAGTAATGAGTTTCACCAACGAGTACACACCGGCTATCAACAGTGGAATCTATTAGCCACCCAAGATCATCGATGTTAGTGAATTCATCATTGATGTCTTCAGAAGAAATGGGCTCAACCGTGAGAAGATCACTACTGAAAGTTGATTGGGTCAAATCGCCTCCCTCTGGGAAGAAAGAGAGTCCAGCTCGCATCAATGCTTCTGTAACAGTAAAATCGGATTGTGAGATATCTTGAGATTCCTGGGTTTCTTCTTGATTCTCTGCTTGAGAACCGCAGGCAACAAAAAGAATTAGCAAAGCAATTAGAAAATAGGTTCGGCTATTCAAGATAATAGTTTCCCTTCAACACCTCGAATGAGCCGCTTCACCTACATTGCCTAGAAGTGAGCGAAGTCGGTTCAATTCGATTGTTAGCTGCTCTTTTCTTACTAATGAGTAAGCCTTACTTACTCAGTCAGCAATTCTTTACAACAATTTTTGATAACATCGATAGCTTTCTTTGATAACAAAATCTGCTTCTAATGCGATAGTTAACTCTTCCGCGTTGTCGTCATCAATGAAGAAAAGTACTTCACCTATTGAACAATGCTTATTTATTAATTTAGACAGTAGAGTCTTAAGGAGTAAAACTTCAATGCCCTTGTTTTTATAAGCATCTTTGATAAAAAGTCCAACAATATCGGTCAAGTCTTGACCATCACTTGCAAAAATACTAGCTACGATTTCTCCTTGGTCCTTATAAATCATAGTTACAAATCTATCTATATCCTTAAATAAAGTCTCACTATGATAGTACATATCTTCCTCTAGAGCAAAACTATCGTGAAACTTTGAATAGCTTTCAAAATTATCTTTTGTGATAGAGCTAATGGCTTCACTTGCCTCAACATTTATCGTATTTATGTTTTTCCTGTGAGTGACTAAACTGGATTCAATACAGGTCATTTCCTTTTTTTGAAGCCATTCTAGGGCTTTTACATTTTCCTTAGGAAAACCCATGAGAAATTTATAGCCCTTCAGTTCAGATTCAATATGATTAAAGATTTCATTAGCAACAATCTCATAATCTCCATCTATAAGGAATATGGTGCTCTGAGCATATTTTTCTTTTTCTATCCAATAGTAAGCACAAACACCAAGCAATCGATTATTACAATAAGAGGCGATCAGCTGCATATGATCTAAGGTTATTGCTTTATCCATTTCATCTTGAATTCTTTCTTCGTCAAGAAAGCGCGGGTAACTGGCTCTAGTAGTTTTCCCACATAACCTAAGAACAAAATCAGATACTTCATCTGAATCTTTGATTTCTCTTATCATCTGTTCAGCTCCAGCCGTTCATCTGGCAATTTTAGAAACCAACAAATTGGTTTGAATCTCTTTTTTTTCATTTCTCTAAATCCGCAAGCAATGTACAGCTAACAATCTGAATCAGCTGACTGCGAGACCCTACTTTTCACTACCCTGACGCAGTTCTGCTGCATTCAGTAGTTAGGAAAAAGTTGCTTTCATGATTACCTGAACCAATCGGATAAATAATAATGAGCCTTACTTCAATACACAATACTCTGGATGAAGATGGGCCCGTACGGAGATTTCGGATTGTCCGGTTATGTCGTCTGCACCTGTAATCTTCGCAGGAGTTGTAATGCAGAAGAATGAACTTCTCCCAGCGATAATCACCGACAGCAGATATTTTTTTGATTGATGGCCTGAGCTGGGACAGGATGTTCCCTGTATTGCTTCCTCTTCAAAGTTGCCCCCGTCAGGAGGGAACTTTTTGCTCGGGAGATGACTTCCTGACCAGAATCAACTTGACCTGATATCTGTAAAGTTTGCTCCGGCGAGTGGAATCATAACTCCGGCGAGAGACATGGATTCCGGTGCAATGTGGCCAGTGATTCCGGAGTTATCTGGCCAGTTATTGAGCCGGGTAGATTACCCGGCGATGGATGAATCAGCTTGAGTTCAGAGTTTTCCGGTAAAGGATTAAAGCCTGGGGTGTGGGAAGCCTTCCTAACAATCTGAATCAGCTGACTGCGAGAACCCTACTTTTCACTACCCTGAAGCAGTTCTGCTGCATTCAGTAGTTAGGAAAAAGTTGCTTTCATTATTACCTGAACCATTCGGATAGATAATAATGAGCCTTACTTCAATACACAATACTCTGGATGAAGATTTGCCTATACCCAGTTCTCCGGATTGTCCGGTTATGTCGTCTGCACCTGTAATCTTCGCAGGAGTTGTAATCCCGAAGAAACTACCTTTTGTCGACCAAGATCACTGACAGCAGATACTTTTTTGTTGGTCTTAGCGTGGACGGGTTTTCCTTGTATTGTTTCTCTTCAAAGTTGCCCCCGTCAGGAGGGAACTTTTTGCTCGGGAAATGACTCTCTGACCAGCTTCAACTTGACATGATACCTGTAAAGTTTGGGCTGGTGAGTGGAATCATAAGTCCGGCGAGAGTGGAAAAATTACTCCGGCGTGAGACCAGTTATTGAGCCGGGTGGATTTCCCGGCGATGGATGAATCAGATTGAGTTCAGAGTTTTCCGGAAAAGGATTAAAGCCTGGGGTGTGGGAAGCCTTCCTAACAATCTGAATCAGCTGACTGCGAGAACAACTTTTCACTACCCTGACGCAGTTCTGCTGCATTCAGTAGTTAGGAAAAAGTTGCTTTCATTATTACCTGAACCATTCGGATAGATAATAATGAGCCTTACTTCAATACACAATACTCTGGATGAAGATTTGCCTATACCCAGTTCTCCGGATTGTCCGGTTATGTCGTCTGCACCTGTAATCTTCGCAGGAGTTGTAATGCCGAAGAATGAACTTCTCCCCATCGAAATTTACCGACAGCAGATACTTTTTTTGATTGATGGCCTGAGCGGGGACAGGGTATTCCCTTGTATTGTTTTATCTTCAAAGTTGCCCCCGTCAGGAGGAAACTTTTTGCTCGGGAAATGACTCCCTGACCAGCTTCAACTTGACCTGATGCCTGTAAAGTTTGGGCCGGTGAGATTGGAATCTTTGCTCCGGCGAGTGGAATCATAACTCCTGCGAGAGACATGGATTCCGGTGCAATGTGGCCAGTGATTCCGGAGTTATCTGGCCAGTTATTGAGCCGGGTGATTTCCCGGCGATTGATGAATCGGCCTGGGTTTAAAGTGTTTTGTTCGGTAAATGTTTCAAACCTGGGGTGTGGGAAGCCTTCCTAACGCTCCGCATAACCGGCTGGCAATGTAGCGCAGCGGAATTGCCAGTCCGCGTTGATGCGGTTGTTATGTGTTCTCCTCATTTTCTATCGTTCAGCAATTACAAGCATTTCAAAGTCTTCTGTTGTCAGTTTATCTTCGCGGGAAAAGTCACCGAGTTTGGCTCCAAAAATTTCAATTTTCGTAAAACCAAGCGTTTTCAACAACCATGATATTTCAGATGGCACATAATACCTTTCGTTGCATTCGAGTACTTTCTCTGCCCCATTATCATCCACAACTTTTGTAATGTTATGATCCCTGAATGTCATTAAATCGAAATTCTTGCTGTCGTATGTAGCATTGCCCTCAACAACTCCTTCAGCGTGAAAATCATTTATAGAGTGAAACAATGGATATAACCCATTTAAAGTTGTAAAAATGAACTTTGACTTGTTCTTCAAAGATTTTGAAACATTATTAAGAATTTCAAAATTCATTTCATCGGTTTCCATTAATGGGAAACCCCCTTCACACATCATAATAGCCACATCAAATTGGTTTTCAAATGGCATATTTCTCGCATCGTGCCTTAAGAAGTTTATTTGCAAACCTTTCTGTAGTGCCTTTTCTCTCGCTTTTTGGAGTAAAGATTCAGACAAATCAATCCCTGTAATTGAATAACCTCTCTTTGATAACTCTATTGAATGACGCCCCGTACCGCACCCAATATCAATAATCTTTAACTCTTTGTTAAAATTTATCTCTTTCTCAAGAAAATCACACTCGCCATTGGTTCCTTGCGTAAAGCATTCATTGTCATATTTTTGACCATAGTTTTCAAATAATATTTCGTACCATTGTTTGTTATTCATTCTTTATCCTTATACACATAACGCTCTAAATCAGCAGACTGCGAAAACCTGACTCTCATACTTTGACGCAGTTCTGCTGCATTTTGTTGTTATGCACAATATATACAGTCTATTCGATACTCATGACATTTGCATTAAAATAATCCAGCAGATGTCTATCAGCATCAATACAATTGACCTGCTTTTGAAATCCATGACCTTCATCATTGTAAATCATAAGTTCGAATATTTTTTCACTCGCTTCCATTTTCTCTTTGAGAAGCAAGACCGACTTCAATGTTATCCTGGGGTCGTTCGCGCCATGAATGAAAAGAAGAGGAGCCTGAATATCTTTGCATAACGCAAGCGGTGAACGATATCTGTAAACTGTAGGGTTCTCTTCTGGCGTACCAATTTGACCTTTCACCCAATCCTTCAAGTAATCCGGGAGATTGCAATAGAAGATTTCAAGATCGGTTATTCCGTACAGACAAACACCGCATACCCACTTCTCTGGCGAAGTAGCCATCGCCATCAGGGTGAGATAGCCTCCATAACTCCCTCCATAAAGACCGATCAGGGATGCATCCGCAAGTTCCTCTTTCTCGAGGTAGCTCGCAGCTGCGATTACGTCTTTCAGGTCTCCTCCACCCCAGTCATTTCTATTCAATTCCATGAACTCATTACCATAGCCAGTACTGCCCCTGTAATTCGGAGCAAATACAATGTAACCATGACTTACCAACAGTTGAATTGTTGGATCCCAGTTGATATAAGAACGGTAGTTAGGCCCCCCATGTATTCTCAATACTGCAGGAGGCAATCCACTTCCCTTTGAAACTTGGGGTTTGTACACCAACGCAGGTATTTGAAGCCCATCGTAAGAACGGTACATTATCTCTTCCGGAATGACCAACTCAGAAGCATCCACGTGATCTGGAAGACCCTCTGTCAGCTGTTTCAATTCATCTTTTACAATATCGTAGAGATAAAGATCGGATGGGTTTTGAGGGCCTTCGTGCAAAAAAAACGACAAATCTGTTGTCGTACGAAAATTCAGGTTCTTCACTTAATCCCCTACCTGGCCCAATCATTTTTTTCGTACCATTACTGTTATCTAGGATTACCATTTGACTATTTCTCTTATTGTCGATGACACATGCTGAATAATTTCCATCTTTAGACCAGACTCTTCCAAGTTCACATTCTTCTTCTTGAATCCATAGGACTCTTCCAGTGTCTGGCTGAAAAAGACCCAAGTTCTTTGATCCGGGTTTCATGCAATGTGAAACAATTCTTATACCGTTCGAATCCCATGTTTTTGCTGTCAGACTGGACTTCGCCGAACACTTAGAAGCTTCTCTAATACCATTCATGTTAATAATCTGAACAGATGAGAACTTATTGCCACTTTCATGCTTAGTGTAGACAATGTAATCACCTTTTGGCGACCACTGTGGCAAAATATCATGTCTGGTAGCAGATGTTAGCCTCCTAAGTCCCCGCCCATCAGATTGAATAATGAAAATACTGTAACAACCATCAATATTAGCCGCGAAAGCCAGATAATCACCATTAGGAGACCAGGAATAGCCTCTAAAATTACATCCTTTAAACTCAGTAATCTGATGGACTTCACCATCGCACAAACTAACGGTGAAGAGATTGAAGCTTTCATCTCCATCATTATCCTGAAGAAAAGCTATTTTGGAAGAATCAGGAGACCAAAGAGGTAACACCCGATGTTCCTTGCCAAAAGTAATCTGCCTCGGTTCGAGCTCAGGGATGGACGAGATGTAAATGTTAGATTCATTGTCACTCTGCCATGAAAACGCAACTTCCAGTGCATTTGGAGATAGTGAAAAGTCACCTACCTTGGAAACATCTCTTATAAGATCTTCAGGGGTTAATCGTTGCATCAAGTATTTCTTTCTATTGCATAACAATCTGAATCAGCAGACTGCGAGAACTCTACTTTTCACTACCCTGACGCAGTTCTGTTGCATTCAGTGGTTAGGTATCTATTATTTATAGTAATCCCTCAGATATTCCGCAGGCCATTTTCTTTTTGTTAAGCTGGAGTGAAAGAAAACACCCTCATTCTCTTTATCTCCATACTTCTCTGCTAGTTCACCCCAAGTAATTTGGTCAAGAAGTTGAACCGGCTCAGGAGGTTCATTGAGGTACTTACTGAAACACTCTGACATAGTGGTAGTGTCCAGATTTCCCAGGAACACCCTATCCTTAACAAAACAGAAGGGATCCCCATCACAACCTCCGCCAAAGAATACATTCAAATCCTCATCAACATCGAGATAAACAATTCCACACTTGTTGTCTCGAGCAGTTCTTCCTGAAAGGTTCGGATCAGATAGTACCTTTCTGACGAAATCACCTTCGGCAAACCAGTAAAGCTCTTTACCTTTCATAAGTCGAGATATCTCACTCATCTTAACAAGACTATCTGATTGCGTCGCCCTTCCCTGAACGTGTGGAACCATCCAGCCAAACTCGCCTAACTGCTTACCCAGTTCACCGACGGCTTTTTCGGTTTCCTCGTACATTGATTGGTTTTGAGAGTTAAGCATCATGCCGGCAAGCCAACTCACATTATGCTTTTCTGCTTTTTGGATTGTCCTGATCATGTCTTCGTATGCACCTTCTCTGCCAACCAGTTTGTCATGCATCTTACCAGTTCCATGGAAAGTTAAGCGAATAAAATCAAAACCAGCTTCTGACAGCTCGCTCCAGTCAGCATCTGACATTCTAGCGAGGCCATACCCGTTGGTTGAGAACCACCAGTCGTCATAAATCAATCCAAGTTTCAACTGGTGTTCCATTATCCCTTTGAAAGAGGGATGAAGTGTAGGCTCGTCAAAATACATAGGAAACACGATTGTACTCAACTCGGCTTTTAGGTCAGCAAGTTGATCAAGAACCTTGATGCATTTGTCTGTCTCCATGAATCGCCCCTTTGGACTACCTTCGCAGAAACAGTGCCAGCATTTATTCACACATGGCATAGCATGAATTCTCACAAATACAAAGTCAGTCAATAGATTCTCCTTTCATACCTAACGCTCAAAATCAGCAGACTGCGAAAACTGGCTCTCATACCCTTACGCAGTTCTGCTGTATTTTGTTGTTGGCGAAACATTACTTGCGGCAACATCATAGCTTTAGATTCTATAGGAAAATTGATAGTGTCATTATTGAGAATAAAGATATTGCAATAAAGGCACATAGCGTCGTTATAGCACAACCGCCACCTGTAACAATTTTGCCAACTTTTCTTTGTCTTCCGCTTTTCGTAAGTGGAATCCCCGTTGTTCTTGATACTTTCGATTTCGCTTTGGTTATCCCTGTTGCTCTTTTCCAGGAAAATCCGCCTTTATTCATTACTTACCTCTTCCTTTCTTGTGAGTGCACTAAACATCTTGAAGCTTACCAAATTTCTTTCCCACAATGTGGACAAACCTGTTGATCTTTCTTTTTCTGAATCGCCTCAACAAAGCCAGCTCCTAGAATTCCTGTTGGTAGCGCGAGCATTCCTATACCCAGTATTGCTATTACACCTGCACAGAGTTTGCCCATAGTGGTAATCGGGTAAATGTCTCCATAACCCACAGTGGTTAATGTAGCAACTGCCCACCAGAGGGTCGCAGGGATGCTCGAAAAGCCTCTGGCTGAACTGAGCTCTCGCAATAATACAGCAAACTGGAGGAAACAATCAGGAGAAGTAGCATCAGAAGAAACGAGAGTACGAGTTCCTCTTTCTTCGTCTTGAAAACATGCTTGATTAAATTGAGAGATGAGTAATAGCGGCCAACTTTTGCAATGCGGATGATTCTTAGAAGGCGAAGAACTCTGAGTGATCGAAGATCAATGCCGACGAATGGCAGATAGAATGGGAGGATGGCCAGAAGGTCAATGATCGACATTGCCCGAATAGCATATCTTATTCGACCACGGATGCCACCACCATATCGGGGATCAACAGAACATGACCAGAGACGAGTAAGGTACTCAATGGAAAATATCATCACCGAAATGATCTCGAAGGTATTCAGGAATGATCCCCAGCGATTTTGAATTGACTGAACAGATCCGATGATGACAGCAACAACATTAAGGGCTATTAATGATAGTATTGATATGTCAAATATCCGACTAGCCTTATCACCGGATTTTGCTGCTTCAACAATTTCCCATGTTCGTTGTTGTGCTTTCATTTTCCTCTCGCCAACAATCTGAATCAGTAGACTGCAAGAACCGTTCTCTTGGTTTCCCTGACGCAGTTCTACTGCATTCGGTGGTTATGAGTCTCATTCTTACTTTTCAATTGCTGATTTCTGTTTACCTATAGTCATGCTTTGCATCGTTTTCATTTTTTAACAATTCTAAACGCTCATCATAGGACCACTTGTATTCTAAACCAGCTAAGCTGAAAGCTTTTCTACAATTCGGATTGCCGTGTTTCGCAGCCAGATCATGAAGATTCATTCCCTTGTCCATACTAATACCTAGAGGAACTTTATCTGATAAAAAGCCTCTCTTAAGTTATCATAACTCACTGGGCCAACTTCATACCCCGGACATATTTCAGGTTTGTAAAAGATTCCATGGTATTCGATTAAGCTCTTATAATTGTGCTTTTTTTTGCTATCCTCAGGCTTTTCCTCTAGGGAATTGATACCTTCATTCAGGATCAAATCAATCCACTCCGATTCGCTCCTGTAATCCCCTCTAACATATTGTCTGCAGTCCTCAGGGATTCTTGAAAACACATCAATATCAGCATGGATGTGAGACCACTCTTTCCATCGCTTTGTATTTATGGGAACGCTTATTCTTATTCTATCGTCGCCCTTCATACGAGCAGATTCAACCACTTGATCTACATTTTCATTTGTAAGGTACATGTTCCACATAACCCATAAATCATATTCGTTTGCTCTTCTGGTCGCTTCGATTGTCCTCTGGAAAGAGCCCTTTCTACCTGTAAACCAATCATGATATTCCTCGTCACCATTAATCGTCATCAAGAAACCGTTCAAATCACATTTCTTGAGTTCTGATAGTATTTCTCTCCAATTGTCTCTAGCCGCAATACCCTGGCCATTAGTAACAAGAGTTGGTTGAGGTAAAACATTACATTCCCTGCAGTAAGCCAGAATTTCAGTTGCCTGTGGGTGTAAAGTGAGTTCATCTAAGAAGTAAACAAGGGCTTTCTTAGTGATTGCCGGCTCTTGAAGGGTTTTGCCATCCCATCAATCATTCTCTTAACTTCTTCGAATGGTTTATGCTTTTTAAGATTATCAGTAACCCAACAATGCTTGCAATTTAACCCGCATACTCCAATTTGAGGAAACAGAAGCAAACAATCGTAAATTTCCGTTGATTCCATCTCATCTCCAATTCTTACTCATAACAATCAGCGTAACCAGCGCCGTGACTCTAACCTACTCCCTTACAGGCGTCTGGTTCATGCTGTGGTTAGACATTGAGTACGTATTTCAAAATTCCCTCTTGCCAAATCGGGAGGGACGATAGAACAGTGCCATTGCCTCCGAAAATAGTTGCACCACCATAACATTCTGCCAGTATATAGTTTACCATGAGTACAGGAACCCCAACCTCTTTTACTCGATCTGCATAATCGGGGATATCGTTCCTGTTCCACTCTTCTTGAGAATACCTGACTCCTTCTCCACCAGTTCTAACAAGTGGCAAATGCAAGAAGTCCGGCTGAATCTTTTTAACTTGCTCGATCTGTCCCTGCTCATCAAAGAAGTCACCACAGATCAGACATGCCATTTTGCCAAAGGGTGTATCAACGCTGGAAACAGAATCTCCTTGGGAAAAAACTTCAGGATCCGAGTTTGGCCAATGCCAACCAGGTGACATACGGCGATACTTCATTACGATTTCTCCTGATGAGTTGATCACTGCAACAGTATCAAACAGCTTATCCTTTTCTCTTTCAAGAAGGCCTACGGATGCCCATACATTGCTCTCGGCGCATGCCTCAGATATCCTCTGAGTTATCTCTCCAGGGATTTCCTGGCCAAGGGGCAGCATTTCAGATGGATTATCACTTGGAAGAAAACCTGATACTGTTGTTTCTGCAAAGAATACGAAGTCGCAATCCTTCGATGCTTCAATGGCGCGAACTACTTTGCTTAGATTTTCTTCCGGTATTTCTCCAAGTCTTATCACAGGAAGTGAAACTCGCATTTTTGCCTTTCATTATGTCTAACAATCTGAATCAGCAGACTGTGAGAACCTTACCCTTGATTTCCACGTGGCAGTTCTGCTGCATTCAGTGGTTAGCTATTCGTTTGTGCACCCGAACATCACTTTCTCTGCAAGGTACTCGATAATGGTAGGTACACATGGACAATATCTGCGCTTCCCGTAAGAGGGACATGCCGATCATCACGTGTAACTTTGTCACTAGAGTGTACAAGATAGTTCCTTATATGCTTTATTACTTTTGCGGTATTATTGATGGCATGGCCATCTTTTAGAGTTATCTTTAGTTTCTCCCCAAAACATCCTGAAGATTGCTATACTTCTTCTCATTCAATTCCTTTTCAAGCTCGAGTACATATTGAATGTATTCCGTTTCGTCGATGAAATAATCTAGCACTATCTTCAACAAAGCGGTCTCATCTTGGTCTCTCTTATGCTTGTATATTGTTGCTAATAAGTGGCGTATATCCTCATCACTGCCATTAAATTTTATATTATTTACGTTTCCTCTCACTTTTGTATATAGATTTTGATCTGATATTCTATAAAACTGATGTTCCAAAATGTGATAGTATGAAAGGAATGCTTGGCTTGGAAACTGACTGCTTTTCGCTACTTTGTAGTATTTTACCAATGATTTATTATAAATTGCCATTGGCATATCCAATTGCTTTGAATCACTATCATCATATCTTGAACGCAGCGATCGAATCGACATATAGCTGAAATCCCAGCACTCGTCTCGCTCAATAGCTAGCTTCAATAAGCAGGATTCAACCCTGTTTTGAGCATATTGGAGAAAACCCTCTCTATCAAGCCTTTTTTGTGAGCTAAACCTAGCTGTGACAGGTGAATAAATAATATTATCAAGTGATCGAATGTGAGGATTTGATCTTTCAAGTCGCTTCTTAAGTGATTCTGCGTAATCGACATACTCTTCAGACATTAAAAACCCAAGTTTCCACCTTATTGAGGCAGGTCGAATTACTAGTTTATCACTCTTCTGAGAATTGAACACATAGTCAGGTCGGTTAAACAAGAAATATCTACTCAAGTATCTAAGTGCGAACTCAACTGATTGATTTGCTTGGAGAGTCCTAGATTCGGTATGAAATGTATATTGTTTCGCCTTGAAGAATATTCGTAGCTCGTTTTCCACTCACTCCCAACTTCAATTGAAATCTCTCTATCAGCATATTTAAGAATTACTTTGCCGTCCTCAGTTGATGCCGGTATTCCTACCTCACACAATCTATCTGTAAACTTGGCTAGAGACATACTTTCCCCCTTCCTATGATAGCT
>LQAJ01000212.1_pt1 | contig 20761 bp, 26 predicted proteins | sample 1535811 | NCBI WGS metagenome assembly LQAJ01 (sample SAMN04331587, study PRJNA305678) | bioreactor metagenome | isolation source: bioreactor_6 inoculated with Wadden Sea sediment 2nd replicate of a... | place: Germany: Wadden Sea, Janssand Flat
TCGTTGATACAGTCGTGAAAGACGCTTGATCTGGCTGGGTTTTAACCCCTGAAGGTTACCCTTGGGCTTTTGGGCGATGGTAGTGCTCCTGTCTAAAGAAGAAAGGCAAATACTAACGTGTCAGCATCTGCCTTTCAAATTATTTCTTCATCGACCATAGACGCAGCTTTGCCGCGGCGAAGGCCGGTTGGTGACTGGTAACGCTGCTATGCGTCGTTTTCAGTCAGATATTTGGTGATCATGGCGTCGTACTCACTGGTCAGTTTGAACGTGAGCGCTGCCATTTCTTTTCGGAATTCGAGCGAGATGCCGCCGTTTTCTTCAATTTCCTTCTGTACCTGCGGGTAGTACTTGGCATCAGGAACGACGCAGATGGAGTGGAAGTTCTTTGCGGTGGCGCGGAGCATGGTGGGACCGCCGATATCAATCTGTTCGACAGCGGCTTTGAGATCGAGACCTTTGGCTACGGCGTCTGCGAAGTTGTAGAGGTTGACGCAGATGAGGTCGAAGGTCTGGATGCCGAATTCGCGCAGGGTTTCCATGTGACCGTTGTCATCCTTGTCGGCGAGGATGCCGCCGTGGATGTTCGGGTGCAGGGTCTTGACGCGACCACCGAGGATTTCGGGGAAATCGGTAACATCGCTGACGGAAGTGACGGGGAGTCCCGCGTCGGCCAGCATTTTTTTGGTGCCGCCGGTGGAAACCAGCTCGCAGCCGTTGTCAGTAAGGAATTGACCGAATTCGGCAAGGCCGGATTTGTCGGTCACGGACAGAATAGCTCTTTTGACGGGCAATAGATTCATGCACATCCTCTCTTATGTGTTTGAGAGGCTGTGCCAGATTTGCCGTTCAAACGCAAGTTTTGCGAGGGGTGGCGGTAAGGGAGGAAAGCAGGAATGAATGCTGCTTCGCGGCGTCGGTGAAGAACCGACGTTCAAATCCGCTGTCCTGTGGATTTGTCGCTTTCGGCTGCAGCAGTTTGAATGTAAAAGTAAATATTTCCGTGTTCGCACATTTTCGCAAAGCGCACCAAAAAGCTTTGGAGATTCCTAAGAACCTTTCCCGAAAGGTCCTTGGGCCGTCGGAGACGCCCTGCGGCGAGCAGTATCTCCCCGGCGTGAGCCGTGCACCAGTCACGGCGAAGCGCAGACTGTGGAGAAGTGTGCGAGTGCAAGGCGCAAGAAAAAAACAGGGCCGACGCGTATTTCGATACGCGAGGGTTTGATTCGCCCCGTCCTAGGGCTCACCCCTTCGGGGCGTTGCGCACGGCAACTTCCACATCTGTTGTCCTACAGATGTGTGGCTTTTTCGCCGCAACTCCGCAATCGCGCGCTTGCCTTTTTTCTTTTGTGGATTCGTATCTCCCCGGCGTGAGCCGTGCATCAGTCACGGCGAAGCGCAGACTGTGGAGAAGTGTGCGAGTGCAAGGCGCAAGAAAAATACAGGGCCGACGCGTATTCCCATACGCGAGGGTCTGGCTTTTTCGCCGCAACGCCGCAATCGCGCGCTTATCCACAGTCTGCCGAGGCTGGCCCTCCGCTGCCGCCGAGACAGGCGAGCGGAGAGCCAACGGGGAGGGGAGACCGTATTTAAGGCTGGAGCGTTTCGAGCATTTCCTTGGCTGCTTCGAAGTCCGGATCCATTTCGAGGATTTTCTCGAGATGTTCGCGTGCTTCGGCCTTCTGCTCGAGGCAGACATAGCATCCGGCGAGCGAATAGCGCACTTCGTGCTTGCCCGGGTCGATCTCAAGGTAATCCCTGAGAGGCGGGATGATGTCCGCGACACGTTCCAGTTCATGACCGAGCCTGATCAGGCTGAACAGGGCGACCATGTTTTCGGGGTTCATCTTGATGGCCTCGATGAACATGGAGAAGGCATTCTCCTTTTCACCGTTTTCCATCCTGATGAGCGCGATCCCGGAAAGACTTTTGTCGGTCGGTTCGATCTTGTGTGCTTTTTCGTACATGGCCAGGGCATCGTTCAGGTCGCCGCGTTGAACGGCAACGGTTGCCAGACCGAGATACGGATCGGGGTGGATACCATTGGAGCCGACGGCTTTCTTGTAATACTCTTCAGCCTTGTCGAGTTCTCCCATGAAAAGGTAGCACTCACCGAGTTCCTTGTTGATTTCATAATCCATATGACCACTCATAACATTTCCCCTCCAATTCTCCTTTGCCCGCTTTCGGGCTGAAAAAATCGAATCAGGTCACATTTGACCCGTGTTCGTTCTAAGCAAAGTGCGTGCCAATGTGCATTTTTACGCGCTTTAGGACTGTTTTGGCAAGGTTCTTTGTATGGTATATTCCTGATATATTTGATTTTAGTCTTGATATGGCGTGACTGTGTTGGGTGGCGGAAAAAAAGTCCGCCTCAAATGTGCGGTGTAACGGCATCCATGTCTTTATTTATATATGAGGGTAACCGGGCAGGCTGTTTTTTGGCGAAAAGGAGTGATGAAATTGCTTTCGAATAAAATCATTCTTTAAAAGCAAGTGGTTACATGTTTGGAACATTAGTTGCTTATCTCTCTGCGTGTTCGGCGGAAAAAACTGCCCGCCACAAGAACCGAGTAGCAAGGAACGTAGGAGGAGCAAGGCATGAGAGGACTTTTCGGAAGCCACATCAATTTGACGGCAAAGGTGCTGGATATGAGACTGGAACGTCAAAATATCGTCATGGGCAACATCGTCAATGTGAATACGCCGGAATACAAAGCCCAGCGCCTCGAGTTTGAGCAGCGTCTGCAGAGCGCCCTGAATCAGGATGCGCGCGGCAAGATGACTCGAACTCAGAAGGATCACATGCCTGCGGTCTTCGATCCGGAAGGATTCCAGGGACGCGGTGTTGAGAAATTCGAGGCGCGTCATGTGTATGGCGAGGACTCGGTGGACCTGGACAAGGAGATGTCGGTCATGACCAAGAACGGCATGATGTACAACGCCCTGACCAGTGTCATCAAAAAGAATTTTCAGGGTATGCAGAAGGTTATAATGGAGGGAGGTAAGTAATGGATTTCATGACAGCACTCGACATCGGTTCGTCCGGTCTCAAGGCCCAGCGGGCCAATCTGAATGTCATTTCCATGAACATGGCCAACATTCGGACGACCAAGACGCTGGAAGGCGGTCCGTATCGTCGCAAATCCGTCTCGTTCGAGGCAACCCCCGTCTATTCGCCGTTCGATCAGGCCATGGACAACCAGCTCAACCGCAATCTGCGCGGCGTCAAGGTTCTCGGCGTGACCGCAGACGAGCGGCCGTTCAAGCAGGTCTACGAGCCGCACCATCCTGATGCAAATGATCAGGGATATGTTTTTATCCTGACATCAACGTGGTCGAGGAAATGACCAACATGATGTCTGTCTCGCGTGGTTATGAGGCCAATGTGCAAACCATCACCGCGGTCAAGCAGATGTTCACCCGGGCACTGATGATCGGACAGAGTTAGTAAGGAGTCAGTATCATGGTCGTAAAAAGCGTTGCCATAAATGCATACCAGAATGCCATGGATGTTCGTCGCAAGTCAGTGAACAACACGGTTACCAAGTCTTTGGCCAAGCCTCAGGAGCCGGTGCAGGGCTTCAGTGAGACGCTCAAGGAATCGGTCCATAAGGTCAACGACATGCAGGCCGAGAAGAAAATGATGATCGAGGAGTTCGCTTCGGGCAAGAGGCAGAACGTCCACGAACTGATGATAACCATGCAGAAGGCCGGCCTTGCCATGTCCATGACGAGCGCTGTTCGTAGCAAGTTGATGTCATCGTATCAGGAAATCATGCGCATGCCGTTCTAGGGCTTCGTGTGACAATGGAACAACGGAAATACAACACAATCTGCGGGAGATAAGAGATGCCTCCGTTCATAGCCGAGTACTGGGCAAAATTTTTAGGGTTCTGGTCCGATCGCACTGTCGCGCAGCGGATTCTCATTGGTGGACTCGCCGTATCCGTGAGTCTGTCTTTCGTGCTTATGGTCTACTGGATGAACAAGCCTGATTACAAGCTGCTCATGACCAATCTCTATCCTGAAGATGCTTCTCGGGTTGTTGGCATGTTGCAGGCGCAGAAGGAACAGTACCAGCTGACCGACAACGGCAAGACCATTCTGGTTCCTGCTGACCGTGTCTACGAACTGCGTCTCAAGGTGGCCGGTGAAGGCAACCTGCACGGTCAGGGCATCGGCTTTGAAATTTTCGATTCCGTCCAGATCGGTCAGACCGACTTTGTGCAGCACATCAACTATCAGCGTGCATTGCAGGGGGAACTGGCCCGTACCATCACCGAATTTCCGCAGATCGAAAAGACGCGTGTGCATCTGGTCATCCCGCAGAAATCTCTGTTATCGAAGATCAGATGCCGCCCAGTGCATCCATTATCCTGCAGATGAAGAATGACGGGAAACTGTCTCCCAACGAAATTCAGGGCGTCGTCAATCTGGTGTCCATGGCCGTCGAAGGGTTGCAGCCCAAGCACATCACTGTCACGGACATGAAGGGCCGTCCTTTGTATACTCCTGAAGATGATACGGCCGGACTGGCCATGTCCAATACCCAGCTTGAATACAAGGCCGAGATCGAAAACAAGATCCAGCGCCGCATCATGGAGCTGCTCGGCCCCGTGGTCGGCCCCGGAAAGGTTGTCGCCCGCGTCAACACCGATCTCGATTTCAGCCAGAAGACGATCCGCAAGGAAGTTTACGATCCCGACGGCGCGGTTGTCCGTTCTGAAACCCGTAACGAGGAAGCCACACAGGGCGCAGCCAATCTCGCAGGCGGCGAACCTGATGCCAACTTCCGCGGCGACGGTTTTACCGGTACCCGTACCACGTCCGATTCCACGCGTGAATCCCGGACCACCAACTATGAAATCAATAAGCAGGAAGAAAATATCATTGCCCCGGTAGGGGAGTTGAAACGTCTCTCGGTTGCGGTTATTGTTGACGGAACATGGCAGACCAATGAGGACACGGGCGAAGCCGTGTACGTGCCGCGTTCCGCCGAGGAGATCGAACGTATTCAGAATCTGATCGCCAACGCTGTCGGTTTCGACTCCGTGCGCGGTGACACTATCGAGGTGAGCAACATCTCCTTCGGTGAACCCGCCCTGTACGATTCGGATTCCCTGATGCGTACCATGCTTGAGTATGCACAGCGTCTGGGTAAGCCGTTCCTCAACGGTATCCTGATCTTCCTGTTCCTCATCCTGGTTGTCCGCCCGGTCATCATGGCCCTTATCAGGCCGCGTGTCGCCGAGCAGGAGATCGAGGAAATGGCCGGTCTGCCCGGTGCCGAACGCCTCGCCCTCGAAGAGGAAGAGGTGGACGAAGAGGCCATGGACATGTCACGACGCATGGAAAACGCGAAGAATCACGCCGTCCAGCTGTCCGACGAGAACATGGACCAGGCCGTGCACCTTCTCAAGACATGGCTCACTCAGGAGGCAACCTAAATGGCAGACTTTACCGGACCGCAGAAAACAGCCATCGTGCTGCTCGCCCTTGGCGAGAAGTTTACGGCGGAAGTGTTCAAGCGGATGGAGCGCAACGAGATCGCGGCCGTGTCCAAGGCCATGCTCGAAACCGATTCCATCCCTCGGGAACAGGTGCTCGAAGTGCTCAAGGAGTACAACGAAGCCTTGGCCTACGGCGCGGAACTCCTCGTCGGCGGTGCCGAAGCGGTCAAGCGTATGCTGACCAAGTCCCTGGACAGCGAAACAGCGAAATACATCATGGATACTCTTGAACTGGATACCGGCCCCACGCCGTTCCAGGAACTTGAAAACGTCAGCCCGCGCATTCTGGCGCAGATTCTCAGGAACGAGCACCCGCAGACGCTCGCACTTATTCTGGGACACCTGCACCCGGATCAGGCTGCCGAACTCATCCAGAACCTGCCTGCCGGTGTGCGTGCCGAAGTGCTCATGCGTCTGGCAAAGCTGGAGGCTGTGGCCGAGGAAATGCTCATGGAAGTGGACAAGGTGCTTCAGAGTCAGCTCATCGCCATGGGCGGCAAGGAAGGCAAGAAAGTGGGCGGTATCCCGTCAGTTGCCGAAATTCTCAATGCCGTGGATCGCAACACCGAGGAAGAGGTTCTCTCCGAGATCGAAGAAGAATCCACTCAGATGGCAGAAGATATCCGCAACCTCATGTTCGTTTTCGAGGATGTCAAAGCCGTGGACGACGTGGCTATCCGCGAATTGCTGAAAGAGGTTTCCAACGAAGATCTCACCGTGGCGCTCAAGGGTGCAAGCGACGATCTCAAGGACAAGTTCTTCAAGAACCTGTCGGAGCGTGCATCCACCATGATCAAGGAAGATCTCGAAATCATGCCGCCCAAGAAGCTCTCCGAAGTCGAGGCGGCCCAGCAGAGTATCGTCAAGACCGTCCGTCGTCTGGAAGACGAGGGCAAGATCGTTATCAGCCGAGGTGGCAGTGATGTCTTTGTCTAAGAACGATTCCGATATGCACCTGACCGGCAAGGTCGTCATGGGTATGGGAACTCCCGGCCCGGACGAGATGACCATTCAGGAAATCGAAGGCAAGCGTCAGTTGCTTTGGGACGACGCTACCAACGACGAGTATTTGGAGCGCGTCAAGGCCAAGGCCAAGGAAAAGGCCAAGGAAATCATTATGTTTGCCGAACTGGAAGCCGAGGCCCTCCGGGCTGCGGCCCGCCATGAAGGCTATGAGGAAGGGCTTGCGCAAGCGCAGGCCGACCTTGAACAGCATCGGCAGGCCATGTCCGGTGAGGTGGAGAATCTGCTGGCTCAGCTTGGGTCACAGGGCGGCTATGTCTTTGATCAGCGCCGTCAGGATATCGTCAACCTCGTTCGGCTGGCAGTGGAAAAGACCCTGAATATCGAGATGGTCGAGAGTCGGAAACAGTCACTTGAGGCCTCATGGTTGAAGCCATGGATCGCATTGAATCCCGCCGCGAACTGGTCATCAAATGTGCTCCGGAAGATGCTGACGGTCTGGAAATGATCTTGAGCAACATCCAGCAGCGCAACCCGTCGCTTGAATACTGGTCCATCAAACCCGATCCGGCCGTTCAGGCGGGAGGCGTGCTTGTCGAAGCCGCCGACGGCAAGGTGGACAATCTTGTTTCGAGTCGGTGGGAAGGCGTTGAACCCATTTTCGAACAACTGGCCGCGCAGGTGACCGCACCTGAGGGCGGGGAGTAGGAATGAGTCAGGAATCGAGACTCGGACTGCTCGAAGAACTCGATCCTTGCCAGACGTTCGGCAAGGTTACCAAGGTTGTCGGTCTGATCGCCGAGGGCCATGGCATCAAGGCTCCGCTCGGCTCTGTCTGTTATCTCATTCCTGACGGCGGCGACCCCCATTCCCGCGGAGGTCGTCGGCTTCAAGGATGGAGCCTGTCTGTTCATGCCCTATTCGGACATGCGCGGCATCAGCCCCGGTTCCCTCATTCAGAATGCGGCCACGCCGCCGCACATGCCCGTTGGCTATTCCCTGCTCGGACGTGCCGTTGATGCGTTCGGCGATCCGCTCGATGGCAAGGGACCTATCACGCCGGAAACGTTTGTTCCCCTGCACCGGGAACCGCCGAATCCGCTTGAACGTCCCCGTATTGACGAACCGCTCGACGTGGGCATTCGTTCGGTCAATTCCCTGCTGACACTCGGCAAGGGACAGCGCGTGGGTATCATGGCCGGTTCAGGTGTCGGTAAATCCACGACGCTCGGTATGATGGCCCGCTATACCAAGGCGGACATCAACGTTATCGCCCTGGTTGGTGAGCGCGGCAGAGAGGTTGTGGAATTCATGGAGCGTGATCTCGGTCCCGAAGGCATGGCCCGCAGTGTGCTTGTCGTCGCCACTTCGGACAAGAGTCCGCTCATTCGTATGCGTGCAGCCTATGCCGCTACCGCTATTGCCGAATATTTCCGTGATGAAGGCAAGGACGTCCTGCTCATGATGGACTCCGTGACCCGTTTTGCCATGGCCGGACGTGAAGTCGGTCTGGCCGCGGGCGAGCCTCCGACCCGTGGAGGTTACACTCCGAGCGTTTTCGCTCACCTGCCGCAGCTGCTTGAGCGTGCGGGCAAGAGCATGAAAGGTTCGATCACCGGTATCTACACCGTCCTTGTCGATGGTGACGATTTTACCGAACCCATTGCCGACTCCACCCGTTCCATTCTTGACGGTCATATCGTGCTGACCCGCGAACTGGCTGACCTTGGGCACTATCCCGCCATTGACGTGCTTCGGTCCATCAGTCGTCTGAGAAGTGATATTACCACCAAGGAAGCGCAGGCGGACGGCCGTACGCTGCTTCGTCATATGGCGACGTTCAAGCGCGTGGAAGATATGGTCAATATCGGTGCATACCAGAGGGGTGCCAACGCAGAGGTCGATGCATCCATCGGCATGGTCGGTCCCATCAACGACTTTTTGCGGCAGCTTGTGGAAGAGCAGGAACCGCTGGACAGTTCATTCGCCAAGATGCACGCCCTTGTGACAGGCGGGCAGCCGCAGGCGCAGCAACCCGGACAGGTACCGCCCGGTGAGATTCCTGTGGAGACGGCCTAGGTTCCGTCTTCAGGTGGAATTGTTGTCCCGCAGTTCGGGCACGTTTTCGATTTTCGTTTCCTTTCCCCGTATTCAACGAATCCCGCACTCATTATGCCCGCAGGCAGCGCGAACATGGCGATGCCGAGAAGCGCGATGAATGAGGCGAGGAATCGTCCCATGGCGGTGATGGGGTATGCGTCGCCATACCCCACGGTGGTGAGTGTGATGATCGCCCACCACATGGCGTGGGGAATGGAGCTGAAGGTCGCGGGCTGAGCCTCCCGTTCAAAGTAGTACATGAGGCTGGAAGCGATGATGAGAAGGATGCCGAGACCGAATCCGGCTACGGCGAGTTGTTCCTTTTTGAGTTTGACAACCGAGGCAAAAACTTGAATGGCGTCTGAATATCTGCCGAGTTTGAGTACCCGCAGCAATCGCATGAGGCGGATGGCGCGGAGGAATATGAGATCGTTCGGCAGGAAGTAGGGCAGGTAGAATGGAAGAATGGCCAACAGGTCGACGAGCATGAGCGGGTGCAATGCGTGCTTCACATATCCCAGAATGCCGTTGTGCTTGTCGCATCCATGATTGCAGACCCAGAGTCGGGCAATGTATTCCACGGTGAAAACGGCGACGGAGAAATATTCCATTCCCCTGAATATGTGGCGGTATGCGGCGGAAACCTCTTCCATGGTTTCGATGATAACGGCCGCCACGCTGAGCAGGATGAGCACGACCAGAAAGGCGCGACCCATCGGGCGCGCGGCTCGACGTTGCTTTGGTCTTCAAGCAGCAGATAGAGCTTTTGTTTCATCGTATGCGGCATGGCAATATCCTTTTTCAGTTCATACCAGTATAACGCTTGTTTCCTCATTGCTGTCAATGTGTGTAAAGAGCTTGCCATGCGCTTCGGGTTTTGCAAAAAACCGAACGGCGGTGTACAGCCATTTCAGGGACACTCTATACTTATTGGAAAAATGTGACGATGAAGTTCGTGGAAAAGATAAAAATGAGGGCTACAAGCGCTATCGTGGCGCGGTGGACGCTCGGTGTACGAGTATTTCAATTGCGACTGCTCATGGAAGGCTGTCTGGTATCTCAAGGAAGGCCATTTCCAGTGTTGCGGATGCAAGGAAAAATGTGAAACCTCGGACCCGGACGGTTTTCAGCTTTTTCTCGATATGGGTTAGTATTCAGGACGGAGCATGCGATACATCACACGAATCATTCTCGCGGTCATGGCTGCAATAATTTTCGCTCTGCCGGCGCAGGCCACCGAGTTCATGGACATGGATATCTCGCTGGGCCGACAGATCGTGGCCCGGACCCTGTGCAAAGACCCCGTTGAGGTCAATTACGTTTCTCGGGTGCGTGAGAACGTGTATCTTTTTTCAGTTTTCTACGCCAACAAGCAGGCACGTTTTTTCGTGGGCGTGTACAAAGACATGATTCGCATACAGGGTAAGGATTTCCAGACCGTTACCCGGTCTATTCCGTATCATTTCGACAGTGCCGCCAAATGCGCGGTCGTCGATTACTTCCCGCCGGACTGCCGACCAGCGAGCGCATTGTGGCCTGCTCCCAGAAGACCATCGAGGAACAGCTTGATGAAAAGTTTTGGGATCGTCCCATTCCCGAATTGCTTGAGGAGGATCTGCGTAACGCCCTTGCGGATAACGCCACCTCTTCAGACGACACAGGGGCAGACGATCAGGCTTCGGAGAACGGTGCCCAGTAAAGCTTTTCAGGGATGATGTATTTGAAAGCCTCGCGCCTTGCCGGTGTGGGGCTTTTTTGATGCAGGAATCAGATTCGGCGGAACCAGGCTATCAATCCGATCAGGCCCACCGTGGGATACAGGGGCCACCATGTTTCCTGAATCATGCAGCCTGCGCCTACGGCAGCGAGAATCAGGACATAGACCCATGCTTCGGCCATGCGTTTGAGCGAGGCCCATGCGTCGGCCGGAAGCCGCTTGTTTTCAAAGCGTTCAAGGGGAGCGGGGCCGCTTGATACAGGCCCCGTTGACTGGAAGGACGACTGAAGTTTTTTTCCGCATTTTTTGCAGAAACGTGCTTCATCGTCATTTTTACGGCCACAGCCGGTACATATGATCACACCGTATTTATTGCCTTTTCCAGAGAGGTGGTCAAGAGGCGGCTTTTCATTTTTCTCTGTGGATGGTGAATATAGTGATTACGGGGGCGCAGGGAGGATATCAGGTCGGTTGCTTCGGATATTTTTTTTGCAAAAATGTGGAAGTTGGCATAATGTTCGCTATATTTTAACGGATACAAGGACTTGCCGTACTTCATGACTGAATCGTCTCCTCAAGCCACTGGGCCGCGTCTCGACAAGGAACAGCGTCTCACCGCCTATCAGAAAAAGCTCCGCGCACTCAAGGAGCGATCCGCCCTGCGTGAGGTCATGGAGCGTGAACTGCTTCTTGAGTTTATCCGCATCAACCACGGCAGCATCAACGAGTATCCACTACTCAAGGCACAGCAGAAGAGTGTCGTGGAACTTCTGTGCGGCCGCGTCGGTCATCCCGGTTACGAGTACATCCACAAGCGTATTGCCAATTTCATCGTCCTGCTTGCCCATTATGAGAAAGCGGTCAAGGTGAAGGATACGGCACGGGCCGCCGAGTTGCAGGCCGGATTGATCAACACCGAGTCCATGCTCATCAAATGCGTGCAGGGCATTGTCTACGCCATGGCGCTGATTACGGATAATTTCGAAGAAATTGTTCTGCGTTATTTCGGCCAGGACGCCTTGCAGGACTACAGCAAGCTTATCGAGCAGCATCAGTTGAACGAGCAGTTCTGGAAAGCCTTTGTGGAGCAGTTCGTTGCCAGCCGGGTGGAAGAGGCGCACAAGGAAATTCTGAGCGGCGAAAAGTTCGATATATCCAAGGAACGCAGTTTTCTCGTTATCCGCTTCCTGTTTGACGACATTCTTTCCAAGCTGAATCCCACGAATCAGAAAATCGAGAAAACACGGATTCAGAAGAGTTATGTGTCCAGTCGGACCGAATTCGAGGGGCGCAAGCAGGCAAAACTCGTTCAGAACATGCTCGTGAAAGGGCTTTCTTCCCTTTCGCAGGCAAAGAAAATTTCAGCCAATGAATTCGTGCAGGCGTCACGCATCAGTTGCATTGACTCCGTGGCAAGTGATTTTGAAGCCCGGTATCAGGAGCAGGTGCTTCAGGCTCAGGCCCGGAAAGAAAATCCGGAAAAGAGCGATGATCGCGATCAGGAAACAGTGAAAAAGGAGCAGAAGGAATTCAAGTTTCTGCTCGATCAGTTGATCGCCGTGGGCGTGGGAGCTGCCATTGCCATAGGCATGACTGGTGACAGCCTTTTCAAGGCGCTTGAGGAGTTCATTCCGGAGCAGATCGCAGCCATCCGGCCGCTGGCCAGGAATTTCAGTGTCCCGACGCTGGAAAACTGCTTTTCTTTTTGCTGGAAAATAATACGGTCCATATCCTTCGGGAGACGGGGCACAGTGAAGGTGGCAAGATTCAGGTGCGCAGCGGACGTGCCCGCCGTGTGTCCGAAGCCGAGGTGGATGTGTTGCCGAACATGAGCAAGATCCGCAAGAAACAGCTTTTTGCCAACGATACTACCCGTGAAGGGATGTTGCTGTTCAAGGCAAAGACCGCCAAACAGTTTGACGGAGCTTTGTCCATGCTCAGTCTGGAGCCCGAACTGCACGAGGCTCTTCAGGGTTTGTGGAAAGGCGCTATTTTCCGCGTGGACATCATGGTTCTCATTAACCTTGAACAGGTGGCGCGGACCACGACCAATCTCAAGGTGAAACTTGCCGAGCTGCTTGAACTGTATGGTGTTGCCAAAAAACAGACGGCTCGTCCCGAAGACGCTGTTATCGGGGATGCCGTTCCTCGGTAGATTGAATAACCGAAATGGAAAAAGCCCTCGTCTTCGTTTGAAGGCGAGGGCTTTTATTTTGTTGAAGAGATTGGATTATCTGCGGAAAACAATGGTTTTGTTGCCGTCCACGATGACTCGGTCTTCAAGGTGCCATTTTACCGCGCGGGCAAGGACATGCCGTTCGATGTCCGCACCGAGGCGTTTGAGGTCGTCAATGTCATGGCTGTGGGTGACGCGGTTGACGTCCTGCTCGATGATGGGGCCTTCATCCAGCTCGGCCGTGACATAGTGGGCCGTGGCACCGATGAGTTTGACACCACGCTGGTGCGCTCTGCGGTACGGGTCGGCTCCCACGAATGCGGGCAGGAACGAGTGGTGAATGTTGATGATGCGCCGGCTGTACTTGGCAACAAAGTCGGGCGTGAGAATCTGCATGTAGCGGGCAAGGACGATGATGTCGGTCTCGCCCATGAGTTCCATGATGGTGTCCTCGGCAATGACCTTGTCGCGCAGGGTTTTGCCTGACGGGACGTGGTGGAAGGGGACGCCGAAGTGTTCGACGGCCTCGCGCAGGTCCGGGTGGTTGCTGATGACTACGCTGATGTCGGCCTCAAGGTCGCCGCGCTTCCAGCGCCACAGGAGTTCCATGAGCGCGTGGTCCACCTTGGAACAGAGGATCGCCATCCTTTTCGGCACCCATACCGGATTGAGGCTCCAGTCCATCGGGAAATTGCTGGCGACCTTTTCCGCGAACTCCTCGCGCAGTTTTTCCAGACCGTCGAGGTCCAGACCGGGCAGGTAGAATTCGTTTCGCATGAAGAAGCGACCGCCTTCCGGGTCAGTGGAATGCTGGTCTGAGTGAATGATGTTGGCTTCCTTCGCGTGAAGGAACCCGCTGACTGCGGCAACGATGCCGGGTTGGTCCGGGCATGTGATGAGCAGCCTGACCGTGCTTTCCTTGGACTCTGTCATGATAATATCGCCTTGTCTTGCTAGTATGAAATTTTCCGTGTGCAGGCGTCAGGCCTCCTGATCGCCGTCACAGCGTTGCGCTGTAACGCAAAACCGGACCGAATAAAAGTCTTTTCATCTCCCGTTCGTGATATGGACGCGGGGTGGGCAATTGCGTGCCGGACTGTTTTGTTATATCGTCGCAGCCAACTAAATCTGATCGTTCATGAAGGATAATATATGTCGGAAACAGCATTGAAAAAAGTCATGGATCACGCGGCAGCCGGTCTGGCTGCACGCAAGGCGTTCTTTGACACCAAAGCCGAACTTGTGGTGGAAATTGCCCGTACCATGGCCGTTTGCATGGCTGGCGGAGGGAAGGTCATGTTTTGCGGCAATGGCGGCAGTGCCGCTGACTGCCAGCATCTTGCCGCTGAATTCACCAATCGTTTCAAGCTTGAGCGTCCCCCTCTGCCGGGGCTTGCCCTGACAACCGATACCTCGGCTCTTACCGCCATCGGCAATGATTACAGTTTTGACGAGGTGTTCTCCAAACAACTTTTGGCCCTTGGTCGTCCCGGCGATATTCTGGTCGGGCTCTCCACTTCGGGAACCAGCTCCAATGTCATTCGCGCCATGCGTGAAGCTCGGCGAAATGAAATCATTACCGTCGGGCTTGCAGGGCAGAGCGGTGGAGAAATGACCGCCGTATCCGATTTTCTGGTAACAGTGCCGTCCGCTGATACTCCGGTGATTCAGGAAATTCACATCGCGGCTGGGCACATGCTTTGTCATCTGGTGGACCATTTCCTGTTTGAAGCCGTGGCCGAATTGACGCCGTATCTGCCGCAGGACGACTAAACCGGGTAAAACAATGCGTGCTCTTATTGTCGAAGACACTCTCATCAATCAGGAGTTCCTCAAGATGATCCTTGAGGGGTGGGACTGTGTCGTCGTCGAATCGGGCGAGGATGGTGTGGAAGCCTTCACCTCAGCCCTTGAAGAAGAAACACCGTTCGACGTGGTTTTCATGGATATCATGCTGCCCGGTATGGACGGATTGCAGGCTCTTGAGCACATTCGTCATGTGGAACAGCGTAAAGGTGTTGCCGCCGCGGACGAGGTCAAGGCGATCATCACCACCGCCCTTGATGACGACAGCATGGCATCACGGGCGTATATTCACGGCAAGGCCGTCTCGTATATCACCAAACCCGTCAGGGAAGAAAAAGTGCAGTCCGAACTCCGGAATTTCGGTCTCATGGATTAGATACAAACGTATCCCGTAATCAGACAGCCCTGAAATCCTTTTTAGAAAAGAGGTTTTCAGGGCTTTTTCGTTTTCAATAGCGTTTGTATCGGATTGATCTGAAAGAAGAACAGGGTGGGGAGTCGTGCTCTGATGTAATCGTATAAGGTTTTGTTAAACCTGAAAGAACAACTGTCGGGTGCTTTTACAGCTTTCCTTGCGGATACGGATGGAGAGGCCTTTGGCCCTGAGGTGGGTGGCGAGAATCTCGGCTCTCTGGAGTGTCGGAACGGTCGATATGACGAGTTGTGCCTGTCCTGCTTCGTCCCAGACCCAGACGTTTTCCTGAAGCACCAGACCTGCATCGCGGACCTGTTGAATGAGTTGTTCACGAACGTCTTCGCGGTTGTCAAAGGAATCCCGGTCAAGCGGTTTCCCGTATGCAAGCACCCACCATCCGAGTGGACGGGTCTTTGGGTCCGGGTCGTCCCCGAAGCTGCGTGCCACATCGGCGGCTTTATCCTGGCGTACCACTGCGGTCATGCGCAGGATGCTTGCTTCTATGTCATTGATATTCAATTGCATTATATGTTCCTTCCCGCTGTTCGGGATATGGACGGTTGAGATGCCGCACCTGTGTCGGCAAATTCAATTTAGCTCGTCATGGAGTGGCATGCAAGCGGGGATTCGGCAGTTCACGTTATTTTTTCACATGGTTGCGTGTGAGAATCAGTCGGTGTACTGATGGGCATGATATTTACTCCCGGCAGATATCCTCAGCGTACTCCTGCACAGAAGGTTTTTCGTGTTGTTCTCGGGCTTGCCGCTGTTACGATCATCTGTTTTTTCTTGTACCATGTGCCGTATGACGTACTGCGCGAGGAACGATTACGCCTGTATGGCGAGGATCACACGACAGGGCTGGTGGTTGCCGTAAGCACTACTGCCGCAACCTCGGACGGGTCCCGTTTTACTGTGAATTACAAGTATGTGGATAATGACGGATTTGTCCGTCAGGCCTCGGCATTTCTGCCGCATGATGTCTGGAAACGCTATCGTCCCGGAGATCGCATTGAGGTTATGTTCGCTAGCGGGCATCCTGACCTGTCACGCGTTCGCGACGAAATCGAGCCTGCATTTCAGAAATGGCTTCGCAGGATGCTCGACTGAATTGACGGCGTGATGTCTGGAAATTCTCCTAGAAACTGTATCGATAATACTTCACGTCCACGTCCATGAGCGGGACGGAATCCGGCACTTCATGGCGGGCCACTTCCACGAAGCCGTTCTTTTCGTAGAACGGTGTGCCGCGTGGTAGACATCCACGGTGCCGAGATAGATCGCCTTGACTTTGCGGTGTTCGGCCCAGTCGAGCAGGGTGTTCATGAGTGCGGCGGCGATGCCCCGTTCCTTGCCGCGAAATTCCTTTTTTACGAACATTTTCCGCAGTGCGCAGACGTTGTCACCCGTATCCTTGATGGCGATGGTGCCTGCCAGTTCTCCGTCAACGCGTGCAAGCCAGAAATTCCCGCAACCCTGCTGATAAAACCGGGAATGTCGCGCAGGTCCGGCTGGCGTTCGGCGGATGTCGCCACACCGAATTCCTCTATCTGGATAGTCGTGATGAGTTCGATGATGTCGTCGGAATTTTCGTCGGAGTAGGGTGTGATGTTCATGGTCATGGCAGGCGTGTGGCAACCCAGTCCAGTACCATGGCCGGGTTGACGGGAACCTGTGTGTTGAGCGCTTCCTGAGCCTTGTCGAGAATAAGGCCGATACGGCGCATTTTTGCAAGATCGCAGGTCTGGGCGAGTTTGGATGAAACCTGTGTGGAGCATGCGCCTGACATGGCTTCGCGCAGTTCGCGTTGCATGCCGAGGACGACCTGCATGGCGATATCCTTGTTGACGGCTCCCTTTGTGGAGGTGCGGTCGAACCAGCCGCGTCCGCTGTGCCAGAAGTTGACCAGTGCAGACGTCCATTCCTCGATCTCCGGAGCGTTCCGGCGGATATCCGGCCATGCGAGGGTCACGACCCATGAGCGGGAGACGAGTGTTTCGAGCAAGCGTTCACGCTGCGGTGCGCAGAGGACGAAGACGTTGCCGGGGCGTGGTTCTTCAAGGGACTTCAGGAGCGCGTTGGCTGCTTCCGTCATGAACATCTGGGCTTCGGAAAAGATGGTGACCCGGAAGCCGTCGCCATGAGGGGGCTGTCCCCAGGTTCCTCGCAGGTCCCGGATGGCTGTACCTTGATGAGGCCTTCGCGGCCATCAAAGAAAAGAAGGTCGTTGAAGGCAAAGTCCGCGATCTGCTTGCAGGCGGGACATTGTCCGCAGGGGATGTCGCCTGATGCGCAGTTGAGACGCATGGCCCAATAAAGGGCGAGGGCGACGCGGCTGTCCGCGTCGCCGCCCTCAATGACTATGGATTGTGGAGGATCGTGCGCGATGGCGTTCAGGCGCGAAACCGCATGCTCCTGTCCTGTCAGGGCAGCCAGCGGGTCGGCATTCGGAGTCATTCGCGCAGTCTCCGTCTAGAAGGTCTGTGCCCGGTCCGGGCCGACGGAAACGATGCCGACCTTGACGCCGGTGATTTCCTCGATCCGTTTCAGGTAGTTGACCGCATTCTGCGGGAGGTCGTCCCAGGAGCGTGCTTCGGTGATGTCCTCGTCCCATCCCGGCATGGTTTCATACACGGGGGTGACGTAGGCCATGCCGTTCTGTTCCTGCGGCGGGTAGGCGATCTGTTCGCCCTTGTATTCGTAGGCCGTGCAGAGCTTGAGCTCCTTGAGGCCGGAAAGTACGTCGAGTTTGGTGATGGCGAGTTCCGTGGGGCCGTTGAGGCGGACGGATTCCTTGAGCACCACGAGATCAAGCCAGCCACAGCGGCGTCTGCGTCCTGTGGTTGCACCGAATTCGTGGCCCTGTGTCTGCATGTATTCACCGTCGGCATCTTCCAGCTCCGTTGCGAACGGGCCGCCGCCGACACGGGTGGTGTAGGCTTTGACGATGGCGATGATGCGGTGCAGATCACGCGGGGAGCAGCCGGAACCGGACGCGGCATTGGCCGTGACCGTGTTGCTCGACGTCACGAACGGGTATGTGCCGTGGTCGATGTCCAGATGCGTTCCCTGTGCGCCTTCAAAGAGAACAGAGCCGTCAGCCTGTGCTTCCTGAATGGCGGAAGAGACGTCGCCGAGATACGGGATCAGTCGTTCTGCCACCGGGCGCACTTCGTCGAAAACATCTTTTGCTTTCACCGGCTCGGCTCCGTAGAGGTGCTTGAACAGGATGTTCTTTTCCTCAAGAGCCTTTTCGATTTTTTCCATAAGCAGTTCCGGGTCGGCGAAGTCGCCAGCGCGGATGCCGCAACGGTTCATCTTGTCCTCGTAGCAGGGGCCGATGCCGCGTCCGGTGGTGCCGATTTTCTTGGCTTCGGATTTGGCGGATTCGCGGGCTCCGTCCACAAGTCGGTGGTAGGGCATGATGACGTGGGTCTTTTTGGAAATCATCATCCGGGCGGGAGAAACATCGAGGCCTTTGGCATCGAGCTTGTCCAGTTCTTCGCAGAAGACAAACGGGTCGAGTACCACGCCGTTTCCGATGAGACATTTCTTGCCGGGGTGCAGCACGCCGGACGGAATCAGGTGCAGGATGCATTGTTCGCCATCCACCACCAGTGTATGGCCGGCATTGTTGCCGCCCTGAAAACGGACAATGGCGTTCGCCTCTTCGGCGAGCATGTCAACGATTTTGCCTTTGCCTTCGTCGCCCCACTGGGATCCGAAAACTACGATATTGGACATTAAGTTGCTCCTTGAAATACCGGGTAAACCGTCCCGGCGTGAATTGCGCGCACAAACGGTTATCTTCCGTAAGTATAAATATGTACGCCTGTCAACCCGGATGAGGTGGTATATCTATTTTCTTTTTTCGGGGTCAACGTGAGCAGTTTGCCTTTGCGTTCCTGCTTTTTCCGTTCCTGTTCAGCCATTTCCGCAGCCGTCTCCGGCGTTGTTTCCTGCTCTTCCACGGCGGAAGGCGTGCGTTGCGGAGCCGTCAGGGCAGCCAGATCAATGTCCATGGGACTGTCGCCCGGTCTGCGGGATTGTGCCCAGTTGTAGTTGAAAAGTTGGTTTTTCAGCCGGATGGACTGGATGAGATTGAATACCAACGCATTCTCTTCCCATCGTTTTGTCGGTTCGAAATGGCGAACCTTTTCTGCGTATTTTTCCCAGAGGTTCATGAGTGAGGCCTCGTCATATGCGTTGATCTGACGGGCAAGCTTCACAAGGGCTTTTCCAAATATGTTTCTGACATGTTTTTTCCTTACTGTATCTCTCGGCCGTAAGCCGGGATTCTCTGCATAACAAAATAGCGGTAACCCGCCAACGGTAAACAGGGGCGATTTGGGCAGCGAGGGAGTGGGAAGGACTTGTTTGGGTTCATGTCTTTTGAAGGGTTAAACTATCATTGCTATACTGTTGGAGGTCAAATACGTTAATAAATAATTGGCTCTCATGAATTCGTAACGTGAATCGAGTTTGAAAATGGCTAGAAAACCCTCTGCCCCCCGTATAAGCACCGTCTGGCTTCCTGCTCTGATTGGTGGGCTGCTGTGTATCCTGACAGTTCTTGCGGGGTGGTTTCTTCATGAGAATCAATTGGTATTCAGCATGATACCATTCTTGAACGTACACGGCTTTATACTGCAGATATTCAAATTGATCTGCATTCCCGTATTCCAGCCTTGCAGCGTATCGTTGACAGGTGGGAATTCCGGGGAGGCACCCCTCGTGAGGAGTTTGTCCGGGATGCTCAGGCCTATCAAATGATCTTCCCGGTTTTCAGGCCATCGAGTGGGTGGATAAGAACTATTTTATCCGGTGGGTTGTCCCGCTGTTTGGTAATGAGCAGGCCGTGAATCTCGACCTGGGGTTTGAGGAGAACCGGCGTCGGGCTTTGGAGAAGGCCAAGGTGGGACGAATTCCGGTCATGTCGAAACCTGTTGACCTTGTACAGGGCGGGAAAGGTGTTTTGGTGTACTTTCCCATTTATGTTCAAGGTGATTTTGACGGATTTATCATTGCTGTTTTTCGTGCTCACGACTGGTTGGACGGGGTGCTTCGTGTCAATGAAGAACATGAGCATTTGATGGACGTGAAGTTTCGCGTCGAGTTGGATGGTGTGTCGGTTTATCAGCAGCGTGGCTGGGAAGATCTGGAGCCCGGTCCTTTTGACACAACGGTGCAGCGGCAGTTGATGGGGCATCAATTGATAGTTCGCTGTCGTCCGATGGACCTTTTCTTTGAAAATACGGGAAATCCGCTGGCTCAGGTGGTCGTTGCCATTGGGGTGCTTCTGTCTTTGCTGGTTGCATTTGTGCTGTATTTTTTTCAGAAAGCGAATGCAGAAGCATGGAGAACCTATTCGATACAGGTGTCTCTGGAAAAGGAAATTCAGGAACGTGTGGAAGCAGAAGACAAATTGCGGCATACCTCATCCCGACTGTCTCTTGCAACCAAGGCCGGAAAGATCGGAGTGTGGACTTGGGACATCCAGACGAATGAACTGAGTTGGGATGAGTGGATGTATGAGATTTACGATCTTCCGTCGGATGTCGTGCCCAAGTACGAGACGTGGAAAAACGCCGTGCACCCGGATGATGTTCAGGCTGCTGAATCGCTTCTTGAGCAGGCTGCGCAGGGAACCGCTTCTTTTGATACGGAATTCCGTATTCTCACCGGCGATGGCGGGCATAAGCACATTCAGGCTGCGGCAAAGGTGGAGCGGAATGCGGATGGTGATCCGTTTCGAATGACCGGGGTCAACTGGGATATAACCGAACGCAAGCATGCGGCAGAGGAATTGGCTACACAGCGGAGGCGGCTTGCAGCGATTATTCGCGGCACCAATGTCGGAACGTGGGAATGGAATGTCCAGACCGGGGAAACCGTTTTCAATGAACGGTGGGCCAATATTGTCGGTTATTCCCTTTCCGAAATTTCACCAACGACAATCGAGACATGGATGGGGTTTGCCCATCCTGACGATTTGGCAGAATCTGGAGAGTTGCTGGAAAAGCATTTCAGCGGTGAGCTTGAATATTATGAGTGCGAAGCCCGCATGAAGC
>LQAJ01000213.1_pt1 | contig 20639 bp, 28 predicted proteins | sample 1535811 | NCBI WGS metagenome assembly LQAJ01 (sample SAMN04331587, study PRJNA305678) | bioreactor metagenome | isolation source: bioreactor_6 inoculated with Wadden Sea sediment 2nd replicate of a... | place: Germany: Wadden Sea, Janssand Flat
AATGTGGCGGCTGCTTTTTCGGCAGCGGCATACTGGTTATCTTTTGCCTGACCTCCAAACTACCTGGGGGCGGGATATATTTCTGGAAAATCAAATCAATGATTGAAACAAATGGATTAACGAAAACTTTTAAAATTAAAAAGAGCGCGGATATTACTGCCGTGCAGGACCTGACCCTATCAATCCCCAAGGGAGAGGTCTTTGGCTTCCTGGGTCCTAATGGGGCGGGGAAGACCACGACCATCCGGATGCTCACCAGCCTGATCGCCCCGACAGCGGGAACAGCCAGGATCAATGGATTCCAGGTGGGCGTGGATGATACGGAAATCCGCCGGTCTGTGGGGATCCTGACGGAAAGCCCTGGGCTTTATGAGCGGCTGAGCGCTTATCGCAACCTGGCGATTTATGCCAGCCTCTATGATGTCGAGGATGTGGACAGTCAGGTTTCGAAATATTTGCATATGCTGGGGCTCTGGTCTCGGCGGGATGAACCTGCGGGGAGTTTCTCCAAGGGTATGCGCCAAAACTGGCGATTGCCCGGGCATTATTGCATGAACCAAAGCTGCTGTTCCTCGATGAACCCACCAGCGGCCTCGACCCTGAGGCTTCCCGGCTGGTGCGAAGCTTTATCGAAGGACTGCGCGGCGAAGGTCGCACGATCTTCCTCTGCACCCATAACCTCACAGAAGCTGACCGGCTCTGCGACCGGATTGGGATTTTCAAATCCCATCTGATTGAAGTGGACACGCCGGAAAACCTGCGTGAAAAATTCTACGGCCGCCGGGTGGTATTCCATCTACGGCAGTTGAACCCTGCCTGGGTGGAACAGGTCCGCGGAATTGCCGGGGTGAAGGATGTCCAGGCAGTGGAACAAAAGCTGGTGGTCGGGATGGAAGCTCCTGAAGAGCTTAACCCACAGATCATCCGCCTGCTGGTGGGGGCCGGTGCGGATATTGAGTTTGTTGGCGAGCTGCGTCATTCGCTCGAGGAAATCTATATTCAAACCATGCAGGAATCTGAAGAACAGGAGGTGGCTGCATGAAACACATCAAAACGATCATCCACAAAGAATGGTCCGAAGTATTCAAGAACCGCCTCGTGCTGTTTACCCTGATCTTCATGCCCCTGATTTTCACTTTGATGCCCCTGGCGATGCTCTACTTCACCGGCACGGATGTGATGGGTGATATGGGATCGCTGGAAACAGCGGATGTCCCGGCTGAGTTCCTCTCGGTCTGTTCACCGGATATGACCGGCGGGGAATGTATGCAAATCTACGTGATGAATGAATTCCTGCTGATGTTCATGATGATGCCGGTGATCATTCCCGTCACGATTGCGGCTTATTCCATCGTGGGTGAAAAAGCCACCCACAGTCTGGAACCGCTCCTGGCGACACCGATCACCACAACTGAACTGCTGGCGGGCAAGAGCCTGGCAGCGGGCTTACCGGCGATCCTGATCGGCTGGGCCTCCTTTGGCCTGTTCCTGATTGGGCTGCCGATCCTTGGTGTGAGTAAGGCGGTGATTGACTATATCACCGGGCCCACCTGGCTGCTGGCGGTTTTAGTGGCTGGGCCGTTGATGGCGATTGCCTCGGTCAATTTAGCCATTTTTGTCTCCTCACGGGTAAATGACCCGCGGGTGGCGGAACAAATATCCGGTGTGATGATTGTCCCGATTCTGGCTTTGATCTTTGCCCAGTTGGCCGGGCTGATTGTGATCAATGTGATGACCATGCTCAGTTTCATCGGCGGGATGGCCTTGCTGGATGTCGGTCTGATCTATTTGGGTGCTTCGATCTTCCAGCGTGAGAAGATCCTGACCCGCTGGAAATAATAAGGAAAGTGCAATGAAGAAAAATTACAAGATTTTGTTTGCTGTGATGCTGGTGTTCACCTTGCTGGGTGCGGCGGTTACGCCTGCCCGGGCGCAGAACACAGATTATGGCATTCGTTTAGTTCGCAACTTTGGTTATGGTGGCGGGGCTAATATCCGGGGGACCTTTACGATCAGTCTCACGGGTGATGAGACCCAGGTGGAGAAAGTCAGCTTTCTGATCGATGGCAGCTCGATTGCCGTGATTGACACCCCACCGTTTAAGTTCCAGTTCCAAACGGATGATTATGGCGTAGGCACACATCTATTGACAGCCGAATACACCCTTAATGATGGGACCACGGCGCTGACCTCCTCGCTGCAATATAACTTCGTCAGTAAAGATGAGGAAAGCAAGCAGGTGACCACTATTTTTGTTGGGATCGGTGGTGTGACCGTAATCGCCTCCTGGCTGTGGCTTTGGTCCAGGGTACCCTTCTCAAGGGCAAACGTAAGTCCTATGAACCAGGCGAGCCGCGCAACTACGGCATGCTGGGCGGAACGGTCTGCCCCAAGTGTGGACGGCCCTTCCCGCGTCATCTCTGGGGGATCAAACTGGTGGTGGGCAGGCTGGACCGCTGCGATAATTGTGGCAAGTGGTCCATGACCCACCGGGCCTCAGCCGCAGAACTGGCCGCTGCTGAAGCCGCAGAACGCGGTGAAGTTTTGGCCGATCAGCAGGTCTCGGCAGGGTCTGAAAAGCCCGACCAGAAGAACGCTCTGGACGATTCTCGCTACATGGACGATATCTAGACGATCACAACATATCAATTACAAATCAATGCCACTTGACAGTACTGGAAGGTGGCATTTTTCATTGTCCGACAACCTTCCGCGTGGTAGAATCCGAGTGTAACCAACACGTGGAGGTGTTAATGGAACAACAGGTCGCAACATTTAACGTCAAAAAAGGGCTTGCCCAAATGTTAAAAGGTGGCGTGATCATGGATGTGGTCACCCCCGATCATGCAAAAATCGCTGAAGATGCCGGTGCGGTGGCCGTGATGGCCCTCGAACGCGTCCCAGCCGATATTCGTGCAGATGGTGGCGTTGCCCGGATGAGCGACCCTGAATTGATCATGAAGATCATGGACTCGGTTTCGATCCCAGTGATGGCAAAGTGCCGAATTGGACATTTCGTTGAAGCTCAGATCCTCGAATCACTCGGTGTGGACTACATCGATGAATCAGAGGTCCTCACCCCGGCTGACGAATCCAACCATATCTTCAAACACGATTTCAAGGTACCTTTTGTCTGCGGCTGCCGCAACCTGGGCGAAGCACTTCGCCGGGTTGGTGAAGGCGCTGCGATGATCCGCACTAAGGGTGAAGCTGGCACAGGCGATGTGGTTGAGGCCGTTCGCCACGCCCGCACCGTTCTCGGTGAGATTCGCCGATTGCAGAATATGCCCGAAGAAGAACTGATGACTTTCGCCAAGGAAATTGGTGCGCCCTATGCGCTGGTGAAGGAAACCCGTGAACTGGGCCGGATGCCCGTGGTCAACTTCGCCGCGGGTGGCATTGCCACACCCGCCGATGCCGCATTGATGATGCAGCTTGGTGTGGACGGCGTCTTTGTCGGCTCCGGCATTTTCAAGTCCGGTGATCCCGCCAAACGAGCCAATGCCATTGTCAAAGCCACCACTCATTTCGACGATCCCGCCATCCTGGCCGAGGTCAGCCGTGACCTGGGTGAACCGATGGTCGGCCGCCAAATTTCGAGCATTCCGGAAGGTGAACGGATCGCTCAGCGCGGTTGGTAAGCAAGTCCGGTATGGAAATTGGCATCCTCGCCTTACAAGGCGATTTCATTGAACATTTTACAGTCCTTCAGGAATTGGGCGTGGCCGCGCGGCTGGTGAAGCTGCCCGCCCACCTGAATGGCTTGGACGGGTTAATTATCCCCGGGGGTGAATCAACCACCATTGGGAAATTGGCTGTAGCCTATGACCTGATGGAACCCCTGCGGGAATTTGGCCGAGAGAAAGCGATTTGGGGCACCTGCGCTGGAGCGATCTTCCTCTCCAAGGATGCCAAGCGAGATCAGCCTCTTTTGAACCTGATGGACATTGAGGTTGAAAGGAATGCCTTTGGCCGTCAGGTGGACAGCTTCGAGGTTGACTTGAACGTGCCTTTCCTCAAGGAAGGCGAAGAGGTCCCCTATCACGCCGTTTTTATCCGGGCGCCGATCATCAGCAAGGTATTTGGCCGGGCGAAAGTCCTGCTGGACCTTTCTGACGGGCGGATTGTGGCTGCGCAGCAAGGAAAATTGCTGGCGACCTCTTTCCATCCCGAATTGACCCCCGATACCCGTTTTCACCAATACTTTTTGGAGTTAGCAGCATAGCCATCCGTCCGATCTACTGGCATGATTGGCCCTACATCCTCCGTCACCGTAACCAGGCCCAGAGTCTGGATAATATCCAGGCCCTGACCCGCGGCTTTCCCCTTTCATGGTACAGCGTTATCTCTTCATTCAGCCCGGCCGAAAGCGTGTTTACCGGCGCGTTTGTTGATATTGATGGCAATCGGGGGCCGGTGGGGCAGGTTCGTCAATCCTCTCAACTCCCGAACGCCCAGATCCAGTTTGTTCTTGCCAATGATGCCCCAGTGGGTGATCTGACTGTCCTGCTGGAAGGCCTGTGCAAGGAGGCTGGAGCCTGGGGGGCCAAACAGGTGATCGCTGAACTGGCGCCGGAATCGGAAATTTACCCTGCCATCCGTCAGGCTGGTTTCAGGGTCTTTGGCAAGCAGCGACTTTACCGGTTTCAGGATGGCGTTAAGGGAGAGAGCACCGCAGGAGGCCATTGGCGGATCTGGAACAGCAGCGATATCCCGGCCATGCGGGTGCTTTATCAGGCCCTGGTCCCGCCCTTGATCCAGCCTGTGGAACCCCTGACTCGGCTTGAAAAGTTGGGGCTGGTGTTCTATGATGAGCAGGGTGAACTGCAGGCTTTTGCGGATTTGGTCTATGGCCCCATGGGGATTTGGGTGCTCCCGTTCATCCATCCGCAGTCTACAGTGGAATTTTCCAGCCTGCTGGCCCAAATGGTCCTGGATTTACCGGATAGGAACAAGCGCCCAGTTTATGTTGCCGCCCGATCTTACCAACCCTGGGTAGAAACCGCTCTGGACGCCCTGATGGCGGAACGGGGGCCCGAAGAAGCCTTATTGGTCAAATATCTGGCCTACCGGCAGCCGGTCAGTGCGGAATTGGCCTTTGGTGCTCTCGAAAAGGGTGGTGCGAACCCTCATTTACCCGTTGCACCGATCAGGAATGACCAATAGCGACTCAGTGGTAGAATCCCCGACTAATAATAAGTGAAAATATTAATAAAAATCGGATAAAATAATTAATTGCGTTTACCCATATCAGATGGGTAGATAGTTCTAAGGTAAGAAATTGAATAAATATATGCTAGAACATCAAAAAATTACAGATGACTTGGATTTGCTGCTGGATGTTTTACCGCAGCACATCTCTGGTCGAGTGCGGGATTTGGATGACAGCGAAAATCTCCTCGAAATTGTGATGGACCTGGGACGGCTGCCGAAAGCTCGTTTTGTGGAGCGTGAAGCGGCCCTCAGCGATAAAGAGATCACTTATGAGGACATCAAAGCCATCACAGCAGCCATCAGTGAATTCGACGCTGATAACCGGGCGGGAATCGAACGTACCCTGCACCGGATTTCGGCCATTCGCAATCGTCATAACGATGTGGTTGGACTGACCTGCCGGATCGGGCGTGCCGTTTATGGCACCTCGGATATTATCCAGGACCTGATCGAATCAGGTGCCAGCATTTTGATCCTTGGACGGCCTGGGGTAGGCAAGACCACCATCCTGCGGGAAGCGGCTCGAATCCTGGGAGATTCAGCGCGTGTGATCATTGTTGACACCAGCAACGAGATTGGTGGTGATGGCGATGTGCCTCACCCTGCGATTGGCGCTGCCCGGCGAATGCAGGTGGCCAAACCCTCGCTGCAGCATGAGGTGATGATCGAAGCGGTGGAGAACCATAACCCCGAAGTGATCGTGATTGACGAGATCGGTCGGGAACTGGAAGCTCAGGCAGCCCGGACAATTGCCGAACGCGGCGTCCAATTAATTGGCACTGCCCACGGTAACACACTCGAGAACCTGCTTCTCAACCCGACCTTATCCGACCTGGTCGGTGGGATCGAATCCGTCACCCTTTCGGATGACGAAGCCCGCCGGCGCGGCACTCAGAAGACCGTTCTGGAACGCCGCGCCCCAGCGACCTTTGACGTGCTGGTGGAAATCCAGGACCGCAATCGGATCGCTGTACAAAAGATGTCTCTGCCGCGGTGGATGCCCTCCTGCGAGGATACCCCATGCCGCCGGAAATCCGTTACCGCGACGAGGATAATAAGATCCACATTCAGCACCCTTCGGCGACGCCTCCCGGCACAGCCTCACAGGCCCTGAATCGCACTAGTAAGGGCGATACTGCGCCTTTCTCCCGTTCTGGCAATGGCAAACGCCAGGCTCGGACCGAGGTTGAATATGACGGGGCGTTCAGGTTGCCTCAGCCGCTGAGGTGGCCAAACCGACTCTGAAGCAGGTGGCGATCTTCCCCTATGGTGTGGCTCGCAACCGTCTATTGGATGCGGCCAAGCAGTTCAACGTTCCGGCCCGCATTGTGCGGAGCCTGAAAGAAGCGGATGCACTGCTGACCTTGCGCCGGTATTACCGGGACGCCAGCAGCCCGTGGTAGAAGCTGAACAGCAGGGATTGCCGATCTTTGTATTGCGATCCAACACCAGCCAGCAGATGGAACAGTTTCTGGTGGACTTGTTCAACCTGTCCACAACACCCGGCGCTTCCCCAAGGGAGGCCGCCATTGTGGATCAGACCCAGGCTGCGATTGAAGCTGTGCTCAATGGAGAGCGCTGGGTTGACCTGCAGCCCGCCTCGGCGACCATCCGTCGCTTGCAGCATGACATGGCCAGAGAAGCTGAATTGGTTTCCCATTCCTATGGGAAAGAGCCCAATCGACACGTTAGGATATTTAGGGACTAATTATGTTTATCACCCTGGAAGGACCTGAAGGCAGCGGGAAGACATCTCAAATTCCAGCCCTGCGAGAGTTTATTTGCGCCAGGGGGTATGATGTATTGGTGACTCGCGAGCCTGGCGGCACGGATGTGGGTGACCAGATCCGGGATGTCCTGATGAACCTTAAGAATATCTCCATCGTACCTCGCACGGAAATTCTGCTCTTCCAGGCAGCCCGCGCCCAGCATGTTGAAGAAGTGATCCGCCCCGCGCTTGATGCCGGTAAGGTGGTGATTTGTGACCGTTTCGGCGATTCCACCCTGGCCTATCAGGGCTATGGGCATGAGACCAATTTGGAAGAGTTGGGCTATTTGGTCAATTATGCGACCGGTGGTTTGAAGCCGGATTTGACTCTCCTTCTGGATATCCCCGTGAAGGATGGCCTGCAGCGGAAGGTTGATAATGATTCGGAATGGAACCGGCTGGATGCTTATGCCGAGGCTTTCCACTGTCGGGTCCGCCAGGGTTATCTGTCATTGGCAGCGGTGGAACCGGATCGCTGGGTGATCATTGATGCCGCTCAGAGTAAAGAACTGGTGCAGGAATCTATTCAACAAGCTGTATTGGATCGCTTGCCATAAACCATTAACGCTTCCACCGGAAAAAAAGAAATCCCGTTGGAAAGAAAAATAAATAAAAGATCAGGAAGGTGTTTATGCCTAAGAAAATATTGTTTGCATTAATGCTGGGTGTTTTACTACTATCTGCCTGTACACCACAGGCCACACCCACAGCCGACCTCACAACTGAGGTCGCCACAGAATCAACCGCCGCCCCTACGATGGATATTTCGGACTATACCGGGCAGATGCCCTGCACGACGGTCTATGATTATACTCTTTCGGAAGAGTCGGCTGTTTATCAGGCTGTTGCTGACCAGCTTCCTCCTGTGACCGATGAAGATTGGATTCTTGGAAATCCTGATGCGCCGATCACGATCCTTGAGTATGCAGATTTTCAATGCCCTGCATGCGCAAATTATTCGTATTATGTCAAGGCCCTAATGGAAGCATTCCCAAATTCCATACGATTTGTCTACCGGGATGTGCCACTTGCTTCAATCCATGATAAAGCTTATATATCTTCTATGGTGGGTAAAGCAGCTGGCAATCAGGGAAAATTCTGGGAGATGTACGATATCTTCTATAGCACTCAAAACGTCTGGTTTTATTATACAGAAGAGGAGTTTGTTGATTGGGCGTTGGAACAAGCTGCGGATCTGGGCCTGGACCTAGACCAGTTTGAAGCAGATATATATGATTCAGATGTGCGGGCGGCATTGGAAGAACAGACCAATGAACTCTTAAACCTGGGGGTGCATTACACTCCTTTCTTAATTTTCAACGATCACATTTCACGGGATGGTTATCCTGACCTGTTTGCACTGGTTGGGATTTATGAATTTGGTGGATTCGCGGAATGTCCCGACTGGGTGATTGACCCAAGCAAGTCCTATACCGCGATCATTGACACCTCCGTTGGCGAGATCAAAATTGATCTCTTTGCCGACGTTGCCCCGCTGGCCGTCAACAGTTTTGTCTTTTTGGCCGAAAACGGCTGGTACTTTGGTGATAATGAAGTTTACTTCCATCGAGTTCTTGAGGACTTTGTGGCTCAGGCCGGTGATCCTTCGGGTTTCGGTGTGATCAGCCCTGGTTATAAGTTCGCCAATGAAATTGACAGCAGCCTCTCCTTTGATAAGGCCGGTATGGTCGGTATGGCAAACGCCGGTGCGGACCAGAATGGCAGCCAATTCTTTATCACCCTTGGGCCGACAACTGACCTGGATGGCAGCTACACGATCTTTGGTCAGGTGCAGGAAGAAAGCCTGCCCATTTTGGACCTGATCGCGCTTCGTGATCCTGACACAGCCGTTGATTTTGAAGGCGCAACCATGATCATTTCGATTGAGATTATCGAAAACTGAACATTTAGGAAACAGACCAGATCATCATGAACCATTCGCCTGAAAAACGCTGGCAAACCATCCTCGTGCTGGTTCTCAGCGCATTGGGTATCCTCTATTTCCTGCTTCAGGCCTTTGGCATTGGTGTTTACTGGTTCATCTCTCTTTTTGACACCCAGACCGGTACGCTTGGAAATGTCTCCAACGGCTTGCTGGTCTGGGCGTCGATCCTTTCCGCTCTGTTATTAGTCCCCACACTCTGGCTCAGCATTAATCAGCTCCGCGGCCAGCCCGTGCCAACCTGGCTGGATGGGCATAAGCCCTGGATCAAATGGTCGATTCTGGCCTCTGTTTTGATTTGGCCGATTGTCATAGTATTGGGTTGGTTCATCTCGGGTGAACCGGGACTGGCGGTCTTTATCCTCGGCCCGGTGAATATCCTGGTGGCTGTGATCCCCGTGGTTTGGGCTTATTTCCTGGCGCAGCGTAAACTGGCGGCCGGTTCCATCGCACGAAAATGGCGGATCTTTGGATTCAGCCTGACGATTACACCGATTCTGATCATCATTACCGAAGCGATTGTGTTGATTCTGATAGGGTTGTTGCTGCTCCTTCTGATATCGGTATTGGGGTCGATATTTCCCGCATTTGGGCAGACTATCAGCGACTTTGCGGATCAACTAGCCTATATGCAAGCTAATGGCGTTTCGCAGGACGAACTAAACGCCATTCTTTCGCAACCTTTGGTGATTTTTGGCGTTTTAGCTGTCATCAGCGGCATCGTTCCTCTGATTGAAGAGATTCTCAAACCGATTGCACTCTGGAGCCTGGTTGGTAAGGACTTGACCGATCAGGAAGGTTTTGTCGCTGGCTTGCTCAGTGGCGCCGGCTTTGCTCTGATGGAAAACCTGCTTTATTTCACGAATGTCATCACGTCAGAAGATTGGCTGACCATGGCGATTGGCCGGGCAGGCACAGGGGTGCTGCATATGTTTGGCGCTGGCCTGGTGGGTTGGGGGCTGGCACGTGCCTGGCGAAAAGGGAAGTGGCCTTTCCTGGCATTGATGGTTATGCTGGCCGTGTTCACTCATGGTCTGTGGAATGCACTGGCTTTGGTTGCCGGCCTGGGTTCGGAGTTAGTGATAGGTGTTGAATTAAACTTAGGGCAGCAAATCCTTAATTATTTGCCTTTATTATTCTTATTACTCGTTCAATTATTGGTTCTGCTCCTGATCAACCGGCGCCTTCAAAAAGTGCAAGTTGCGACCGAAAGTGTCACTTTGGATCAGGATGAATTGGAAGCGCCCAGCGCCAATAATTAAGAGAAATTACTGGAAGATCCCTGAATGGAAACCTCATCTATGTATAAGCCTCCTCTGCTGCCGTTGCTCCGGTCTTTGGTCAAGAAAGTGACTAAGCTCGATATTATCAATCAGGATAACTTGCCCAAAGAAGGCAGTATTCTCCTGACGACCAACCACCTCAGCCTGACGGATACGCCTTTATTGCTCACAACCACTGAGCGGACAGATGTGGTGGCGATTGTGGCCAAGAAATACTTAAAAAAGCCTCTCATCAAATGGGCTTTGGAAAAGATTGGCAATATTGTCTGGATGGATCGGGAAAACACGGATTTCTCCGCTGTGCGGCAGGCTTTGGACTATCTCAATCAGGGCGCCATCCTGGGAATCGCACCGGAAGGGACCCGCAGCAAGGAGACCTTGGGCTTGTTGGAAGGCAAGCCAGGCGCCGCTCTGCTGGCAGCCCGCGCCAATGTCCCGATTGTCCCGGTGGGGATTGTGGGATCAGAATTTATCAAATCCAGCTTATTAAAACTCAAGCGAACTCCGGTTACCATCAATATCGGACAGCCCTATCGACTGCCGGAATTTGACCGGGAAAACCGTCAGAAGTGGCTCACCCAATGCACGGACGAGATCATGTGCCGGATCGGTGCTCTTCTGCCGCCAGCCTATCGTGGGTTCTATAGCGACCATCCCCGCCTAAAAGAGTTGCTGGCGGAGCAGTCAGCCGTCTGAGATAAGCGTTTCAGGGCAGGCTTTTTCCTCCCAATGGTATAATCCAAAACGTGTTACAGGACCTTGAACTCGGTGATGTTGTGCGCCTGCGCAAGGCTCACCCCTGCGGTGGTTATGAATGGCAGGTGGTGCGGTTGGGCGCGGATATTGGTCTGGAATGCCTGACCTGTGGCCATCGGATTATGTTGGACCGCCGCGCACTTAAAAACCGAATGAAGACAATTGTCCGCAAAGGCAGTGAAAATGACTCGGAAAACGGCTGATAAACCGCATATCCTTTTCCTTTTCTCTGATACGGGTGGGGGCCATCGCAGCGCCGCCAGAGCGATCATTGAGGCATTGGAGATCTATCACCCTGGTAAGGTGACCACAGAGATGCTGGATTTCTTTGTGGAGTATGCCCCGCCGCCATTTGACATGGCCGTGACCACCTATGCCCCCATGGCGCAGGTGCCGGACCTCTGGGAATTGGGCTATAAGCTCAGCAATGGCAAATGGCGCAGTAAGCTGGTGCAGGATATCCTCTGGCCTTATATCAGAAAATCGACGGAGCGCTTGGTGCAAGAACATCCTTGTGACCTGTTCCTCTCCGTTCATCCCATCATCAATACCCCCATTTTGCGCGCGCTGGGTGACGACCATCCCCCTTATATGACGGTTATCACCGACATGGTCAGCACGCATGTCTTTTGGTATAACAATAAAGCCACGCTGATCATGACGCCGACCGAGGTCGCAAAGCTGCGCGGGATCCGTATTGGGATCGACCCCGACCGGATGGAAATTGTCGGTCAGCCCATTGCAGATAAATTCAGGCGGCCTACTGCCTCCAAGTCGGAGCTGCGAGATAAGCTTGGTTGGCCCCAGGATAAGACCGTTGTGCTGATTGTGGGCGGCGGAGATGGCATGGGCCCTGTGGAAGAGACAGTCCGTGCCGTGGATGAAGCAGGAATGGACCTTGTGCTGGCTGTGATTGCCGGACGCAATGAAGCGTTGAAGAACAGCCTGGAAAATGCTGACCTCAAGGCCCAAACCTTTATCTATGGTTTTGTGGATAATATGCCGGACTTGATGAACGCAGCGGATATTTTGCTGTCCAAAGCGGGTCCTGGTACGATCTCCGAAGCTTTTATTGCCGGGCTGCCGATCATCCTTTATTCCAAGATGCCCGGGCAGGAAAACGGCAATGTGGATTATGTGCTCAATGAGAATGCAGGGGTTTGGGCGCCTACCGCAGAAAAAGTCCTCGAGACTTTGCGCTATTGGACCGAGAATCCGGATATATTGCAGGAAATGGCGGCCACTTCAAAGCGGCTGGCCATGCCGGATGCTTCCTATGATATCGCCCAGAGAATTATTGATGCTGTCTACCCAGACTGAATCTGATATGATTGTAGAAGATTGTTATGCCGATATTAGACGACCGAAACTTTGAATTTTTCAGCCACAGCCCGGATCAGACCCGCAGGCTGGGCATTCACCTGGGCGGCTACCTGCGCCCCGGCGATGTGATCGCGCTGGAAGGTAATTTGGGCTCCGGTAAGACCACCCTGGTGCAGGGTATTGCTCAGGGTTGGGGCGTTTTGGACCCGGTTTCCAGCCCTACCTATGTCATTGTAAATGAATACCGCCGGGCGGATGAGCAGCGACTCTATCACATGGATGCTTACCGGCTGAATGGCGTTTTTGATGCCGAGATTTTGGATTTCGACCGGATGCTGGCCCGCGGGCCGGTGGTGGTCGAATGGGCTGAGCGTATTCGCGAGGTTCTCCCTAAGGACCTACTCTGGATTCGGCTGGATTACACCGGCATGGGGCATCGCGCGATGATGCTGAACCCCCAAGGCAAACATTTTGAGACCGTGGTCGAAAATGTTCGCCGCAAGTTATATGGAGCTTTCTAGTGTTACTGGCAATTGATACGTCAACATCCTGGATCAGTCTGGCGTTGTATGACGGGATTTCTGTGCTTTATGAAACCACCTGGCAAAGCCAGCACCACCATACTGTGGAATTAGCCCCGGCCATCGATCAGCTTTTTGAGCGGACGGGCACGCAACCAAGTGACCTGACCGGTATCGCTGTGGCGATTGGTCCCGGCTCGTTTACCAGCCTGCGGATTGGGGTGGCCGCCGCAAAAGGTCTTGCACTGGCCCTGAAAATCCCGTTGGTGGGTGTTCCCTCTTTGGATATTCTGGCTGCGGCCCAACCTTTGGATGAGATCCCTTTGATCGCCGTCCTGCATGCCGGCCGCACCCGGCTGGCCTATATCACCTACCTGGTGGAAGGCGGTGCCTGGCAACCGCAGCACGAACCGGCCGCCATTGATGCCTCTGATCTGGTCAAGACGATCGCCTCGCCGACCTTGATCGCAGGGGAACTCTCCGAAGAAGCTCGAACTGTGCTGGGGCGGCGCTGGAAAAATGCCATGCTTGCCCCGCCGGCTCGCTGTTTGCGCCGGGCTGGTTACCTGGCCGAGATCGGCTGGGAGCGGCTGATGAGTGACCGGGCGGATGATCCTGTCACCCTGGCGCCAATCTACCTGAGTACAGTCAACACCATCCCGGCATAGGGCGTGTGATGTTCGGTGCAGCTGGCGGAACGCAGATTATCCTGCGACCCATGACCCTCTCGGACCTGCCGGATGTAGTAGCGCTGGACCGAGATTCTTTTCCGACTCCCTGGCCCCTTGATGCATTCCGTTATGAACTCACCAGCAACCCCCATTCCATATGTTGGGTTGCTGAACTGTCTACCACTGGCCTGGCGCCAATTTTGGTGGGCTCGATCGTGGTGTGGCTGGTGGTGGATGAAGCCCATATCGCCACGCTGGCTGTCAGCGAAGCATTCCGGCGGCAGGGCGTTGCCCGGCAGCTGCTGGCACAGGCTCTGGGATTGGCTTATGAGAGCGGCGCACGACAGGCCTTATTGGAAGTGCGAGAGAGCAATACGGCTGCGCAGAACCTTTATGCTCAATTTGGATTTGAACCGGTTGGGCTCCGCAAGGCGTATTACCATGACACCCATGAGGATGCGATCCTGATGACCCTGGCGAAGTTTAACCCCGACCGCCTGGCTGAACTCTTGACCGATGAAGAACATTGAAGAATGGGATATTGAGACTTAAGGAGGCAGATATTGACCACTGAAGAGATCCTCAAGCAAATCGCTCAGCAAACCGCTGAATGTACTCGCTGTGACCTGCAATTTTCCCGAAAGAAGGTTGTCCCTGGGGCCGGAAATCCGAACGCTCAGATCCTGTTCATCGGTGAGGGACCTGGTTTCCATGAAAACGTTCAGGGTCTGCCATTCGTTGGCGCGGCTGGGCAATTTCTGGATGAACTGCTGGCGGATGCTGGTTTGAAGCGTGAGGAAGTCTTCATTACCAATGTGGTCAAGTGTCGCCCGCCTGGCAACCGGGACCCGCAGGTGGAGGAACTGGATGCCTGCAAACCCTATCTGGAACACCAGATCGCTGCGATCAACCCTGACGTGATCGTGACCCTGGGGCGTTTCTCTATGGGCCATTTCATCAACAACGGAAAAATCTCCGGCATCCACGGCAAGCCCTTCTGGTCGGGTGGTCGAATGATTGTCCCAATGTTCCACCCAGCCGCCGCGCTGCATCAACCCTCACTGCGGGAAGTGGTCAAGCAAGACTTTGCCAAATTGCCCGAGATGATTGCCCGCGCTAAGGAGGCCCGCCACAATAATCCGGACCTGGCAGCACTGAACAATCCCGTTGAGGAGGATAGTGCGGTGGAGGATAACAGCGCCGAACAACTTAGCCTTTTTTAGCGCTTTTAGAGTAAGATAAGCACCTTAGGTGATTATGATAAAATTGCTTTTCTGGTTGTGAATGGCAATCAAGGATAATGAAAATGAGTGATACAAAAACAATTTTAATTAATAAACTTGAAAATCGGACCGCGCGAATTGGCGTGATCGGGATTGGTTATGTTGGCCTGCCTCTGGCTGTGACTTTTGCGGAGGCCGGTTTTACAGTGGTGGGCGTGGACCCGCTGGCAGATAAAGTTGCTGCCATCAATCGGGGAGAGAGCTATATCCTCGATGTGGAATCGGCCAAGGTCAAGGCTTTGGTGGATGCAGGGAAGCTCTCCGCAACCACAGACTATGCCAAATTGGCTGAGGCGGATGCTGTTTCCATCTGTGTGCCCACCCCTCTGCGCAAGACCGGTGACCCGGATTTGTCCTTTATCGCCTCTGCCAGCAAATCACTGGCGCCGTATCTTCATCCCGGCATGGTGATTGTGCTCGAATCCAGCACCTATCCCGGCACCACCCGTGAAATGATCCTCCCCGAGATGGAAAAGATCAGTGGACTGACAGTGGGCAAGGACTTTTTCCTGGCCTTCTCTCCTGAACGCGTGGACCCCGGCCGTGAAGATTGGACAACGATCAACACCCCAAAGGTGATCGGTGGAATCACGGAAGCCTGCGGTGAAGCTGCCGCCACCTGGTATGGTCAGGCGCTGCAGACCATCGTTCCCGTTTCCACCTGTGAAGTGGCCGAGATGGCCAAGCTGTTGGAAAACACCTTCCGGATGATCAACATCGGGCTGGTGAACGAACTGGCGATCATGTGTGATCGGCTGAATGTCGATGTTTGGGAAGTGATTGACGCCGCTGCCACCAAGCCCTTTGGCTTTATGAAATTCACGCCCGGCCCCGGCCTGGGTGGTCACTGTATTCCGATTGACCCGCTCTATCTGTCATGGAAGCTCAAATCCTTGAATTACAATGCCCGTTTCATTGAGCTGGCATCCGAGATCAACACCAATATGCCGCGCTATACCCTGGGCAAGATTCAGGACGCACTCAACCTGGTGAAGAAACCGGTCAATGGCAGCAAGGTCCTGGTTTTGGGCGCAGCCTATAAACCGGACATTGATGATCTGCGCGAATCCCCCTCACTGGATGTGATCCACTTGCTGCAGGAAAAGGGCGCAAAGGTGAGCTATCACGATCCTTATATTCCGCATTTGCGGCATGACAACATCGTACTGGACAGCGTTCCGGACCTGATGACCGCAGTGGCCGAGCGGATTGCGTCGCTATTATCACCAATCACAGCAGCTATGACTACGATGCGATCCTTGAGGCTGCAACGATGGTAGTGGACACCCGTAATGCCCTCGGCGCAAAGGGTAAGGCCAGCCCGAAGGTGGTTCGGCTCTGATGAGCGCCTATCTTCTCACAGGCGTTGCCGGTTTCATCGGCTCTCGCGTGGCTGAATTTCTGCTGGATGACGGCCATGAGGTCTATGGCGTGGACAATATGAACCATGCTTATGACATTCGCCTGAAAGAGTATCGCCTGGGCAAGTTGCAGCAGCGCGAACATTTCCACTTTCAGCAGTTGGATATTTCCGAAAATCGATTATTGATAAGCTGGATGAATGGCTTCCCGCGGAAGTGGCCGGGGTGATTAACCTGGCTGCCTGGGCGGGGACCCGCCTGAGCCTTTCCGATCCCTGGATTTATGTTGAAACCAATATGACCGGGGTATTGAACATGATGGAGCTCTGTCGCAAGCACGACATCCCCAAGTTCGTGGAGGCATCCTCCTCCAGTGTTTATGGTAACTTGGGCGAGCCGCCCTATACGGAGACGGACGAAACCGATCATCCCCTCCAGCCTTATGCCGCCACCAAGAAGGGCGCTGAGGCCCTGGCCTATGCCTATCATCACCTTTACGGCCTGGATGTGACCATTCTGCGCTTCTTCACGGTCTATGGTCCCGCCGGGCGCCCCCAGATGGTGATGTTCCGGTTCTGCAAATGGATTGCCGAAGAGCAGCCGGTGGTGGTGAATGGCGATGGCGAGCAGTCCCGCGGCTTCACCTATCTGGACGACATTGCCCGTGGCACCATCCTGGCGCTCAAGCCGGTTGGTTATGAAATTATCAACCTGGGCGGTCATGAAGTGATCACGATCAACGAGATGATCAAAATGCTGGAAGATCGGATCGGAAAACCCGCCCAAATCGAGCATACAGACTTTCACCCCGCAGATGTGACCTCCAATCATGCTAATGTCTCTCGTGCCAGGGAAATCCTCGGCTGGGAGCCGCAAGTTGGCTTGGAAGAAGGGATCACCAACCTGGTGGATTGGTACATGCAAGAGCGGGATTGGGCCAGCCAGATCGAAACCCCATGAAAAAATTATTCTCCAGTCTAAAATCCTGGGGGAAAGATGTGATTCTCAAGAAGGTTGTGGGTAATTCCGCCTACCTTTTTGGCAGTCAGGCTGTCAGCGCGGTCCTGAGCATCCTCACAGCAAACTTGCTGGGCGTTGCCAGCTTTGGCGCGCTGGGCGTGGTGATCAGCTTTGTGACCAACATCAACCGTCTGCTGTCTTTCCGGATGGCGGATTTTGTGGTGCGCTATATGGGCGGCTTCCTGGCGGAGGATAAACGCAAGGAAGCGGCTGCTGTGCTGAAAGCCGCGGCGCTGACCGAACTGGTCACGTCGCTCATCGCCTACGGTGTGCTGGTCTTGCTTTCGAATTGGGGCGCGGCCACCTTTGCCAAGGACCCCACAACCCGTTCGCTGTTCCTGATCTATGGGATCACGATCCTGGGCAATATGATGACCGAGACGGCCACCGGCGCCCTGCAGGTGACCGGCCACTTCCGTTCACAGGCCTTGTTGAACCTGCTGCAAAGCCTGTTGACCGCTGGGCTGTTTGTGCTGGTTGTCATCGGCGATGGCGGGATCTTCCAGGTGATGCTGGTTTATCTGGCCGGGAAGATGGTTCTGGGGATTGGCCCGGTGCTGCTGGCCTTCTATTGGCTGCCACGCAGCCTGGGTAAACACTGGTGGCGCACACCGATGCGCGGCAACCTGCCGCCAATTGGCCCGATGGTGCGTTTGCCGTCAGCAGCAACTTTAGCGGTACGATCACCCTGGTCGCCCGCGACAGTGAAGTGCTCTGGGTGAGTTATTTCTTCGATACCACGGTGGGTGGCTACTTCAAGGTCGCCCTGGCCGTGATCAACCTGATGGTAATGCCGATCACCCCCTTCATCAGTACCTCTTTCCCCGAGATGACCCGCCATGTGGTCAAGAAACAATGGACGCAGTTGAAGCAGCTCCTCGCCCGGGTGACGGTGATCTCTGGCGTCTGGACCGGTGCGGTGGCGGCGGGCTTGCTCCTTTTGGGACGGCAGCTGCTCTTCTCTCCCTGGTCACTTTTTGGCCGCACGATCTATATCTACAAGGAAGCCTACGGGCCTGCCTATGGTGTGCTCTTGGTGCTGCTGATCGGGTTTGGGGTTGCGAATATCTGCTTCTGGGATCGGTCGCTCTTGTTGGCTTTTGGTAAGGCCGAACTGCCCCTCAAGGTGAGCTTTTTTGCCATGCTGGGCAAGGTCGCGTTAGCGTTCCTGATCGTTCCGCGCTTGGGTTACCTGGCGGAGGCGGGGCTCTTCAGTGCTTATTTTGTGGTCACTGTGGGGGTATTGGTGGCTCGCGGCCTGGGCGAGATCAAGCATCAGGCTTTAGCGCAACCCGCGACAGAATAAAATTTCCTGTTTGAATAGCTGATAAATCAGGGGTTGAACGGCGTTGGCGTGGGCATCGCGGTGATTGTGGCTTGTACTTCAGCTTCCGTGAAGCGGCCCAACTCAAGCGCGGTTTGTAGTTCTTCCAGCTGCAGTCGATGATAATGGGCTGCCAGTTTGGCCTTGGCGATTGGGTCAAAGGTCAGCAAGATATGGGTCTCTTCCATGCGCAGCTTGGCGGGGTAGAGCCAGGAGCCGGGCAGGGCATAGATCGCTGAGACGATGATGCTGCTCACCAGGATGAAGATCACTGAGAGGATCAGAATCCCCGCGACCAGCTTGCGTCCGGGTTTTGCCGGATGCCTAAGCCAAGATGTCCAATGATATCCACTTTGTGCTGGGCGCTAAGGGCTTTTTTCTGGCCCAGGCTTTCCATCATCTGAGATTTGCTGGCTGCCTGCACGCCAGTGGGCGGCTCGGGTTGGGGCAGGGCAAGGATCTCTTGGGCGACTTTCAGCAAGGGGGCTAAAACTTCAGCATTCTCTGGGTAATGCACCAGGATGCTGTCAATGGGCTGCCCGTTGCGACTCACCTGGATGGCCTCTTCTAATTGGCGGGCAAAATCCTTCTCGGTTCGATCCAGCATTGCATCAGCTGATTTTAAATTGGCAAGTTTGGCCAGCGCGCTGACCTGCAAGGTTAATACGGTATGGACAGCATGTCCAACCTCACGACTGATGGCCTTGGTGGGGCGTTTTTCGATCAACTTCCCAATAATGACATCGCGTTCAGCAGAAGGCAGCTGAGCCAGGGCAGGCTTTAGGCCCTTACTTGACAGCTCCCAGTTGCCTACGCTAATGGCTGGAGATTGATAATCTTGATAGCGAATGCCCCTCTTGAGCAATTCCTCCAGCATCAGGCTGCGCGCCAGGATACAAAGCCAGGCCTGGAAGGAGCCGCTTTCCGGCTTGAAGAGGCTGATCCTTTTCCCCATCCGAATAAAGAGCCCAGCGGCCAGGTCCTCCACGAGCCGCTCATCATCTACGCGGTAATAGAAATAGCGATAGGCGTCAGGGTAGTATTGGTCATGCAGGCGCGCTATCGCCAGGGCATCGCCCGTTTGTGCGCGCTGGATGAGTTTGGCTTCTTTAGATATCATCGGCCTGGGTTCCTTGTGTACTTAAATTATAGCCGGGTCAGTCTATTTGGGAGGGTGCAATGACCTTGAAATGTGGGTTAAATACAACCAACCTGATCACCCGTCCGCTGTGCGGCTGGATGAATCAGGTTGGCGAAATGACTTTGATTAGCGCCGGATCAATGCACCGAGAAGGGCGGCGAAACCCATCGCAATCAGGACAAATGGCCAGACAGCATTCCATCCAAAGATGGAACCCAGGCCAATGCCGAGGAAGACGGCTGCCAGGACGAAATTGCCGCCGGTGGATGAGCGATAGGTTTTGGAGAAGCTGCGAATCATGGCTTCAATGAAAACCAGCACGCCCGAACCCAGGAAGATCACCGACCAGGTGCTCATCTCGGCGATGTAAATGCCTTCGGGGAGTGAGATGGATGTCCGCAGTGCATCCAGCCAGCCTAATTGAGCCGCCAGAAACACCATGCCTGCCCAGATCAGGATCAGGGCCCAGGTGATTGAACCAAGGCGGTCATTGTGCTGCTTTTCCACCGTCCTCTGATTGAAGAGAGGATCGTTCTCGCGGGGTTCTTCTTCGGGAATAAAATCTTGTTCACTCATTAGCTTTAGTCCTTTTTTCTCTTGAATTAGTCACTATTATGATTCATGATATCACGCCTGGCAGGGGCTGACCCAAGATAATCTCAGGAATATCAGGGTTCAGGCTTGCCACTTGCCGATGTCAGTCCAGCAGTAATCCAGGTGTTCGGCCAGGATGGCTTTGAGTTTGTCTTTAACATAGGCTCGGGAAGCCAGCATCAGCTCCAACCCGCCGATCTCGTTCAGGCGTTCACCGATTTGGCGGGCCTGGGTGTGATGACAACGGACGTTGAAGGGGCCGCCGGGTTGCAGCGAGAGGAAATCATCCATCTGCCCGATCTTGACCAGCTGATCTAAAAGTTTCTTGACTTCTTGTTTCTGTGTGCCGGGCAGTTGATTGATGGCGGGGTAGCCGAATATTTTTTCCCAAATGCTCATGCGTGAACTTCTTTCTCCAATTGACTTGAATATATTATA
>LQAJ01000214.1_pt1 | contig 20635 bp, 26 predicted proteins | sample 1535811 | NCBI WGS metagenome assembly LQAJ01 (sample SAMN04331587, study PRJNA305678) | bioreactor metagenome | isolation source: bioreactor_6 inoculated with Wadden Sea sediment 2nd replicate of a... | place: Germany: Wadden Sea, Janssand Flat
TGGTATTGCAAAAAAAAAAGTAGAAAATAAGTAGAAAAATACTTGAGAAGCCACATGAATAAAGGTTCTAATGAGTTAGCGAAACAAAAAATAACCATATTCAGGAGGCCACCTCAAGTGAAGTCCAGTAAAGCACAAATTTTTGCTAAATTCCAAAAAATTCCGACAATACGTTTTGAAGATCAAGAACTGACATCTTTTTCCGGCATGATCGTATTTCCGCTTTTGTTTAAGCGGCTTGCACTGAAAAAAAGGTTGAAAAAGATGCTTTTTCCATCTAAAAATATCCCCTATATTTGGCCATCACATGGTGGTAATGCTTCTTGTCACCCACTTGATTCTGGGTTTCAGACGTTTGCGTGAAATTGCCTATTACAAAGACGATCCAATGATTCTTCGAACGTTGGGGCTCAGGTCTCTTCCGGATATATCGACCATTTCAAGGAATCTTTCCCAAATGGATGATGCCAGCGTTGATAACGTTCAAAACCTGTCCCGATCCCTTGTAGTTGAAGGCCTGGTGCGGGAACAGTTCCCGCGCCTGACTATGGATTTCGATGGGTCCGTGTTGTCGACAAAAGGTCATGCCCAAGGTACCTCCGTTGGTTTCAACAAAACCAGAAAAGGAGCCAGGAGCTATTACCCGCTGTTTTGTACCATTGCCCAGACCGGACAATTTTTGATATGCACCATCGCCCCGGCAATGTCCATGACTCAAATGGCGCTCCTGAATTCATGCAAAAATGTTTTGAACATGTCAGATCACAATTTTCAGGATCCGTCATTGAATCCCGTATGGATGGGGCATTTTTCAACCAGAAAATCATTGATATGATGTCCCAACGGCGGATCAGTTTCACCGCTTCCGTTCCTTTCCACCGGTTTACAGAACTCAAACAATTGATAGAGACCTGCGATTCATGGATCGACATTGATGACAACTGGTCGTATTTTGAAACTAAATGGAAACCAAAATCCTCGAATAGCCGGTATCGGTTTGTGTTCACCAGAAAAAAAGTGAAAAAGATCCAAAAAGGCGCTATTCAACTGGATCTTTTTGAACCGGTCTCCAAATAGTATCAGTACAAGGTGATCGTTACCAACAAAATGGAATCGGCAAAAGCAGTTGTCCTGTTTCATAATGGCCGCGGATCTCAGGAGCTTTTGTTTGGAAATGCCAAAAAGGATACAGCCCTCAGTGTTATCCCATGCAAAAGATTGAATGCCAACCGGATTTTCACGCTGGCATCAATGATGGCACACAATTTGTCCCTTGAGATACAGATGGTTGCAAATCCCGCTAAAACACATGCCAGACCCAAACGCCCGGCAGGATGGACTTTCAAAAGGCTTGATACGATCCGGCATCAAATCCTTCAAAGAGCAGGCCGATTTATCAAGCCTCAGGGAAAACTCAGCTTGGTGATGAGTGCAAATCGTGCTGTAAAAAAGGATCTGGTACATATTATGGACAAACTTCTGGAAGCTGCATGATTTAAGTAGTTTTGGGAAGGAATTTTTACAAATTTTTATGCAACGTTAAGGTGAATATGGACTATTTGTCAAACGATACTGCTTTTGGATTTTTATGACTGATCTGTTGACCAAAGCGATGCAGATATTGCTCTAAATGGAAGGTGTCAAATCCGAGGTAGCCATCGCCACCGCTTTTATGCTGTTTGGGTTATCTTCGGGAGCGGCTTTAGCCACGGTCGTTGATGTCCTGATTGAGGTTCTCGTGATGCTTTTGCTTGTGGGTCCCTTTTCATGGGAATAGAGATGTGCTTGTGCTCATTGATTTTCGCAATAATGTAAAACCGGCATAATGTTTATATCGGAGGCAGAATCGAGCCTGATGATAAAGTAGGGCTTGGCAACCTGGCAAGATATATCATCCGTGCCTGTAGCAAGGCGGAGGCATATTTCAAGCTTCTAATATTTTTTTATACTTTGGGAGTCAAAAAGCAAGTTCCTATCTGTTTGTATCTGTCGAACACTTTGGCAAAAAGCTCTGAAACCTTATAGGTGAAGCATCTTCGCACATCCTCGGTGGATTCCGCCTGGTTGAGTTTTTGCCGATAGCCTCCGACGATTTGATTTTCATCTTTGGTAAACGATAGTTGTTTGGGCATATGTGTCCTTCTCCTGGTTGGGGTTTGAGATTGGGTGATTTGTAAACAATTCCCCGGGTATTGCCTTGTTTTTTCCTCATTGATCCAGGCTGTCGTCAAAGGAAAAACCGACCGGGCCGCAGCAAAACAAATTATTTCAGGCATGAAGGTTCTTATGTAGACGTTTGAGCAGACTTCTTATTATCAATTGATGAAAAGGCTTAACCGGTGTGAAATAGATTCTTCCCCAAATATTATGAAAGTGAACGATAGTCGTCAAGTATAGGGTGTCATCGCCGGTTGTGTTGTTTCTATCTATTATTACCGATACTCTGAAGTAAAGATGCTTATCGTCTTCAGCCATAACGATTTCAGATTCGGTTCGTTCAATTACCGTGAAGTATACCGCCTTTTCACCTATTGAAGATCGAATCGTAGGAGCGATTTTTTCCGGCATGGGCGGTTCACCTGTTGATAATCCGAAAGGTTTTACAATGGCGTCTCTCATTGTCAGCAAGCCACGCACCCATCCCGGTATTGATGTGAACAGTAAGGTTGATAGATAATCAACACTCCAAGCCGCTGTGTTTTGGAATGAAATACCGAACCGGTCCATATAGTGGACGGGTAGGGTAAGATCAGCGGAAATAATAGAGTCTTTATGAATGGTATGATGTTTTTCGATTTTCATTTTCGGAGAGTCTTCCAGACATATGCATGTAAACAGCTTGGGGTAATAAAAACAACGTCATGCCTGATAATGGTACCATATAGGCGCCGATCACGGCATACAGCAGAAAACCCAAAGATACTGAAACAGGGATTTCCCAGACGCTCTTTTCCAGGTGATATACAGCCAGCCCGAATACAATGTACATTGGGCCGGCGTAAAAGAAGAAAAAAGCACAGAGCGATTCAAAATCCTGCTTTCCGCCGAAAAGTGGGAAATCCATGAGTCCCGTATCAATGTTGAAAAATAGGGTGTTGGAAAACACGGCAAATTGTTTGCCGAAAGCAGCGGGCAATACCGCGAAAAGCGAGTGAGCAATACCGGTGATAATCAAAAGCAGGCCATGAATGCCTTTAGCAGATTTCGAGTTTTTTACTGCAATTTGACTATCCATTTTCTATCTCCTCCACTTTCGCTTTAATGGTTTTCAGAACCTTTGCCGCCAAAAAACCGTGAATGGGCTTGACGAAGAACCACCATATTTTTTCCATAAAACATGGATTTTCAGCAATCAAATCAAAATGCAGTACGGTTTCGGATTGGTCTTTCTCAAGTATATATCCTGTGCGGCAGCTTATAAAAAAGGATTTAAGCGAAAACCAGTATCGCGATGGGGCGATTCGTTCATCCAAGGTAAACGGCCCCATGGTTTCGCCAACCCTCAAACGGACTTCCTTTATGGGTTTATCAAAATTTGCGACTTCCCATGCCGAATGGAAACCATCGACGAGTAACATCCTGATAAACAAGAAGGGTTTGGTTTCCAAAATGCGATATACCGGAAACTTGTCGGGCATCGTGTCAATATGGTGAAATACTGTTTGTGGGGGTGCTGAAATCATAATTTGTAGACGGTGTTGAATCATGATTTTATTTCCTTACTCATCTTTCCCATCGAAAGCACTCTGACCTGATCAAAGCGAATATCCCGGACATATTTCATATTTCGCCATAACAGATCATAGCCTTTTAATCTGCGGAAGATTTTAACTCGTTTCAACCAATTGCCGATTTCCTCCTCGGTACCCGGGCGTTTTTCTCCCACAGTCCCATAAAGACGAAGTCCAGGGGGTTGAGTGAATCGGCCTTTGAGCAGAGACATCAGCCACATTTTTCTGCTGCTACTGACCGTCATCACGCACACCCTGGGATTATGCGTGAGATTTCTTGAGAGACGGACCGGAAATTCATCGGCATAGATTCCGTGTCCGGGGCCGTATAGAATTAGTGAGCCGATGGGAGTGAGATGAGGCGAACCATCCGGGCCGGTGGAGGCAACAGTAAAATATCCGCTGGTCTTAAAGCCGGTATAAAAAATTCTTTTAATTTGAGGCCAATCTTTTTGGATGTCCATTGATTAACTCCATTCATAGGGTGAGCGCATCCGGACCCGCGCACCCAATTTTTCAAAAATTCGCAGAAGGCCGTATCGCGTCCGGTCGAGAAACACAAAATGGGGGTTCACATCGACATGCTTTCTCAAGCGGTAAAATTTATTCCAATGTTTTTGCCCTTCAGCAAAAAATCCGGGGTTCTCGGCAAAATTGAAATAATCCTCCAGAAACAGTTTCCGAAACCATTGGCTGAAAACGATCATGGTTTCGTAAAACAATTGCATCGTATCCTCATCCAGGTCAGTTCTTATCATCTTTAGTTCCTTCAGAAGCCTGAAATACCGGTCTTTGTCGGGATGGATCACCGCCGCGGGAAGTTGACTATATTTTTCAACGAATTTCTTGTCCAATCGTTTGATACAACCGAAATCAACCAGGCCCACGGACAGATCTTCATCGATAATATAATTGCCCGGGTTCGGGTCGGCATGGATACAATTGAGTTCGTACAGGCCGGTAAAGAAAATTTGGTTCAGCGTTTCAGCCACCGAGTCACGCTGGTCCTGGCTTGGATTGGTTTTTATCCATTGATCCAGGGTAAGCCCGGTTATAAAACTTTCCGCCAGGATGGTACGCGTGCTGTATTCAATACTGACCTCCGGTATGATGACCTTAGCTGGATTCAGGTTTCCCCTGAAAAAAGCCAGATTAGCGGCCTCTGTTTCATAGTCGATCTCTTCAAGCAACCTGGCTTCAATTTCATCCAGGGCGGATCGATACAAATGATATTCCGGTGTTGGTCGGAGCATGTTCTTTATCATGCGGATATCACCGGAAATCGTGCGGTCGATCCCCGGGTATTGAATTTTTACCGCCAGTGACGCGCCGTCATGGGTTTGAGCCCGATGCACCTGCCCCAGGCTGGCCGCGGCAAAGGCCTGGGAGTCAAATGCGGAAAATATTTTTTCCGGCGGACCACCCAGCTCATTTTGGACAACCTTGCGTATCAACGCCCGATTCAGGGGCGGCACCTGGTGATAGGACTTTTCGAGTTCCCGGGCGATTTCTTCTGGAAAAAAATCGATTTCAAAACTGAGTTGCTGGGCAATTTTCAGAGCGGTTCCCTTTAACAAGCTCAGTCCTTGAAACAGGATGTCGGCGCTCTCCTTGTTTACTCGCTGTTTTGCGGCGTTTTTTTCTCGCTGCTGAGAAAAGGTTTTTCCGCCAGGTATTTCAACACCTTTCCGCCGATCTTTATTGCTGTTTTGCCTCCGGCCAGGGAGCGTTGCCATTTATTTTCCGGAATCCCGGTCTGCATCAATGCCTCCCATGAATTCGCGTTTTAATGCATGCGCCATGTTTACATGATTTTTTAGCCTCGGCAGCCGATTGAGAACATGAGTCTTGAACAACATGACGGTCAGGTCAAACATCTTGTTGACCACACCGGCTTTCAGCAGTGCTGCCGTCAAATCCATGCTTTTATCGATGAGAACCGTTGTGTCGTCAAAATTAGGCGACGCATCATTCAGCCAATAGGCAAGAACGGCGATGTAATAATCCCAGAACAATTGCATGACCAATTCCGAGAACATCAAAGGTGGGATTTCTTCCACCTCAACCGCCGCATCGAACATCTCTTTTATCGCAGCGATAAATTGTTGACGAATGGGCTCAAACATCCGGGTATTTTGGCTCAGTGAAAAAAAGACGGTTTTATAGCTCAGCGCAACGAATTCCCTATCCGGCAGATACCTGTCCAGGCTTGTTTCAAAGAGTGTCTGGATCTGTTCCTGAAAAGAATAAGTATTAAAACCCTTGATACCTTTTAGAGTGTCAACGCAATTCTGAACATGATCTTCATAGTATGCATATAATATGGATTCTTTGGTGGGGAAATAATTATAAATAGTGGCGTCGCCGATTTCGGCTCTCCGGGCGATTTCACGCATGGTGGCGGACTTGAAACCCTTTTCAATCATCACGTCCACTCCTGCCCGGATTATCTTTTGTCGATTTTCCAGTTTTTGTTCTTTTGAGATCTTCATAATCGACTCCAAAATAAATTACTTATTATTAAATGGCAAATTATGGACTTTAATGTATAGTAATTTCATAATAAGTCAAGTGTTATTTTGCATCTGTTCTGAAGGTACGTGGTTTGAATACCCAATTGCATTTTTGATAATTTTTTTGTTTAATAGAGCCAATTTCATTGAATTGCTTTGGAGTTAAAAAGATATGATTGGTTCCCACAGTTTCGGCGGAATGACGATTTGACCGGCCCGTTGGAAGTTTTTCAGGCCGCCAATGAGCTGCTTTGCCTCAACAGCCGGGATCAGGAGTACCAGAAAGAGCAGGAAGGATACGAACTGGTTTTCTCCGCTTTGCAACCAGGACTTGTTCCCACTTCGTCGGAGCTTGGGTTTTACGCCGACAATTCTCTTGGCATGAAGCCGGCGAACAGCCTGCTGGTACCGGGAGGCATGGTTGCCGAAACCATATCCGACGATTCAAAAATTGTTCAGGCCATACATCTGGCTGCTCAGAAACACAGCGAATCGTATCCATTTGCAGTGGGGCATTCCTTTTTGCGGCTGCCGGACTTTCAATGGCCGTCGGGTTACCACCCATTGGATTGTTGCTGACCGCCTGGCTGAGCGTTACCCTGAAGTCTGCGTGGAGCAGGATGCCATCTACATACAGGACGGCAATATTTTTACCAGTGCAGGTGTTACGGCCGGTATCGATCTGGCACTGGCTCTGGTTGAAGACGACCACGGCCCTGCATTGGCCATTGAGGTGGCCCGTATCCTGCTGCTTTACCGCAGGCGGCCCGGTAACCAGAGTCAGTTCAGCACCTCTTTGGCCATGCAGACAAGAGCGGGAAAACGATTCAAAAAACTTTTCGACTGGATGGACACTCATCTGGACTTAAACCTCACCGTGGAACGGTTGGCTGAACAGGCACATATAAGTCCTCGAACCTTTGCGCGAATCTTTCCGTCGGAAACCGGTATGAGTCCGGGCCGGTTTATCGAGCAGCTACGAATCGATCGCGCACGAGAATTGCTTGAATCCGGTGCACAGGGACTTGAGGAAGTCGCCTGCAAGTCCGGCTTCGGCCGTGAGGAACGATTGCGCCGGGCCTTAGGTAAACCAGGGGCCTCTTTTCTGTCAATGATAAAACAATTCGATTCAGCGGAGTTTGAATTTCTCCACCTTCCGGTAGAGGGTGGCCCGGGAAATCCCTAAACTTTTGGCGGTGAGGGCCATATTGTTTCCGTTGGCGGCCAGGGTGTCCATGATGGTCTGGTTGATGAGCTCTTCCAGGGTGCCGGCCGGGGCCCGGGGAGCGGTTTGTGCCGGGGAGAGTCCCAGGTGGGCCGGGGTGAGTATCGCTTCTTCGCAGAGGTGGGTGGCCCGCTGCATGCAGTTTTCCAGCTCCCGGACATTGCCGGGCCAGTGGTAGGCGGCCAGGATCTCTTCGGCTTCCGGGGTCAGGGCCGGCGGGGTGTCGGCGTTTTCGTTGATGAAAAGCCGGGCCAGGGCCAGGATGTCGGCTTTGCCCCTGGCCTTGAGGGGCGGAATCTCAATGGCGAAAACGTTGAGGCGGTAGTACAGATCTTCCCGGAACCGGCCGGATTTGATGGCCTGGGGCAGGTTGATGTTGGTGGCGGCGATGATCCGGGTGTCGATGGTCACGGGTTTGTCCGCGCCGATGCGGTAGACCTCTCCGGTCTGGAGGACCCGCAGCAGCTTCACCTGCATGCGGTGGGGCATGTCCCCGATCTCATCCAGAAGGATGGTGCCGGTGTCGGCCAGTTCAAACTTGCCGGGCTTGCCCTTTTTGGACGCGCCGGTAAAGGTGCCCGCCACATAGCCGAACAGTTCGCTTTCCAGGAGGTTGGAGGGGATGGCACCGCAGTTGATGGGGATAAAGGGGTTGTTGCGCCGGGTGCTGTGGTTGTGAATGGCCTGGGCGAACAGCTCCTTGCCCGTGCCCGTCTCCCCCTGGACCAGTACGGTGCCGTCGGAGCCGGCGGCCCGCCGGGCCAGTTTCACTGCCTTGAGAAATTCCGGGGAGCCCCCTGCCAAACTGTCAAAGGTGTAATGGGCCCGGGTACCGGCAATGGTGTGTGCCATGCGGTAGACATCTTTGATCTCTTGAACAAACAGGACAGCCCCCAGCCGTTCGCCCTCTTTGGAGATCACCGGCTGCACCGAATAGATAAAATCCACGGTTTTCCCCTCCACCTTGATCCGGCACTCCTTATGGGTCCAGGATTCGGGGTTGGCCTGGACATCGTCCAGGTCGATGGTCAGTCCTCTTAGGGTGGACAGGGGGGTGCCTTCAAGGTCTTTGCACCGGAGGATTTGGGCGGCCTTGCGGTTGATTCGCCAGACGATGTTTTCATTGTTGACGATGAGCAGCCCGTTTTTGGAGGAGGAGATCACCTGGTCCAGGAAGTTGATGTTGGCCTTGAGTTCCTTGTTCCGCCGCAGCACCCTCAGCTTTTGTTCCATGGCCCGGGCTGCCGTGGTGATCATATACAGGGTGTGGGGGTGGGTTTTGTCCCAGGCCCCGGACACGGCGATCACCCCCAGCAGGCTTTTATCCTTGCCGAACACCGGAGCGGCGGAGCTGGTCAGGCCGTGGGCCTGTTTGCAATAATGTTCCTCCTTGACCAGCTGGACCGGGCTTTTCAGCTTTAAACTCAGGGCGATGGCGCTGGTGCCCACATCCCGTTCCGTCCACCGGTAGCTGGGGACACAATTGCGCCGGGCCGAGGTTTCAATGAGATCGGAACTGCCGTTGATGTGGAGGATGTACCCGTCGGCGTCGGCCACCACAATGAAAAAATCCTTGGGGGACAGCAGGTTGTAGAATTCGTCGAACTGGGGCAGGACCACATCCAGCAATTCGGCATTCTGCCGCCGCCGCTGTGAGAGTTCAGCCGGTGACAACATCTCCTGACTGTTATTTCTGTATATGGGGTCAATTCCGTAGGCTCTGGACCGCCGAAAAGAGTCTTTTATATTGTCCCGCAATTCCCCGGGGGAAATGATATGTCCTGTCCGCATGGTCTGTCTCTTTTTAATACATGTTTTGATTCTGGGCGTGTTCAAATGCGTTTGTCCGTCATTGAAGCGTCTCGGGCCCAGTATACAGATGGGGAAGGCCGGTTTCAACCCGCTGGAAATAATTAATAAACCGGAATGACGGATGTGGATAATACACCTTCTCATTATGAGACATGTTTAAATTTGAGGCATCATGCTGAAGAGCCCCGGTATTTGCTGCTCTGTATTGAATAACTCTGTCGGGTGTCTCAAAATGCAGCATTCTCATAAGTGCTTCAATTTGGAAGAAAATCTCACAAAATAATAAAAATTATGGCGTTGAACCCTGCGCCGGACAAGGGGTTCTGAAATATCAGCAGATTTTGGCATTGGGTTGGTACGGGCTTTGCTGTATGAGGATTTGAAAAAATGAAATATTACAAAAAAACTTATAATTTTTTGCGTAAATAATGAGTTGTGAAGGAAGTAAATTATGAAAACAGCAGATATTCTGGTGGTAGGCGGTGGGATCAGCGGTGCAGCACTGCCCTGGGCCTTGTGCGGCAGGGGGCGGGAAAAGTGGTGCTCCTGGATGCCCAGCTGCCCAGCCAGCGCCTCTCCCGGGGGAACTTCGGTCTGACCTGGTTCATGTGCAAGGGCGCGGGAAATCCCAGCTATGCCAGATGGTCCCGGCGGGCCGCGGCTGAGTGGCCCGAATTCGCCGCCACCCTTGAGGATAATACCGGATATGATGTGGAACTGGACTGGACCGGCGGAGCGATCCATGCCTTTGGCCAGGAAGAGTGGGACGGGTTTGCCGACGGGGTAAAGTCCCTGACCCAACAATGTGAAGCACACGGACTGGATTATCCGGTGGAGATGCTCAACCGGGCTGAATTTGCCGATCTCATGCCCAAAATTGAACTGGGGAAGAGATTTCCGGCGGCATGTATACCCCGGAACAGGGCCACGTCAATCCCCTGAAACTGTTGGGGGCGGTCCGGGCGGATTTCCAGAAAACGGCGGGGAGTATCACGCCGATGCCATGGTCCGGGAAGTCCGCCACAAGGCCAACGGTACCGTTGAGGTGAAAACCGCCAAAGAGACCTGGTCCTGCAACAAACTGGTGATCGCCGCCGGCCACGGATCTTCCCGACTCTCCGCCGCCCTGGGCGAAACCCTGAACACCTTTCCCCAGCGGGGGCAGCTCATGGTCACCGAGCGCTGCCCCAGGGTACTGGATATCTCCCTGCTCTGCCTGCGCCAGACCCAGGACGGCACCTTTATGATCGGGCTGTCCACGGAAAATACGGCCATGGATACCCGGATCACTGCCGGGCAGATGAAGTCCCAGGCCCAGAACGCCATCCGCATCTTCCCCATGCTGGCAAAACTGAACTGGGGTGCGGGGCTGGGGGGCCATCCGGGTGATGACCCCGGACGGGGGCCCCATATACAGCCGGGTCAACGGCCATGACAATGTGTTTGTCATTGCCCAGCACTCGGGAATTTCCCTGGCCCCGCTGCAGACCAGTGTGATCGCACCCTGGATCCTCGGGGAGCGGCAGGATGAACAGATTCCGGAATTTTCCAACAGCCGTTTTTAATGGCGGCAGTTTCAGGAGAAGATAGATGTTTAAAAAAAGAAGTACAAATCAACCTGCGGTGACCGTGACGCTGGATCGCCGCGAAGTTTCACTGCCCGGGGATGCCAGTGTGGCCGCCGGGCTGCTGGGACAGGGGGAGATCCTTTCCAGAATTTCTCCCGCTTCAGGGGAGCCCCGTTCCCCCCACTGCCTCATGGGCGTCTGCTGCGAATGTATGATGGAAATTGACGGGGTGAAACGCCAGGCCTGCATGACCACGCCGAAACCGGGGATGGTCATCAACCGGGGCCTGTCAGAGAAAAATGATAACCCGGCCGATACCGATGAACCGAATCCGAAACCGAATGAGGAGAATCCCAAATGAGTCTTCATTATGATGTGATCGTCATCGGTGCCGGCCCGGCCGGTTTAAGTGCTGCCGCCCTTCTCGGGGACCTGGGGCTCCAGGTTCTGGTCCTGGACGAGCAGGAAAAGGTGGGGGGGCAGATCTACCGGAATATCCAGGGGGCTGACGACGGGCAGCTGGAATTTTTCGGTGCCGATTACCGGGAAGGCCTGCAACTGGCGGAGAATTTTACCAAGGCCCTGGTCACCTACGAAAACCACGCCCAGGTGTGGCAGGTGGAACCCGAAGGCTGGGTCTCCTATTCCAGAAACGGGGAATCCAAACGGGTCCGGGCCAACTACATCATTGCGGCCACCGGTGCCATGGAACGGCCCATGCCCATTCCCGGCTGGACCCTGCCCGGGGTCATGGGAGCCGGTGCCGTGAACAACCTGGCCAAGGAAGCGGGGCTCACCCCCACCGGCCGTGTGGTGCTGGCCGGTTCCGGTCCCCTGCTGCTGCTGGAAGCCTCCCTGCTGGTGAAAAAGGGAGTGGAGATCGCAGCGATCCTGGAAACCGGTCCCATGGTTCCCCCGGCCGGGGACCTTCCCAGAATCGCCCCCCCGGCTGCCCAAGGCCCTGCTGCGCTGGGATTTCCTCTTTAAGGGGGTGGGCATGCTCATGGACATTAAAAAATCCCGTGCGCCCCATTACAAGGGGGTGACCCGGATCCAGGCCGCGGGCAGCGGACAGCTGGCGCAGGTCACCGCCATGGCCGGGGATAAGGAACTGGTGTTCCCGGCGGATATGCTGCTGCTTCACTTCGGGGTGGTGCCCAACACCCACATTTACCGGCAGATGGGCTGCAAATGGTCTGGGAAAGGAGCAGCGGTACTGGTATCCGGCCTGTGATAAATGGGCCGCACCAATTTGAACGGGTGTTTGCCGCCGGCGACGGCACCCGGGTCCAGGGCGGGCTTGCCGCCCGGTACGGGGGACAGCTGGCCGCCCTGGAGATCGCCGCCTGCCTGGGCATGATCACCCCGGATGAGCGGGACGGCCTGGCCGCCCCCGTTCATAAGGCCCTGTCCCACGACGGCCTGCCCCGTCCCTTTGTGGACAGCCTATACGCCCCCAAACCCCAGGATTTCCTTTTTGACGATGACACCCTGCTGTGCCGGTGCGAAAACGTTACCGTGGGCGAGGTCCGGAAAATGGTGGCCGAGGGGGTCAGGGATGTCAATGAGGTGAAAGCCATCACCCGCTGCGGCATGGGCCCCTGCCAGGGCCGCATGTGCGGACCGGCCCTGGCCGAGATTGTGGGGGCACAGCTTTCCCTCTCCCCGGACAAGGTCGGGCAGCTGAATATCCGCCCCCGGTGAAACCGGTTTCCATGGCCGAGATCGCCGCCATGGATCTGGGGGAGGGCGGCACCGCCGCCGGCAACTGGTTGCTTAAAAAATAGAACAGAATAAAAAAATAAAAGTAAAGAACATAAAATTAAGGAGTTTTAAAATGAGCAGTATCACCCGTGAAGGCACCGCCCAGAGAATGAGCAAAATTGTAAAGTACAACGGCATGATCTACCTGTGCGGCCAGGTGGCGGACAACACCGATGAACCCATCGGCTCCCAGACCGAGAACATGCTGGCCAAGGTGGACGCGCTGCTGGAACAGGCGGGCAGCGACCGGGAACACATCCTTTCCGCCACCGTTTACATCCGTGACATGAAAGACTTTGCCGGCATGAACGCCGTATGGGATGCCTGGGTGCCCGAAGGCCACGCCCCGGCCCGGGCCTGTGTGGAGGCCAGAATGGCCCGCCCCGATCTTCTGGTGGAAGTGTCTATTGTTGCAGCCCCCAAGGCATAAGGTGCGTCGCATTGTGATGCATTAGGCAAATCCATAACAGGCAGGGGGGACGATATCAGTTTGAACAGGATAGCCGTCTTCGGGAACGATATGTGTCACCCTGCCGTAACTGGAGGCAAATGAGATGGAAAAAATATTTAGAATTGCCCTGACCCTGCTGATCAGTACAGTAGCGGGTATTGAGTTCTACCAGGTACTCATGCGCTACATTTTCGAGGTGCCAGTGATGGGGCTGGATGAAATCCTGGTGTATCCCACCCTCTGGCTCTACTTCATGGGCAGTGTCAACGCCTGCCGGGAAGATACCCAGATCAAGGCCAATGTGCTGGACATCTTTTTGAAGACCGACCGGGCAAAGCTTATGGTCCGCATCGTGGCCGACGCCATGTCCCTGGTGGTTTCCGGCTGGCTGACCTGGTGGGCCTGGGACTACTGGAAATACGCCATGAAAACATGGAAAGAAAGCCCCACCCTTTACATTCCCACCTTTTATGCGGAATGCGCGTTTTTTATCGGCATGATCATGATGACCGGCTATGTGGCCTGGTATCTGACCAGAAATGTCCGCAGCCTCATGTCCGAATCGGCTGTCGGGGCAGCGGCCGCAGAAGTGAAAGGAGCATAACACAATGGATATCGTAACTGTCTCATTTATCGCTCTGGGCGTCCTGGTATTGATGCTCAGTTTCGGGGTTCCCCTGCCTTTTGTTTCGGCGGGGCCCTGATGATCATGGTGTTTGTCGGCGACGCCACCATGAATGGCACCATGGTCTGGGGCTACAGCCAGCTGGCCAACCCGGTTCTTTTATGTATTCCCCTCTTTGTCTTTGCCGGCACATTGATGAGTGAAAGCGGCATCGCCGCAAGTTTGCTCAAATTCGTCAATATATTCGTGGGCAGGGTCAGGGGCGGCCTGGGGGTGGTGGCCACGGTCAGCTGTTCGCTCATCGGAGCCATCTCCGGCTCCGGCCTCACCGGCGTTGCGGCCACCGGCCCCATCCTTATTCCTGAGATGGCTTCCAAGGGCTATCCCAGGGGCTATGCCACGGCCCTGGTGGCCAACTCCTCCATCCTGGGACTGCTGATTCCTCCCAGCGTCACCATGATCATTTACGGCTGGGTCACGGATACCTCCATCCTGGCCTGCTTTTTGGCCACCATGGGTCCGGGGCTGCTCATCACCGCATTGTTCTGCGCGGTTAACATGGTGATGGCCCGCAAATTCCCCCTGGAACTGGATCCCCCCAAACCCATGGAGGAAACCGTTAAAGAGGGGGTGTCTCTTACGGCCCGGGCCATCCCCGCCCTGATCATGCCCCTGATTATCCTGGGCGGCATCTACGGCGGCATCATGACCCCCACCGAGGCGGCGGCTGTGGCCGTGATCTATGCCATTCCCGTGGGCGTGATGATCTACAAGGGACTGACCCTGAAAACCTTTTTGACCGCGGCCAAATCTTCGGCCACCGCCGTGGGCGCCATCATGGTCATGATCGTTTTTTCTCTGATGCTCAGCCAGATCTTTGTGATGGAAGATGTGCCCCAGGCCCTGGTGGAAGGGGTGTTCAAGATCACCGAAAACAAGTTCATCCTGCTTATTCTCATCAACTTCCTGCTCTTTTTGTCGGTATGATCGTCAACGACATCACCTCCATCATCCTGCTGGCCCCTTTGCTGCTGCCCCTGATGGAAGCCATCGGCGTATCCCCGGTGCAGTTTGCCGCCATCATGGGCGTGAATACCGCCATGGGCGGTGTCACCCCGCCCTACGCATCCATCCTCTACCTGAGTATGCGTATCGGCAAAACCGAGTTTTCCGAAGTGATCCGGCCGGCCATGCTGCTGATCCTCTTTGGATATGTACCCGTGGTCTTCCTGACCTCCTGGTGGCCTGATCTGTCGCTCTTCTTCCCGGGCCTCTTCGGGTACTGATAAGAATGTTGGACAACAATTAACCCCTTAATTATTAAGAAAAGGAGTCATCTAATGAAACGGAATCTTATTTTTGGTGTAATCGCTGTTGCCGCCATCTGCTTTGCAGCGGGCAGCGTAAATGCAAAAACCTGGAAAATCTCCCATCTGCGGCCCCAGGGAACCGCCATCGATAACGACCTGAAATGGTTCGCCAAAACCATCAAAGAGAAAACCGGCGGAACGATTAAGGCCAAACTCTATCCTGCCAATGCCCTGGGAGACTATACCGTGGTCCAGGAACGGGTGGCCCTGGGGGCTGTGGACATGGCCTGTCAGACCCCTTCCTCTGCTGCGGATAAGCGTTTCCAGCTGCCTTACTTCCCCTATATGTTCAAAAACTTTGCCCAGGCGGAAAAGAATTACCGGGTGGGCGCTCCCCTTCGTAAAATCGTTGAAACTCTTTATCAGGAACAGGGCATCAAGCTCCTGGCGGCCTGGCCGGTATATTTCGGCGGAATCTCCTTGAACCGTGAGCCGGTGAACCCCGGTGACCCCGAAGCTGCCAAAGGAATCAAGCTGCGGGTCCCCCCCATGAAAACCTTTCAGATGCTGGCCGATACCACCGGTTACCTGGGAACCCCCATCCCCTTTTCCGATGCCTTCACCGCCGTACAGACCGGTGTGGTGGACGGGGTCATCGGCTCCGGTGCCGAAGGCTACTACTCCTCTTTCCGGGATGTGACCAAATACTATATCCCTGCCAACACCCATTTTGAGGTCTGGTACTTCATCATGAATGAAAAATTGTTCAACAAACTTTCCGACGACAGCAAGCAGGCCCTGATGGAAGTGGCCGGTGAATTTGAAAGCCGTCGCTGGAAAGTGGTGGAGGCCGACCAGAAGGCCAACGAGCAGCGCCTGGCAGACTTCGGTGCGAAGATCGTTCCCATCACCAATGCGCAGATCGCTGCCATTGCTGCCAAGATTCAGGCAACGGTATGGCCGGAAGTCCTCAAAGACGTAGGGGAAGACTGGGGCAAAAGCGTCCTGAACCAGATCATCGAATAGCATCCTGTAAATTCGATGGGGGCCGGCGCATCCCTCTCCTGAAGCGCCGGCCCAACACTCTCCAAAAGCCCTTTATACCCGGGCTCAACCATGTTACATCAATAAAAAACACAGGCCGCTGCTGAGCAGCCGTCTATAAATCAAGGAATTATCATGAGCAACATCGCATACGGCGGAAAAAATTTCTACGGTGCCGCAGTGGGCATCCTGATGCTGGAAACCAAATTTCCCAGAGTCCACGGGGATATCGGAAACGCCATGACCTGGAATTTTCCGGTGATGATGAAATGCGTCAAGGGCGCCTCCCTGGACCTGGTGGTGAACAAGCGGGCCGACGGCCTGCTGGACGCCTTTGTGGAAGCCGGCCTGGACCTGGTGGCCCAGGTGCCGACGGCATCACCACCTCCTGCGGTTTCATGTCCCTGTACCAGCAGGAACTGGCCGATCAGCTTCCGGTTCCCGTGGCCTCCTCCTCCCTGCTCCAGGTCTGCCTGGTGAACCGGCTGCTGGGCCAGGGCAAACGTGCCGGTGTGATCACCGTTAAAAAGCCTCCCTGTCCAACGATCACCTCCAGGCCGTGGGGGTCCCCCTGGACACCCCCATCATGGGCGTTGAAAACGGGGTGGAATTCACCCGGGCGGTCCTGGGCGACGAAGAGCGCCTGGACACCGATCTGTCCACCCAGGACCTGGTCCAGGCCGGACTTGAACTCAAGAAAAACCACCCCGACGTGGGCGCCATCGTCCTGGAATGTACCAACATGGCCCCCTATGCGGCAGCCATCCGCCAGGCCACCAACCTGCCGGTGTACACCATTTACAGCTTTATCCAGTGGTTCCAGGCCGGCCTGCTTCCCCGGCCCTTTGACCGCCAGCTCTGGGACCCCAGAGCGGTCTAACAAGATCGTTCAACAGCATTGTTTCTCCCCTTCCCCGGCCAGGAATCCTTCCCGGCCGGGGATTTATTTTCAGGGCTTGACCCCATCCGGGTTTTTGGACAGAATGCGGATATGGGGAAGGTGGATAAAAAAGATGTAAGCCGGTTTTGCATGGCCGGGGTGGATTTCAGCCGGGTGGCGTTTATGGATCTGCTCTGTGATCTGGATCTGGGCGTGCTCATGACCGACGATAAGGGCATTATGATTTTTTTATAATGATGTCCAGGCGACCATTGATAAGATGGATCCGGCGGATGTTCTGGGCAAACCCATCACTGAGGTTTATAAGTACAATAACGATTCCTCCACCTGTATGCGGGTGCTGGCCCACGGCAAGCCCATCATCAATTACGCCCTGTCCTATCGCTCGGACAACGCAAATGTGGGCAATACCATACACAGTGTGTTTCCCCTGTTTCATCGGGGGAAGGTCTTTGCCACCGTCTGCTTTGTGAAAGATTACAATATTCTGGAGCGGGCCATTCCCGCATTTCTTTCTCCGAAAAACAACCGCCGGTTTGCCGATGGCACCCAATATACCTTTGCCTCCATCATCGGGTCCGACCCCGGGTTTGTGGATGCCGTAAAAACGACCAAAATGGCCGGTAATTCCCCGTCTCCGGTGATGCTTTGCGGTGAGACCGGAACAGGCAAAGAGCTGTTTGCCCAGGCCATACACAATTGTTACTGCGGGAACCAGGGCCAGTATGTGGATATCAATTGCGCGGCCATTCCCGAGAACCTCATCGAAGGCTTATTGTTCGGCACGGCCAAGGGGGCTTATACCGGGGCCGTGGACCGGGCCGGCCTTTTTGAACAGGCCAATGGCGGCACCATTTTCCTGGATGAGATCAACTCCATGCCCCTGTCTCTCCAGGGCAAATTGCTCCGGGTGATTCAGGAGAAAAAAGTGAGGCGTGTGGGCTCCCTGAAAACCATGGATCTCAACGTCAAGATCATCTCCTCGCTGAACCAGTCCCCCAGGGAGCTGGTGAGATCCGGTGCTTTCCGCATGGACCTTTTTTACCGGCTGGGCGTCATCTATATCAAGCTTCCGGCCCTGAGAAACCGCCGCCTGGATATCGAGGAATTGGGCCGGCATTTCCTTCAAAAGTACAACTGTCAGATGGGGAAAATCATTGAGAACATCGCCCCGGAGGTCATAAAATTTTATCACAACTATCGATTTCGCCATGGCCCAAGCAACAACATATTATCTTGATGTTTACCAGCAGCGCAATCCTAAGGCAAGCGCATATTACAAGTGCGTTGAAAATCATTTTGAAGAGTTGGAGCAGGCATGGGATTATATGTATAAATCCCGGTACGGCTATTGGCGGACTTATATCATGACTGTGGCGATCTTCATTTTGGTTTTGCCAGGATCCGTTGTGAAGAATGTGGACATGAGTATCTTTTGGCTTTTTCATGTAAACGCAGACATTTTTGTCCCTCCTGTCATCAGAAAGAGTTGTTGAGTATGGAGAATGGCTTCTGAGCAATGTTTTAAAGGATGTTCCCTATAGACAATGGGTTTTCAGCATTCCTAAACGGTTACGGATTTATTTTCTTTATGACCGCAAATTACTGGCAAAACTTTCTAAATGCGCATGGAATGTTATTACAGCTTACCTCAAATCAACTGTGCCGGATAAAGATGCTGTTCCCGGCGCCAGTATTGCTGTACAGACTTACGGTGACTTTCTAAATTTCAATCCTCACCTCCACGCTATAGTTTCAGATGGATGTTTTCTGAAAGATGGCGGTTTTCAAGCTTCCCCGTTATTTACACTCGAAGATCTGGAAAAGGCTTTTCAGTATGAGGTATTAAAAATGCTCAAGAAAGAGGGCAAAATAAATGATGCCATTATCGTGAATATGCTCTCCTGGTACCATTCCGGGTTTAATGTTCATTCCGGGTTTAATGTAAGCGGTGTTTTAACCCCACTCAGACAGCGAGAGGTTCAGAGAGCATATCCTCTTTCACATTGTATGGAAGCAAAGCTTGAAAATCATCTGCCGTCATTGCTTCAGGTAGGTGCGTGAACAGGTATTTCAGATACCGGTATGGTTCAAGACCGTTGGATTTAGCCGTTTCGATCAGGCTGTAAATCACAGCACTGGCATTGGCACCTTGAACAGTATCAGAAAATAACCAGTTCTTGCGGCCTACAACAAAAGGCCGGATTGCATTTTCAACCAGGTTGTTATCCGGCCGGATGATTCCATCAATCGTGTATTTGATAAGTCGTTGCCATTGGCTGAGGGTATAATTAATCGCCTTGCCGAGCAGACTTTTGGGAGGAACCTTTTCCACCCTTGCATCAAGCCATTTTTTGAACTCGTCGAGAATAGGAACCGCCCGGGATTGTCTCCAGCCGTACAGTTGTTCCGTCGTCAATCCTTGTTCACGGGCTTCCTTTTCAATTCTATAAAGCTTGCTGATATATTTTAACGCCGTGCCGGCATTGCCTGAAGAATCCGTCTTGTTGCCAAGAGCCTTTGTTACCTCTCTAAATTTTCTGCGGGCATGAACCCAGCATCCGACATGAACAATATTCTTACTGTTATCCAGAAAATCATACCCGACATACCCGTCCGTCTGGACGATGCCTTGATAGCCATTCAAAAACGACGAGGCCACATCCCCGGATCTTGTCGGGTGATATTCAAACAGGATAATAGGCCTGCCTGGGGGGCCTCCCCTGAAAAGCCACATGTAAGATTTGGATTTTTGGGGACCTTTTAATACCTGGAGAGACGTCTCATCAATACCGATCATGGGATTGGCCAGAATATCGTCCTTCATCATGCTGATGAGAATTTCACAAGCATCGGCCATCCTCATGCCCCATTTGCACATGGTTGACCGGGCAAGCACAATGCCTATCCTGGCAAACTGTTTTTCCTGGCGGTAAAACGGCAGGGCATCTGCAAATTTGGCGGTCAGGATATGGGCCAGAAGGCCGGGAGTGGCAATACTTTTAGGAATAATCTGATCCGGCATTCGGGCAATGGATACGGTGGGACCTGCATCTTCTACTCCCTGGCAGTTTTTACAGGCGTATTTATACCGGATGTTCCGGATTACCCTGACCTTGGCCGGAATGTAATCAAGCTGCTCTGAGACTTCTTCGCCACATTTGTCTTTTAAACAGCCACAATTGCATTGTCTTTCATCCTCGCTGAGTTCATGAACAACATCTATACGGGGAAGATCCGCCGACAGGGGTTTGCGGCCGCGTTTTTTCGGGTATGTCCGGTAATGGTCACGGTTTCCGGTTCCTCCAGGATTGGAAGATCAGGTTCCGGCATATCGAAAAGAGACATTTGCTTATCATCTTTAGGTGTTTTTTCTGATTTGCGGCCAAAAAGCCTGTTTTGCAGCGATTTGATCTGCTCTTGAAGAATTTTGTTTTCATCAAACAAATTCAGAGCAATTTCTTTAACTTCATCCAGGCTTTGAGTGTCTTTGAGCTTGTCTCTTGTCATGCGCTGTATATATCATAACCACGCGGTTTTTCATAGCTTTAGCTTCAAAAAATCATAGAATATTTCAAAGGTTTATGGGCTTGACTGATATTCAAACCCTCGACTAGCCAGGACAGTTCTCGACCGGAGATATTTAAGACGTCCGTTGAGGATCCGGGCCATTTGAACCGGTCTTTTTCAA